>Ga0131853_10010410_pt1 | contig 16995 bp, 12 predicted proteins | sample TergutLab28metaG_FD_92764 | JGI IMG/M metagenome (GOLD analysis project Ga0131853, IMG submission 92764) | Labiotermes labralis P1 segment gut microbial communities from Petit-Saut dam, French Guiana - Lab288 P1 (version 2) (version 2) | ecosystem: Host-associated > Arthropoda: Insects >...
GGCTGAGTGGACCCCGTTCCAGACCCAATACTACTCAGAAAATCTGGTAGCGCCGGGGATCGAACCCGGGACCTCTGTATCTGTAGCCAGAAACTCTGACCACTAGACCACAGAGGCGGTCATGATCTGTACTAGAGGCTGCAATTACAGTTTTATGTACGCCTGATGATGGGCGCGATGGACGTCCGAAACACGTAGAGTGATTTAGCAGTAAATAGATATCTGCATACTGTTGCATCTCGTTGGATTTCGTCAACATAGAATTACGATGCACAGAACCACAAACATAAACAAAAAGTAGAGGGTAGTGTTATGGAAATATTTGTGAAAGACGCACATTTTCTGACGCTCTACAAATAAATGCACGTGCCACGTGTTTTATCAGACATCTGTGTATTTCATTTCAATACCATCGTACTAATTTCTGCCCGTCGTCACCGTGTCTGATAAAGCTTAATGCGCATAGATGCCGGCCAAGTATAATAAAACAGGGAACTTACGTATGACGTAATATTGAGGCGCGTTCGCATAACGATTTTACCTCCTAGGCTACCCTAACAGCATGATACCATTTCACTCGAAGAACCCGATTTTATAACGATTTAATTTCGCCGGCAAGAACAAAACATACTTAGGTCTTCATATAAAGTGGCCAATATTTTTTGCCCGATTTTAACAAAATTTGGATTTGCTCGACAGGTTTTCATACAAGTTCCCAATATAAAATTGCACGGAAATGCGTCCAGCGCGGGAGGTATGCTGACACATGCTGGCGGACGGACGGACATGACGAAGGTAACAGACGCTTTTGGCGACTATGCGAACACGCCTAAAAAACGTGACTGTCGTTAAAGTGAAAGCCTAGATAAACAAGCAACGGAACGGAACTAGCCTGAATCCGCATAGCTCACGCTGGCACTAGTGTTGCACCTACAGCAACACTCTCCCCATAATGGGGCCATTGTGTGCCCAACAGATAACAAGGGATACGACAAATAGCCTACCAAAATATTTGCACACACACACATGTGTACTGACTTATCATTTGGTTATTGACCTCATAAAGCCGATACCAGTAGCGAAGGTAGTCAGTCGCTTCCACTCAGTGTTGTAAATCTTCTCTCCACAATCAGTTCGAATCCCTGTCAGAAAGTACTGACTCTGAGGTACCTCAGTTAAACCGTTCTTCCTCTTCCTCAACGAGGTCTTTCGCCTCTTCCTGTCTCGTTCAGACATGTCCATTCTTTTTCTCCCTACGTTCTTCCTGGCTGTTGATTTATTTACTTCACAACGCCTTATCCTGCTAACGTGGAGAATATGGTGAGCTCCTAATAATACCGGGGACCGCGGCAACACAGTGGTTTAGGTGCTGTGCTACAAATCGGAAGGTGGCTGGTTCGATTCCAGATGGTGTCACTGGAATTTTTCATTGACCTAATCCTTCCGATCGCACTATGGCCCTGAGGTCGACTCAGTCTCTAACAGAAATGAGTACCAGGAGCATTTCCTGACACCACCTGGGATCGAACCAGCGACCTCCCGATTTGTAGCACAGCACCTTAACCACTGTGCTACCGCTGTCCCCCATAAGAAAAGACGTCATAAAATTAGTATAAATTTATTCCAGTTTAAATAAATATGTAGACGAATTACCTTCGTGCAGTTTGGTTGTACGTCCCTACAAACACACAGGTAAAACCGCGTAAACTGTTACTACGTTTCTATTTTCTTCGGAGAAAGTAAGAAAAGCATCTTCCTAAACGTCTGATATACACTTCGCTACTACAAACATCACGCCAACGCACAAACTCCACACAAACGAGGCTGGAATTCTACGTACAGCTTGCAAACGTTTAACGCACAGTGGTTACTGTGTGCACCCAACATGTTTAACATTTCAAACCTCTGCCTTCCACTCACATTCTGTGTTTACATTTCCCGTGACTCTCACAGCTAACGGCGAACGTTTCCCCGCGGTACCTCAACCGACTTACTTCCTAACGACTGACACTGTGTGGCACGAGATGAATATTTGAACAGAATTCAGGTTGTCATCAGTCTTCAAATATACTACCCACTTTTTATATTTGCAGACATTAATCTTCTTTTTTGTTATTAGATCTCTTCCATTAACAGCACTTATATATACCATTAACTTCTTCTACAGATAAGCAAAAAACATTTCTCATCTTGTATTTTATACCTAATGAATTGCGTTCGGTTTTTTAGTTTAAACTTTCTTACGAAATCTCAATTCTTTCAACTGTCGATTTTGTACGAAATTTGCCCCAAAAGTTCAGCAAAAACAATTTTTTATTGCTAGTTATTTATGATATGCTTCTTTGATTATATACTTACAGGATAGCTAGATGGATATATTACACGGTACATCTTTAGGTACGTGGCCAAAATTCCAAAAAGGCGACCACGTGCTTCGTCGTGTCTATCCCTCCGTCCGCATTCAAAAACTCGGATCCCACTGGACGGATTTTCATGAAATCTGATATTCGAGAATTTTTCGAAAATCTTTCCAGAAAATTCAAGTTTTATTGAAATATGACAACAATAACGGGTACTTTACATGAAGACCCATGTACCTTTATGATAGTATCTCGCCTAAGTATTCTTGGAATGAGAAATGTTTCAGACAAAAGTTGTAGATAAAATCAAAACACACATTTTACGTTCCATACTTCACCCTCCCCCCCCCTCCCCCGAAAATCGAACAGTTTATAAGATAAAGTGAAAAAAATATTTTAGAGACGGACAGGCCACAGAAGAAAATATAATATGGCGCATGCGCTTTGCGTGCTTGATAGCTAAGGCTACAGACACACACTGAGATTATGTAATAGTTATTGCTATTCCACGGCAACAATGGGTTATGCGAGGGCGCCCCAGTGTTACGTTATACGTATATTGCCTCTCTTGTTCCAGTTATCTCCATGAATTTTAAACATCTTTGTCCACGAGAAACACAACGGTCACCCCTTCTTGAATCAGTTCGAATTCTGCACTCGCAGCCACTTCTTCACTAACCTCATCACCCACAAACCCTTCCCCAAGGACTGCATATTTGAGAATTCCGAAGAGGTAGATATCAGAGGGAGCAATATCTGTGCGGAAGAACGGCCTATTCCGCTACAAGCAATTCTGTAACAGCCCGTCGTTTGAAGGCGCACCACCAGACCCTGCCATTTTTGACGACCCACTGCGCATGTGCAAGAACACGTACTGCCGCGCGCCGCTGTTGTAGCAAACGGAGCATTCGAAATTATCCCCCCCCCCCCAAAAAAAAAAATGCAGATATTTCTTGTTGATTCCAACTGAAGTAAAGAAAGTGGTGCAAAAATGTTTAGTCAACCATCGTAATTTTAAACAAAAAAAAACTAATTGTGAACTAAATTTTCACACAAAGTTTCTCAAGAAATAAAACAATTCACGAGGTGGTAAAAGAACAAATGGTTTGATGATCAGGGTTTATATCGCGGTAGAGATATAGTGACTAAGATAAGAGCTGGAACCGAAGAGTTGGGGTTCGATTCCAGACAGCTTCTCCAGAGTTTTCAGTGCTCCACAGCGTCCGCACAGGCTCTGCGCCCCATTCAACTTTGGATATCGGAAGATCCCTCTAAGGAGATTGAGCCCTTCCATCCTACTACTGAAGTTAAGAATGCATGATACTACAGATCCAGTCGCTTACAAGGCATCAATGCGTAACTCTGAACTAAGCACAGCGATCATCTTCTCAGTACACTCAACCGGTATAGCTCAGATACCCAACAAATTTGGTTCCCAGATTAATACTAGGAAAGAAGCAGAGAACATGAAGCTCCTCATTATGCTGTCTCATTCAGTGCCCTGTTCCCTCATCCCTCTTAGGACCAAATGTCTTCCTCAGCACCTTATTCTCAAACACCTTAGCCCGCGCAATAAATAAATGACCAAGCAATGCATATTTTAAGTTAAAATATTATCACTAAATTGATCTCCTCATTGTGAGAGACGAATTTTCACACCCATACAAATAAACAGGCTAAATTATAGTTCTGTACATTTAAATCTGTATATTGCTGGATCCCTACTATGACATAGTGGTGGGGCTTGCGTGGTCAGATGATCCTGAGAGATATCCAGGCGGTATTGTAGCTACTGGTAGTGTCTCTCGTGCAAGAGAGTTCAAAAGTGACGGCACAGACAAAAAGAGATTCCCTGCTGCTCCTGGTAGGGGGTTGAGCGAGGGGCTAAGGACCCCTTCCCTTAAAAACACGCACTGTTGTGAAGATCCACAATGAGCCTCGGAATATCTGTGGATCCCATACCCAAGATCGACACGATTCGAGGAGGATTGCGCGGGAGTCAAAGGTCCGCAGCGCCAACCTGATGATGACGACGGTGATATTTCTAGATAGCACACGGGAAGACACGGGATTCTGCACCGAATGACAGCAAGCATTTTCTGAGTTGAATCTGCTTTTAACATCTTCACCAAGGCAATTTTTGAAAATGTCAAGTGCCGGCCAGTAGGGAACACCAGCACAAAACACATAACCTCACAGCTCCGAATGTTGTTTTGGTGACTGTTATTACTATTGTTTTACGCTTTTCTGCAGACGACACAGCTCCTGAACCAGTTCCACCCTCACAACCAACTTCCTTAAGGGTTTTCTTAATATATCATAGCCCTTCCATACGGCCGCCTTGTAAGACGTTTGCCCACCAAGAATACGTGGATATTTGCTGTCACATTCAATCGCCCTGCTTGTCCATCCCATCTAAATCTCTTGGTGAACTGTACAAATTACGAACACCGTCTCACTGTAAAAATCCGCAATGTCTCTTGATTCACTAATATTTTCCATAGCACTGTTTTGAAAATTTGGATATACCTTAAAAGCTGATATCCCGATCCTCGTTCTTTAGGTGCAACATCCCCGTCGTGTTCTATGCACTTAGGAAGGGTTGGGGTACGTCAAAACACGACTGTCTTTGTGTCCTACTTATTACGCTGGCGACATGTTTCGGCCACCGTGGGCCATCTTCAGGTCACAAAAATGTATAATGAAGAAAACTATACAGTGCGTGATAATCAGTAGTGGTGCTTATTCTAAACTTCGAAACTTTGAAAGTTTAGACATAAGCACCTCAATAATCATACACTGTATAGCTTTCCTCATTAAACATTTTTGTGACCTGAAGATGGCCCATAGTGGTCGAAACATGTCGCTAGCGTAATAAATAGGAAACAAAGACAGTCGTGTTTTGACGTACCTAACCCGATCCTCGTTTCTCTAACCACAAGAGTTACATTCAACAACTGGCCAATGCAACGTCTCATACCTCTTGCAAGTAAAGAAAGTATCCAAGTTGTCCCTATTTACGCCATAAAAGTGGTGTTAACCTCAGAGCTAGATGGAAGCGAATGGTCAGCTTCACACTCCAGCCGTTTTACCCCCAGCGAAAGAGCCCCTGGTACCCATTGAACAGGAAGCTGGGTAGACCCCGTCTCAACGCTTTGGAGAAGATATAAATCTCTTGCCCTTGTCGGGAATTGAACCCCGATTCCTCGGACGTCCAGCCCGCAGCCTAATTAGAACTACTAACCGACTGAGTTATCCTGGCTCCTTACTAAGGAAACAGGGTTGTAATAGCATTCCATAAGAAACATTGCCCAAGTGAGGATGGAAGTATGCTCACAGCAGCACGCAGATGTGGCCAACTGCAGCACACGATACTGTGTGCTTTGTATTTCAAAATTCAATGTGGTTTTGAGCGCTAAAGGAAGCAATATACCTCCAGACACGTGGTCCAGTGCTACTAACAGTCAGTAACTTTCGGCACCCCTTAACACAAAGGCATTACAGGTAATGTGTCAACGAACGGACAGCAAACAGCAAAAAGCGTCAAATTTTCCGTCCACGACAAGTAGCCATAGAGTCGGAGTTGAGGTACAGCTCCACTCATTCTTTAACTTCACGCAGAGCTACTCCCAGGAAACAACTCCGGTACCCACTGAATAGCCAACCGGCAGGTCCTCGAGAGGTTCGGGAAAAGAAAAATCTCCTGCTCCTACCAGGATTCGAACTCTGACATAAATCCAAACCAAGAAGATATACGGAGAAGCGTAGTTATTGTTCCAGGCATTCTTAACCGCAGTACTAGATGCAGGTGAGTGGTCAGCTTCATTCCCTGGCCTCTTTATCTTAGGGAAAACAACTCCATCACCTATGGAATGGGATGGAGGGTGGGCCCCTGAGCCGGTCTGGAAGTTTGATACTACATGGGTTCCTGTGTCGTCCAGTTCGTAACCTAGCCTAGTGTGTGGGTCGCTGAAAATGCGAACTGTTTGAGGAATATCAGACCTTCTGCTTGTAACAGCCGACAAGTAGCACGGAAAACTGCACGGTGGGCAGACATCAGAATCCAGAACATGATGCAACAGTAAGCCACTGTGCGTCTGGTCGCCAAGTGCGGAATGAAGTGGAATAGTGCAACAGAAAAGGGATACTTGTGGAGGTCATGTGTAATCATTTCGTAAAGTTACTGTTAAGTTACATTTGTTTTGAGTATGATTTATTTCACTATGCGGTCAGTAGTTCAGCCTACATATCACAGGTGCCAAGCTAGACGAGCTTAGGGCGCCAAATTGGGCAACAGCCAAACAGAGATACAATAGATTTTTTTTCCCTTCTGATGGCTAATTATTTCTGTCGATACAGCTATAATAGGTTACTTTCAATTACTTATCAGTCTTCTTTCTTTACAAAAATCTCAAAACGCCGTTCCCAATCAGCCTCGTGTGCGTGCAAACTTTTTGTATCCTATTTTACGTAAATATTCGATAAATGCACTAATATATGTTAACACCACTTTATTCGCGCTGAAACACTCCTACGTGTTTCAGCCCTCAAGGGGTTGTCCCCAGGGAGTACTTATACATTTCATGACAGTTACAACTGCCAAGTACTTTATAAAACGCTGCTCTATGATCTGATATTTACATCTGAACACATATTTTGTTAACTCTGCTCAAAAAAATGTATCAGTACTCCCTGGGGGAAAGGGGGGGGGGCCGCGGTAGCACAGTGGTTAAGGTGCTGTGCTACAAATCGGATGGTCGCTGGTTCGAACCCAGTTGGTGTCAGTGGACTTTTCATTGACATAAAATCTCTCCGATCGCACTATGGTCCTGGGGTCGACTCAGCCTCTAACAGAAATGAGTACCAGGAGTATTTCCTGGGGGTAAAGGCGGCCGGTGCGTAATGCTTACAACCTACCACCATCCTGCGCCGTTGTCACGAAATCTGGGAACCTTAACTTCCTAGAACCCTCTGGGTCCCTCCGGGCCTGTAACGGGATTGCTTTACCTTTTTACTCTCTGAGGATGGCCCCTTGAGGGTTGAAACACGAAGGAGTGTTTCAGTGTAAATAGAGTGGTATTTACCTATATTAGTGCTTAGTGCATTAGTAGGACGTTTATGTAAAAGTGTCATCAGTGCACGGATATGGACAAGATAATGTTCAAGAATGGTTTATCTTTATTGTTGCACCGTGCATTTCGTAGAGTCATTTAATTAGCACACCAACTAATGCACCATACCTAAAATTTTTACATTAAAACACTTAAAATCGCTCCAACATGTCTCGATCCTAAGATCATCTTCAGGGCGCTACACCACTCCTTGCTAAAGTCTCACGCAACGTAACACATGACACACACCCATAGTCAGGCGCATTCTCAGCAGCGTATGACTTACACAATACGACATGCTGCCACAGCACCGAGGTAATATAAGGAAATTAATCGGTGAATGTTTTTAAAAATATGACTTTAGCAAGGAACAGTGTAGCTCCTTGAAGATGGTCTTAGGATCGAACGTGTTGGGAGCGATTTTAAATGTTTTAATGTAAAAAATTGTATGTATGTGCATTAGTTGGTGTGCTAATTAAATGTTCAAGAATGTTAATTATTTTTTTTCGGCAACTTGGACGAGCTGCACTGTGGTCACCCCTGTTACACAGCATCGAGTGTTAGGTTGATCACTCAGTAAAGAATTGGGAAGAATGTGGAAGGACGTTATCGTGGCGCATTCTGAAATACTATTCTGGTACTTATCTCAAAACAGACTGTGGACGCCCACGAAGACGTAACGACTGTTGACGTCCATCTCGAGTCCGAAGTGTTACAACTCGAGACAAATCGCTCTACAGGCGATAAAATATCCACGTACCACCACGTGGACACTGCTTGTATTTTCGGGGCCAGATACGGAATGTAAAATGAATATGACATCACACGGCTATAGCGACTCTTAAAAGTGTTCTGAGTGGCTTACCGAGTGTCGACGAAGTCTTGCACTGTCTACTGTCTCAGCAATTTGTCTTCACAAGCGAATTCCGACCACGTCGCAAATGCATTAGCCTACAAGCGAGCAGGCGTAACTCTGACCTAACGCACCTGATTTATACTGTGGAATATCCGGTTGGAAATCCGGCCGGCACACCGGTTATTCCGAGCTCTTATGGCGCTGCTTCAGAGCATCCTGGCAAAAAAAAACCTAAAATTTTCGCCGAGACGTCTCGCAGACGCTTGGCCTGACCTCCAAAATACGTTTCAGCCATTTTACCACTTCATTCGGTGCTATACCATCAACAGCGCCGCGAACTGAAATCTCTATTTCACAGACTCTCTCCAAACAAAAATATATCCCACCTGAACAGACGGTCAGATACGAGTGGCCGCACGGTCAATTGGGTGGGTTTGCGGCCGCTCACTTGCTGGGATTGCGGGTTCGAATCCTCCCGGGGACATGGATGTCTGCCTCACCTAAGCGATGCGTGTTGTCAGGTAGAGGTCTCTGGGTCGGGCCGATCCCTCGTCCAGAATAGTCCTACCGAGTGTGGTGTGTCTGAGTGTGATCGTGAAGCCTCGATAATGAGGAGGCCCTGGCCTACTGGGGGCTGTTGCGCCATGGGGTGAGGGGCACTGTAATGTGGGGCCGGCACTGAAGAAACCAACATATGTCGTTGGCAGAACTCGAAACAACAGGCGTGGTTAGCTCCGAAACTGTAGGCAGTGTGACTCTAGGGTACTCCGAAACAACAAAGCAGTTTTCAAATACGACCATCTCTTCCGTGCAGTGAAAGCCATGAGGTACCTTTCTTTGATCCGGGATGTGTATCCGCATGCAAAATTTTAAGTTCTCTTGAATCAGTATCAGGGTCTTCTGGTCATAAAAAGAAATTCAAATTTTTGTACTCTGAGATGTGGCATAGAATGTACTATGGGGTTCTTAGCTCCCTAATGCCATACGGCTTTACGGTAATAGGCGTAAAAGCCGTATCATTCACCCTGATTACGCCTTCCCTGCGGCGATTTTCATAAAAATCAAATGCTGAACACCATCACGTGCATAATCTTACACCGAATTACGACCAGATCGGACATACGTTGCAAGTACGCGCAGAAATTAATTTACGCTCTTCAAGAAAATTACTGCATGCACTCAGACGATTTTCACGAAAATCAAAATCGTTCAAGAGAGCTTCATAGGCATATCCTGTACCAAATTTTATAAACTCCAGACAAAAAAAAAATACGGGCAAAATTTCTTTTCCGCTCCTAAGCACAATATTCTGCCTTTCATTGCACCGGGTTGCACGAAGTACTGAAAGTTCAACGCAATCGGTCAACAAACATGGAAGATACGGTTAGCAGTTCACGTACTCCTCCAACTAAAAAAGCGACTGCTAACTTCCACGAATTTCATGAAAATCACGGTATTTTTTTACGCTTTGTTGACCGTGCATCCTAATATGATTTTTTTAACCAACTTGATGCACAAATTCTTTATTTGTCCTCTCGTAACCTGTGTACTGAACAGTCACCCAAAGAGAGTGACGATACCAGATGCTGTACTAATACAATTTGTCCTCCTGAAGATGAGCACAATAGTGCTCGAAACATGTAGAGGAATGCAATAAACGTATTAAAATAAATAATTTGTGCATCAAGTTGATAAAAAAGACTGTCACTGTAGTCTGGCGTTTTGTAAAGAACTCCTATACTGAATTTCATAAAAACCCTACAAACGGTTAGCTCGCTGATACTAGGTCACAGACAGAGCGACGTGGTCTCCATATAAGGAGTTCTTTTTCAATTTGTAAACAACGCCTAGTAAGGGACGTAATAATATTCCTCTTCATTGTGGGCTGTTTAAAGCGCAATTGTATTTTCATCTCTTTATATGTCTGTCCGTGGGCCGGGCAGCTCAGTCGCTAGCGACTGAGCTACAGACTGGATGGTCCGGGATCGAATCCTGGTGGGGACGAGATTTTCCGCCCGTCCAGAACGGCCCTGGGGCCCACCCAGCCCCCTGTACAATGGGTACCGGGTCTTCCCCGGGGGTAGAGGCGGCCGGGGCGTGGGGTTGACCCCCCAACCCCCATCTAGTGCCGAAGGTCCTAGAAAGTGTAGAGCTATAGGTCTACTCACCCTAAGGGCCTGTGTGGCCTATAAGAAGGGTGTAAACCTACCTACCTATATGTCTGTCTGCCTGTACTTCAAGCTGTCTGTCCAACCACCTGCAGATCCAAACATCCTCTCACACACCTACCCTAATCCATTCTGTCTCTGCGAGCTCACTGTTCATAATGACGCCTGGCTCTGCATGCGGTGCGGTCACAAAGTCCAGAAACAAAATCACAGCCTTGAGCCCTGACGTTAGGAACATCGGATGTTCGGACAAGGAAGGTCGCATGTTTGTGACTTCTATTGACAGCTGCCTTCAGATAAATCGGGAAGCTGATGGCGGAACATCAGAAGCTTCTGAGGGTCGTCCTTGAACCCTTGCACCAATCTGTGGCTGGGAGGTCTAAACTGGAAACGGTTAAACACGATACCACGTCTACTTTATTTACAAATGTCGCCGTCTGATCGCTTTATCATATGGTGGAATTCCGACAGCTGGACTGGTTCACGACGATTACTTTGCAAACAGTACGAGACGAGAAGTAGCAAGGGGTGTCCAGCTAATTTCTCTTCAGTTGAAGGTGTACTCAGTACATACTTCATGAAAAGTCTGACGACCGGGTTGCAAGTAAGGGAAAATACACTCTTTACCTCATGGGGCGGGTCTTCAAATTTCAGCGCATGATTTATATAAAAAAAAAAAGAATATTATTTGAACAGAAAAAGATACTTATTAAGCAAATGGCGTTGTATGAAAAATAAAACAGAGATTACGTAGCATGGCGTTAAAGTGCAGTCAGCGACATTGTCGCCTAAGAATACATATAACGAACTTCTACGGGTGTTTTTGTACGTCGCTTGCATAGCGGTGCTTGTGGTTGGATAAAGGATGACACGAGCAGTGGTGGACTATCTGCAGAACAAAGCGTAATTACAGCAGGCGCGCACCCAGGGGGGAGGGGGCCACCCTGAGGCTATATATAATTTACTTTTGATTTTAAAAATTGTTTCACAAAAAAATCATGTCCCAAGTACAACTGTAACACAGCACTGTTTACAATTGCTTTTATATACATGCAAATAAACTATATGTGCCGTGGTGCGCGCACCTAATTTAAACTGCCAAGTCTAATATTATATGGCTTTTTTTTTTAAATTTCATTCAAAAATCCTACTTTTTAAATTGTATTTTTTCAAAATCCTAACGTATTAGTCATCGGCGATTTCGGTGGCCGATTTCGGCTGAAGCGCATAACACGTAAAACGCATGATATCATCCTATCTACAAAAATATACTTTTTTTAAATTTCGAATTGGTGTGGCTGCAGCCTGGAAACCCCCCACCCATTGGGCGCGACGATGAATTGAAGAACACGGCTCGTTCAAAGTTCCTGCTAATCCATGAGAGGTAAATAATTTAACCTCTGCTGGCGCAGTTCGTTGACAACAAGCAATACGGCAAAGCAAAACTAACTAACGACACTGAGACGCCTAACGTTAATGTAAATTGTATTTGAAAATTCAGTTCCTTTCCCCACAGAAAACACAATGCTCCTCTATTATAAAGACTAATCTGTCAGAGCTGTATAGGAAAAAAAAACAAATGACAGTTTATTCTGAGCAACGAACGGAACAAAAATAGGCAGTACAATGTGTTGAGAAAAATGCATCGCCTTTGAATGTCAAACTTGGCAGCACTTGCGGTAACCAACGCGCTGTTCCTATCACCGTTGGAATCCTCCCTAAGCCAGGTCAATCGCATTATACCTCACCAACGTTCACTTTAAGAGCATCCATCGCCCGACATGTAAAGGTGTTTCCAAATACACTGCATTACCACGCCCTGATATCGCTGACCAATAGTACGCACCCGAAGGAAAAGATATAGAGGAAGTTGCCCTTTATATTTCAACGGAGAGACAGTCAATCGCATGTTAGTGCATTGCTTGGCAACTAGAAACTGGAGAATGGCATTTTTAAATGAAAAAATGGTTAAACACGAATAAAGAGGTAGCTCACGGTAAAATATTAAGCTGCAGTAATAAAGATTACGTATGAAATGTAGGTAGATATTTAGACAGGCGTTAAAGATAATTGATAAAATAAAATAGAAAGAGAAAATGTAAAAATACAAGTATCAAACGATGACGGGCTACGGCCGTGACAACCCGGTGTTAACCGGAAGGTAGCCGCCACAGGAAATGTAAGAACTGAACTGAAAATCATTATTATTATCATAATTATCATCATCATCTCCTTTATGCAGGGTATTTATACTTATATTCCTGAGACAAACTATGTCCCTAGGGAATATAATGTTGCAGCTATTCTGTTGTTACTATTCATGGTGCTTATATCGTTAGTTTCAGTGTTGAATCTGTTGTACTTTTACATGAGTACTTTCCGAAGTATGTGTGCAGTGCCCAAAGTGGCTGTTTTCTGTAGTTCCTTGACTTCATGTTTTCCTGGTATGTTGCTCACGTATTTTCTGAATGACTTTGAAATATTCCCAGTCACCCCTATTATTACTGGTATCACCTTTGTTTTCACATTCCACATGGGCTGTATTTCTGTAGTAAGGTCTTCATATTTTAGAATCTTCTCGGCTTCCTTTTTAATCACATTTCTGTCTCCTGAGATTGCAATGTCTATTAACATACATGTTCCCTTTTCATTATCACAGGTTATAATGTCTGGTTTGTTGTTGAGGATAGTTCTGTCAGTTTGTACTTGTTGATTCCACAATATGGTTACCTTGCCTCCTTGACTTGTTTCTCTAATGACTTCGGCACATGTTCAAGTGTCCCTCGCCTTATCTGTTTAGGTGACTCCAGTCACCACATTTCAGTACCCTCCTACACACAGTCTTTTCTCATATATACTTTGTAAAGCATGATGATGAGATCTCAACATACGCTACTCACATTATTATTAGTCTCTTAGAGCCAACATTGCAAACCTGATGACGGCATCTGAATAGGCCGAAACATGTTGTTTCATTAACACCCTGCTAATAAACCAGTTGTGTTCGACCTACTTACTTACTTACTCCATGGTGCAGAGTCCTTCTTGAGAAGCTAACTGGTTTGCAGCTAGTCAAGAAATTCCCCGTATTTCACGGATCCCGAAGGTTCATTACCGCACTCACAAGCGTCCGCCAACTGTCTGTATCCTGAACCAGCCCAATCCAGTCCATATACCTACATCCCACCTCCTGAAGATCCATCCTAATATTGTCCACCCATCTACGCCTAGGTCTCCCCAGTAGTCTCCTTCCCTCCGGTTTCCCCACCAAGACCCTATACACCCCCCTCTCCTCACCCATACGCGCCACATGCCCAGCCCATCTCATTTGTGTTGGCCTACACTGTCCTTAACTATTACAGCACTCGCTATGAAATTGGAGACAGCTGACCACCGTCAACTGTATCAGTACCCGTCACATCTTGAGGGGGAGGGGAATCTTTCCGTCAATTGAGGGCAACACAGAAAATTAACAATTTAAAAAAGTAAAAGTGAATTCCCATGCAATTCTAAGTTCGTTTTAAAAAAGGAAAAAGAAACTGCAGAGTCACTCTTTACCACGCTGTCCTTCTGAACCAACCGCTGAACAAAGCACGGTCCATACATCCGACTTACGTTCCCACCGGCAACACATCAACGCAGTCGGTATAGCGACTTGCTAACGGGCTCGACGGTACGGAGATCGAATCCTGATGGGGGCGAGATTTTCCGCGCCCGTCCAAACTATCCCTGTTGGCCCATCCTGCCTCCTACACAATAGGTACCTGGTCATTCCAGAGCGTAAAGCGCCCAAGGTTTGACGCTCACCCCCCCCCCCCCCCCATCTAGCGCCGAGGTTAAAGAAAAAGTAAGGGGTGCTGAAAAGTCCTTAGCCCGACTAGGAAAGGAAACAAGCTATTGTTTCCGTCAGAATGGCGTGAATTTCCTTCGGCAACTTGCCTTGCAGAAAAAAAAAAACTTGATGACTGCTCGCGTCTCGATGTTGTTGAAATCGCGCGCGTCCCTGACATGCTTCCGAGCTTGTTTCTTTCTTGGTCGGGCTAAAGACTTATCAGCAACCCGGTAGAGCTATACATCTACTCCTCCTCCGTGCCTTTATAGCAGGTTATAGGGTGGACTTCATCTTTACTTTTTTACAGTCAATATATCTCAGAGACCGGGCAGTTTATGGACTACGTTGACAGTTCTTTAGATAAAGTAGCTTCTGTCTAGGCGACACGGCTGCTGCTCGACACAATTCCCATCTTATTCGGCCTCAGGTCTCAGGCTCCAAAAGGTCGTAACTATTCGAGTTACACCACGCAGTAACCCCTAACCTAACAGAATGCAGGTTCTCACACTGGTGCTGAGGAATATTCCCATCCTTTGGGATATGATGCCATGTAGTCTGGTACACAGATACGGACGCTCCCCAAATTACGCAGCAGCTATGTCCCAGAAGCTGCAAACTACAAACCAGTTAGCTTCTCAAGAAGGACTCTGCACCATGGAGTAAGTAAGTAAGTAAGTAAGTATGTTGCAGAAGATCCAGCGCAGTTTTGAATTTCGTGCAAGTCGGAATTACATGTACATATGGTCCACTATATATGTATATACAAGGCACTTCATTTCAAATCCAGAGTCCCAACACAGTGGAACCTTTTCGGCCGCAGCATTACCGCACCGCCCCACCCCCGCCTGTGTTATCGCCCAGCAGTATTCCTTCACGTCTCACTACACCTTCATTACTGTGGGCCGGGTAGCTCAGTCGGTATAGCGACTGACTTCGGGCTGGATGGTCCGGTATCGAATCCCGGTGGGGACGAGACTTTCCGCCCGTCCAGATCGGCCCTGGGGCCCACCCAGCCTCCTGTAAAATGGGTACCGGGTCTTTCCCGAGGGTAAAGTGCGGCCGGGGCCTGCTGCTGACCACTCACCCCCTACTAGTGTCGCGGTCATGGAAGAGTAGAGCTATAACTCTACCCACCCTCTGGGCCACACTTTACACCTTCATCACTGCAAGGACAAAATTCGGAGCGCTTTTCAAAAATGCCATTATTTATTTCACTTCTTTAAAACTGCGTAATCCCGAAATTACGTAACTTGTAACTGTTAAACGCAGTCCGTACAAAAGTTTCTGAAAGTCGTCGATATTTTATCTATACCGTATGTCATGGTGGGGAAGAGAAGGAATGCAATCGGGATTTTGAAAGGGAAATCGCTTGAAAGACGTCAAATTGGAAGACCGCGATAAGACGGAAAGACATTTAGTACAACTCTGGAAAAAAAATCGTAAGCATTTCACGTGACTGGGCCAAGATTATTTCCTGCGACAACATTCGTTGTTAAACACTCGGCTTTCGAAATGAGAACTTTAGTTATTTGGTTAGTCAGTTGGTTAGTTTTGTTAGGTGGTTACTTGGGCCTGCTAGATCCAAAGCACCACGTTCTAGATTTGGCTTGTGAGTCCAAAGGCTCTAGGTTACAATTAGTTACCGTGCTCGTTTGTGCGTATGACAGAAGAGTTTGGAGCAACGGTGGAATGACAAACGGCAAGAGAAAACCGAACCGGTCTACAGAACCACAGTCAATTCAAATGTCACCACAGTGCAACTGCAGTATCGTAGTTTATGATTCTTAACACAAACCGGTCCAAATTTCGTAATTAAACTGTCGAGGTATTGTAAAAAAAAAACCTGCGACTGCAATGCCGACACTATTCGCAACCTTCATTAATTATGCTAACACTCACAGTCTTAACTTCTACCTAATAACTGGTTTTTTTTGGGGGGGGGGTGGGGGAGGCTACTGGGTTGAAGAGGGAAAAATAATTTTAGTACGACTTTGAATTTAATTGTAATTTACTCAAAAACTGTTTTCTGATAAAAGCTTCAAAATTCGCTTCATACATGCTGGATATGTACTCCATTAACTGAGGAATGTTATTTAATGACGCTACTTCAACTGCAGGCGTGCTGCCACATGTAACTGTTGTAGGTCTTGTTTAAGCAGCAAATGGATAACTTTGACATAATATTTACATGTTTTATCATCGGTCCGTCACATTACGACTTCCAAAACTTCTCAGGAATTCTGTGTAGGAAAAGTTACAAGTTTCTGTCACCCACAGCGTCTTAAATTAGCTCTGTGGTGTATATATATATAAAAAAAAAAAATACATTGATAATTAATGAAGTAAAATTTAAAACAGAATATTTTATTTGATATGGTTAACTTTCACAGAAAGACTGGTTTTAGGTTTTATTTATTGAGCTAGAAGACCGCAGGACACTGCTTACTCTTTCACGATCAAAATGAGCAATACAAGTTAAATATAAAAACGTACACTCCTGCAGTGTAGAATTGTGCCTATTTCAATTTTTCAATTCACTGTTCACCCTTATAGCAAGAAAATATAAAATGACCATATCTAGTACAAAAACAAAATCAATGGCAATGTGGGGGAACCACATACAGAGGGTAAAAATTGTGATAAACGACAATATTATTGAACAAGTAAC
>Ga0131853_10010411_pt1 | contig 16995 bp, 15 predicted proteins | sample TergutLab28metaG_FD_92764 | JGI IMG/M metagenome (GOLD analysis project Ga0131853, IMG submission 92764) | Labiotermes labralis P1 segment gut microbial communities from Petit-Saut dam, French Guiana - Lab288 P1 (version 2) (version 2) | ecosystem: Host-associated > Arthropoda: Insects >...
GGTGTGTGTGTGCGTGTGTGTCTGTGGAATGTGTGTGTGTGTGTGGGAGAGAGTGTGGTGTGTGTGTGTGTGTGAGTGAGTGTGTGTGGCGTGTGTGTGTGAGTGTGTGTCTGTGGAATGTGTGTGTGTGTGTGAGTTTGTGTGTGTGTGTGGAATGTGTGTGTGAGTGTGTGTTTGTGTGAGAGTGTGTGGTGTGTAGAGTGTGTGTGTTTGTGTGGTGTGTGTGTGCGTGTGTGTCTGTGGAATGTGTGTGTGTGTGTGGGAGAGAGTGTGGTGTGTGTGTGTGTGTGAGTGAGTGTGTGTGGTGTGTGTGTGTGTGAGTGTGTGTGTCTGTGGAATGTGTGTGTGTGTGTGAGTTTGTGTGTGTGTGTGTGGAATGTGTGTGTGAGTGTGTGTTTGTGTGAGAGTGTGTGGAGTGTGTTTGTGTGTGGAGTGTGTGTGTGTGTGTGTGTGTGTGTGTTTGGAAGGGGGGGGTGTTCTACAGTTGGACATTACAGACACCTCAACATCTGATCGGCCCATGTAAGCCCGAAACTGACTCGGGTGAATGAAGGGCAAGCACAACTACACGGTTTGTACAATAAGACTAAGCTTATGTCACGTATTAGGATGCACCAGTGGAAGTAAGTAAGGTCACGCCTGAGACCCAAAAATGAACGTTGGCACAGCGTAAAATACACAAGCGAAACGGTAAGGACTGCGGCCAGTAGGTGGTGTCCAACATCGTTTACATTGACACCTCATGGACGGAGGCGGTCCTACGTCCGACTAACAGGTACGAATGTCCAGTAACACGGCCCACCACGTGTGTCATTGGCGGCATAATGTAGAGGGGTTCCGATAGTCAGGTATCGAACTGGTAAGGCCGGAGACAAAGAATGGCCATCATTAATTCGATTTGTGAGCTCTTGAATCCAGTCGTCTAAATTAAGCTGTTAAAACAAGGTGACTATTGTTCGGAGTGGGGATAGAAAACACTGCGATTACACCTGACACATTTCGAACCCGTATTTGCCGCTGAATTTACCAGTCTCGCGGGACAGAACGAGCGCAGCAATCCGCACTGCCCGCGTTGGTTCAATAAATTTCACGAAATTACAACATTCGCGAGCAAAATTTCACTTACTTCCATTTCAGGATTTCAAGAAGTCCTTACCAAGGACAATAGCGAGCAGATGGCGTTAATAATACAGGGCAATGAGGAGTTATAATACTTATCAACATACAAACACACACACATACGTACAAATACATACATACGTAAATACATTCATACATACATACCTAAATACATACGTAAATACATTCGTAGATACATATGTAAATAAATACATAAATACATACATACATACATACATACGTAAATACGTACATAGGTACCTACATACGTACATACATACATACATGAATACATACATACATACATGCATAAATAAATGCATACATACATGCATACATACATTAATACATACACACATACATACATTAATACATACATACGTACACACATACATACATACATACATACACACATACATACATACATACATACATACATACGTACACACATACATACATACATACACACATACATACATACACACATACATACATACATACACACATACATACATACACACATACATACATACATACACACATACATACATACACACATACACATACATACATACATACATGCATACATACATACATACATACATACATACATACATACACACATACACACATACATACATACATACACACATACACATACATACATACTGACCTACTTACTTTTTTACGTACTTAAATATAAGCCTATATATACATGGAAACGTATACGCAAAGAGCCTATACGCAGGTGTAAAACAAAATAATCCAACAATAACACGTCATTATATCCGATTTTGCATCTCCAACGCACTACTTTCCAAACTGCTACTTCCATGCGGAAGTACTGTACCAGTCAACACTTTGCCATGCCATATTGGTCTCATTACGCACGGTAATTACATGCAAAACTCTCGTTTTCTCGTCAGGCCAACAAACACTTGTGTCTAATTGTACTAAATATATTCACATCGTTCAATACTTGTGAGGCTCATTGACGTCACAGAGAGCCCTTTACTTTACATTCGCGCAGGTAATCTGGACAATATTTTTCTGCAAATTTGCAGTATGACCTTACGGCCAGTGACAGTAAACAAGTTGTAAAAGCTACAGCTTAAGAAACACAATCTGCACACACAAAACACGACATCACATAACTTACTTGTCCATATTCACATATATATACCTGCGGTCCTAAGCAGGGTTAACAGACAATCATTATCGCGTGACTTTTCGGACATTATCGTTTTGACGGCGAGTCCACCACAAAGTTCAACACGTGTTCGTGAAACAAAGGTCGCTATCTGTTTTCAGCTTCAAATAATTCGCCGCAGTTCCAACTCTCTAACAGGAGATTTAAAATTATCATATCATCTATGTGTAGGTAGTTCAAACAGCCTCCTCTCAACCTCCAGCTCTGCATGTGCCTATCTCTCACCCTTAATGACGGCTAATAGTGCTGTTCTTCTCACTATGCACTGTTGAATATCCCCAGCAATGTCAGGGGACTAGTACAAAGTTCCATGTCCTCGTTTAGGTACTTCCTCCAATTCAGCTACTCCCAAATGTTTCCTGAACATGATTCTTACTTGAGTTTCGAACCCATTCCTTCGGACGTGCCCTGGTAACATCAGGTTTTTGCCAGTGCACTTCCACTATATTGCCCATGACTACAGTTTGCCTACTCTATTTATTACGATTTAAAGGGTTCTTGTCCTATCCATGCTGCTTAAAACACACAATCCTACATATATTCTCACTCCTTTTCTCCCCCACTCTGAGTTCTGCCTTTTTAACCTGGCTTTACCATTTGCATTTAATACAGGGTGAGAAGGTACCTACATCTCTCTGTTCAGTGGAATATGAGACAGTCAGCATCTTCCTGAGTGCTATTTCCTAGTTGATATGTGGCCACCTGCTGATCATAATCTCCTCTCTCCACCTTTACATTTCTGGGCATTTCAACAATATGTGGGATTCGCTCTCCTACCCCACGCATACAAGGCATCTATACCTTTCCGTACCAGCGCCCGCCCACGGCTCCTAAAGTTTCGGATGTATACATCATTCCCCTTAGCTCTGCGTTCTCAAAATATCATCAGCCTGCAAAAGGCAAAGTCTTAAGCTTAAGCCAAAGAAAATACAGTTCCAGTTTCCTGAAAGAACTTCAAGGTTGCGCAGACATGACAATGTTAGTTGTCAGTAAGTTTACATTTACCTTATTTTATATTCATGGGTCTGTGCATCGTGAATCAAATTACATAATTGTCCAAAAAGCTGCGACTCTATTCAGTTTTTATATGTCTGTAGACAGCTCTTCATGTTTCGTGTGTTGACACCCATCATCAGGAGCTCGTACAACTGTAATTACAGCTTCTGGCACTGGTCAACCGGGTCTACTACCATCCGTTCTTGTCGTTCAGTTCCAACTCAACGACAAGAGCGGATTGTAGTAAACCCGGTTGACCAGTGCCAGAAGCTGTAATTATAGTCGTACGAACGCCCGATGATGGGTGTCAATACCCGAAACATGTAGAGCTGTCTACAGATAAATAATAAACTGAATACAGTCGCATCTTTTAGGACAATTATTTAATTTAAATTAATTTACCTTATTTTAATCTTCAGCGTCATCAACTTTTAACACATTTCCACAGACTGGCTTTTTTAAAATTATCACGCAGAATTCACGTTCAAATATTCAGTTATTTATTATAAGTAAAATGTCCATTCTATTCTATTCGCAATTGATACACATTCCTAGTGGCCTGCCATAATATGAAACACGTATTGTGGTAAAAACACAAGCATGCAAAGAGATTATGAAGCCATATGGGAAAACGACATTTGGGAGAACTACGACGGAAGCCACGTCCGTGCGTAATAGGCTAGCATATGCTGTTCTGTTAGAAAATAGGTGTTCTAAATAATCAATAGTTTGTGAAAGAGGGCACCTGAGAATGACGTTAAGCTGCAGAGACATGTAGGGTGCAATGAATATTCTAGGGCGAACGTCTACAAATCTAATTTACATCCGAACTGAAGTTTGATATTAATATGTATAGCCTGTAAAACCCTACAGTAATATTGCGCTTCAAACGTAGCACGGATGGAAAGAGTCACAAGTAAATATCATTTAACTTAAGAAACCTCGTAAAATCCGACGTTTTGAGGAACAAAAACATGTAAGCATAACACGTTATATATTACATTAGAAGTCAAAGTAACAAAATGGGTAATAAATGTATATAATATAATTTAACCGTGTATTTTATGGCACTGGCATTCAAAGTTCAAATTTTGATGTTTTGCTGACCGCATATCTCAGTATATTTATCTTAGTAATTAACCAACTTGAGGCACAAATTTTTTTGTTTTACAGTACGTTTAATTTCATGCCTCTACATGTTTCGAACACATGTGCTCGAAACTTGTAAATGCATGAAATGAACTTATTGTAAAACAAAAAATTTTGTGCATGAAGTTGGCTAATTACTGAGATAAATTCAACTTTCAGTCTTGAAAGCCAATACCTTTCAAGTGTGTTGGAGAAATCACACAATATAGAAGAGAACTTGAGAATTACTCTGTACAAAGATAAGGAGGAATGGAGAAAGGGAGGGACTTGTCAGAAAATTGTCACAGTCTGCCTCATAGTGCCATTTCGACATTCGTCTTTAATAAATTACAAAATCAGCGTCACAGATGAGACAGGGCACAAGTTGCCCTGGACGATATTCGAACTGCCTTAGATGATTCATAAATAAATACAAAGTTAAATATATTCGCCTTCACGGCTGAAGTGGTTGATTTTATCGCTATAGTAAACATTCTTGATTTCAAACTTTCGCCGTGTTCTGAATGTTGTATGCTTTCTTCTGGGTAATTCCTCGCCTTTTGAACATTATATGCCAACGTTTCGGAATAGTCTGTCTGTTTCATCTCCATAGGTGGGTAGGTATGAATAATGAAGAATCAAACAATAACTAATTCTTCATACCTACCCGCCTATGAAAATGAAACAGACAGTGTGTTCCGAAACGTCGGCATATAAAATTCAGACGCCGGGGAATTATCCAAAAGAAAGCACACAATATGTAATAAACATGTACTTATATGTGGATAAAGAAAAAGTGTTCGACGGATTGAAGCATATGCAGAAGTTTTCTTGTGCTGTCATGACAATCGCTACAACGATTACAGCTGAGCAGACGGATAACACAACTGGTCTACAAATGAAATCCTGAACAGACTAATGTATCATAAAAATGTGTTTGCAATGCCACCGGGAAACCACATTCATCGATTTAGTAATATCTGGATATCAACCGTGTCCCTCGTATTCATCCATAAATAATTATCATGGAATTGGAAGGACATAAAAAATTATTTTGTTGGAATTTTAATACACATAGTATTCTGAAGTTTACCTTCTGCTTTATCGCCTTCGTTATATGAATTAACCATTCTATCATTGCCCAAACAAGTTGACCTGCATATTCTAATGTAATATTAAATTACATACTACAATCGTACAGTGCAATCGCCCTTTTTCAGAAAAGTAATAAATTATGCAACAACTGTTCAAACTCAGTGTGGTCAAGCTGAATGATTAAAAAGATTTAAATAATTCAAAATGAATGAAGTCTATTTTCGCTCACAATCTCCATATGTTTTGGATGGCAAATTTAGACAAACGAGATTGCCGTCTGGAGAGAACGACGGTTTTGTACAGCAGTAATTAACTCAGAGACCAACGGGAAGTGCAAAATAACAATACATGGGTTCTGGAGAAAACGTCTAACCAGAATTGGGGAAAATATGCCTATCACATATCCCCGCATTTTCTGAATTTAATTTAGTATTCCGAATTCAGTGATCCGCACGTAAATTCTATTTGTTCCTGAGGGAAAAGAACAAGTTTCTACAGAAGAGAAACCTGCTCACACCTGCTAAACAAACGCCAAACCTTGCGGTTATTGAATCCATTACTCTAATTGCCTAGCCTATAAAACTTAGCAGCGATCCACTGACGAGCATTTACTGTGGCGGACGAGAGGGCAATTAGGGGCTATTTTGTAAACGCCGGTTTAATTGGACACGAACCTTAAATGTTAGCGTCGGGAATTGGAATTCAGCACGAAGGATGTTCATATGGTTGAGTTATTCTGACTAATGTTACATTTTGATTACTTGCTTTATTCAGCTATCAGTGCATGGCTTAAATTAGTACAAAACACGTGAATATGAAGTTACGAGGTGATAATCATAACATAAATTTAAAAATGATAAACTTATAATTAGTAAGTAAATTTAAATACAAATTAAAATAACTGCCTACATGCTGTTCCAAAATTAGATCACCACTTTTTGAACAGTAGGTCAGGAATGCAACAAGTCCAAATTCATAGGGTTCATTTATCAGTCCACCGATACTTCTGTGCAGAATGCCAAAGAGCCTGGAGGTCGATGGCCGCAGTTAAATTCCCTGTACGGCAGGGCGCTGTAATTCATCTCCAAGCACCGAGTGCATACAGAAGCACTATAGGGACTGCCAGATAGAGATAAGGAAGACGAAAGACAGCAAGGAAGACGACAGATATAAAATAGATATATTTTTTTACAACTGAGAACCAACATAATACATAAAATAAATATTGGTATAAACCAATTTATTTATTTGTCCTGCATGTTTCCACCCTACAGGATCTTCTCAATAAATAGCGGCAAATGTAGAAGGATTTACTGAAGTTATAAATAAATACAACCCAACCCCCCGCCCCAATTCAGATGAACTTTTTAAGAAATATTTAATAAAAATCGCCCATGTACGCCCTCTATGATGGCCGATTATCTCTGTACCAATTCTGCAATTGAATGTACAAAACCTAACTAAATGCAACGAGATTTTCATCGTCCTTGTCTCTATTAACTTACATTAATTAAAGCGCATCTGAACAGTTTTGGTGCAGCGTAATTGTATCAGGAATTACGTGTATACTGATTGCCACAGACAAGCCACAAAAATGTTTCATGCACACACTTTACTTTCTGTGCATCTCAGTTTTGCTTTTACTCACTTAGTGTCGTGTTAACATCCAACCACCAGATGAAACCTGTAGGAAAAGGTATGCAGTCAAACACAACTTAATCACTTAGGTGTATTTAATGAATGTGATGGAAACAACTACATGTTTCGGCCTGTATTGGCCATCAACCTGGTGATGGCCTATACAGGCCGAAACATGTAGTTATTTCCATCACAGTCATTAAATACACCTAAGTGATTAAGTTGTGTTTGACTACATACCTTTTCCTAGTTTCACACACACAACGGGGATGACACACTTCCTAGATGAAACCTGTGCTTGAATAATACAAAATTAATCAAACTGCGCAGTTATGTTCGCGTGTTTATTATTCAATACAAAGTTACAGGACCGGACGGAGTAGCTGCGTCTGTTGTACTGGGCGTGCTTACTGTGTAGGTCCTCATCTGGTCGAAATATACACTGCCCACACGGCAATGGTGCAATAATACAAAGTATTTTTTTTTAGTTCGTCCCGCAGTGAATGTTGGACAGGAAAAATATGTATTTTGCCGGCACGCCACCAAATATATCATCAAATGTTCTCGGTGTAACCAATTTCATAACCTCCCTCCCCCTTCCCCCTTCCCCCCCCCAAAAAAAAATTAAATTCGAAGACATAACATACAACACACAATTACAATTCTGCATGTATATATATGGCGGAACAGAAATTCTGGGAAGCATTTTGGAAAACATGTGTCAATGCTGCTCTTACATTACTGATATTGTGATGAGGCTGAGATCAGAAATTGCGACGTGGCATAGATTGGAATGGAATGAGGCTCAAACTGGCTCTTCCACAAAAATCAGTAGGTAAATACGCACTGTGTCTCACTTTGCAACATATTACTTACTCAAATAAAGATCAGATATGAAATTTACGCAGAACGTTATACAAAGTCACGTATAATTGGTTTCATGAGACAGAAGTGTAAATACTCGCGTGTACGTATCACATATCGAATGATGGGCTACCACCATGACAACCAGCTATGAATCAGAGTGTATCTTCAAGTATTGTAACAGCTGAATTCAAATATATTACTATTATTATTATCTGGCTGCTAACCACGTGTGCAAAGAAGTCGATATCTTAGGAAACGCATTACTTCTTTAAGACAAATTATGTGCTCATCCGTGACATTGTTATATCAACTGATGTATGTTTTTTCAGGGTTTGGAATTTTGTCGTAGTAATTTTTTACATAGCTTTTTCCTACCATATGGTTTTTTTTTGTTTTTTTGTTTTCGTGTTCTGTTTTGTGTAGCTGTATTGTTTTTGTGTTTTGTGTCTTTGTGCTGGATTTATAATAGACATATGTGTTAAGCCAACACATTGATAAATATCCACTGTATTCAATTGAATTGAATAAAATTGCATTATTTGTTGTAAACGTGTAGGTTGGTGTCGGCACGTCAAAACTTCTGATGCCTATTCACGGTATGCCTACCTTCTTCGTTATTCGCAGGTACACTGCATATATGACGATCGATCCTTCCCTCACTCAAAAATCCCAGGACACACAACGCTGTTGGACAGCAACTTGGGAGCAAGAACTACATGTATGAACACCCCAAGTGAAGAGATGGAATAATTTTGCGATTTTGTCGCAGGTTAAACTAACAAACAGTATGGTCGAATGCCTGCTTTTGTGAAGGTAGTTGAGTAACCTCCAGGCTCCATAACGTTATATTACTTGATCAGTCCCAAGAATATTCCGCACAATCGATTTAGCTAATCAGTTATTTAGTTAGGGGTAAAGATATTGTTTTACTTATGGGACAGACGGATGGAAATGCGATGCGCGGCTAATAGGCTCCTTTGAGGTCTATATATATATATATATATATATATATATATATATTTATTTATTTTATGACGCTGTAAATTGCTCCGCCTATACACATCGGTAAACGCAACAGAGTATGTTTTCTGTAGAATGAATTGGAATGTTCACGGAAGGAAAAGGCTTTTCTGAAGTACGAATAACAAAGAGTAACCACCACACTGCGACATTTGGTGTATTGAACCATTAATTAAAACTTACAGCAATAAACATATTTACACATTTCCGATAACGAAATCTCCTGTATTACCGGGTGTTACGCAATTTCCTTAAGTGATGTAGAAAATGTGACTACAACCGCGGTAAAAGGACTATGGGGGTCATATGTATTATCAAAACCTATCTATCGATGGTTTCCTGCGAGACAGTTTTCGGCACTGTAAAAAGCCTATAAAACTGAAGACATGAAATAGAAGATGGAAAGAGAACCGAGAGATGGAATCCTGTCCTGTCACGTGATATGCGTTCACTCAGGAGGGGGGATCCCAGCCGTCATCGTGACAAATTGTGACACACGGTGAGCAATGTTACTCCGCTGCCGCTTATTTTTTCTAATTTTTTGTAGGGGTAAAAATTCCCTAACTTTGGCAATGATTTATCGAATGCCATCAAGTGAGTAAATCCCATGTACTGGAATATCCACACAAACACAACAGCATACATCAGTACAAATAGGGGTCACTGGTATGTTAAGGGTGGTGAGGGGGAGGGGGGTTGTAGTGGTCCGTGTGGGGCCAAGTTCAAATTGGCATCATGTGAATGTACAATAAGCTGTACAAGAGGGAAATTTTAGTGTGTTATGTAAGCAAATGAGGCAACAGTTACATGGAACAGCAATCTGAATTCTGGTTCTGATAACACGCACGAATTCGTAGGCTGTTGTTTAGAAAATATTGACAAATCAGTGGTGAGGGGTGAGGGTAGACCGAACATACGCTTTTGGTCAGCCAACGAGAGCAAGCTAAATTTGATGACGGAATTACAAGTCAGTCCCACACTAAAAACTGCCACAAATTTAGCATTATCTGTTTCATGCAATGGACTCTGGATTATTCGTACATAATATACAAACTTGCAGTATATATTGAATAGAATCACACCTTTTTCCATGGACACTGCGCGTTAATCTTTGGTCACCAATTGGCTAGCGCGCTTCCCACTCCCCGTAGATTTCATGTTCACTGTTCACTGTATTCAGTAATGCCACATAACATTGCAATGCTATACTTGCTTGTCCACCTGTCCAATAGTAGCCTATGTAGGCCTATTTTTATTCACGATAGTTAATCTGCAGGCGATTCAATACACCGCAGATAAATTAGTTTTAGGTTATTCGCGGAACCATCCAGTGTAACTAAATCTAATATTTCCCGACATGTGTAAAATCAGTTAATTGGGAAAAGCAGTCACTCTCTCCCTGCACCTAAATTTCGGCCTTTCTCTGAGTTTGTATTACTGCGATAGCTTCCCTTGCGGCAATAAAGGGAAACGTTTATCTAAAAATGTTTAACAATTTGGTTTATAAATCCAAACAACACATTTCCTACCCATGACAAAGCTTTCACTGAACCTAGAAACTTAACGGTTAGAAGTTGTACATAGCAATCTGGAGATTCTGGATTCAAATATAGTCTTAGAAATGATATATTTGCTTAGGTTATAAGTGGTTTACCTCAGCCTTTCGAATTGGATGCCGCTTTGAGACTTAAAGAAAACTACGGTTACATTCTTCCCCATTTTATTTTAAAATTCATAGTTCATCCTTCAAGTGGACTTTATGGGACAAAGCTGTTAAATTATTTCAGAGTTCCTTAACACACAGTCGGTTGTATAAAAATAATTCTTTCAAGATGCGCAGAAGGACGTGCGATTACTCTGAAAAATAGAAAAAAACAGTAAATATATCATGTAATCAAAATGCCGATTTACTTAACCTTTTGGCGCCGGAATTATTTTTTTAATTTTAGCACATTCTGTATATAAAATGTGAATAATACAGGAACCAAATACATTAGAATTATGAAACAAACTGCATTTTGAAGAGAAAAGAAAACGGAGAGTATATACCATGATTAAAATATTCAGTACCAATATTTGTTGAATAAATATATAAAATGAAACTTTAGAGGTTAGCGGTGCGGTACGACCACTATAGTTGACATTAGGCGTCTGAAGGTTAATGTTAAAGCAGTGTTATTCTATGCACAGCTAAAATTTAAGTATCCAAATGACACGCCTTTTGAATACCACAAAGGATGAAGACCGTCTACATGCAATTAAAAAATTCGGTAAATATTTTAAACAAATTAAACTCAGCTCCAGTCAGTGACGTATAAAGCAAAGGGTGCTCCAAGAATTAAAACGAACACAATAAAACAGACAACGAAGGTAGACTTAAGTGTCTAGATGATCAGTATGAAAGCAAGGGATATATTTGTGACAATTACAACTGGGTTATAAAAACTGGAATATTACTTGCTTTTTGGTTAACCTTTTCACGCTTAATGTCAACTATAGTGGTCGTACCGCACCGCTAACCTCTAAAGTTGCATGTTATATATTTATTCAACAAATATGGGTATTGAATATTTTAAACACTGTATATACTGTCCATTTTTTTCTCTTCAAAATGTAGTTTGTTTCATAATTCTAACGTATTTGGTTCCTGCATTGTTCACATTTTATATACAGAGTGTGCTAAAATTAAAAAAATAATTCCGGCGCCAAAAGGTTAATTTAATGACATACAGATTACAGAGTTACTTAAATTCGAAATCAAAAATTAACTAACATATTCTGTAAATTGTTCAGGATGGTAAGGAAAAAGGTGTGGCCAAACTGAAAGCAACGTGACAGAGATTCGAACTGAAAGACAGACGGAAACAAAGAAGATAATCAGTTGAAATTAACACTTAAGCTATACGTGCCGCGTAGGATAATTTTTTTTATTTTGTCCACCGAATCCTTATATCTACATAGACCAGTCATTCTAAATGTCTATCAATCAAAGCACTTCCTGTTTATACACAGCACTCATTACCTAATATAATCTCTCTTCCTGTCTTTCTTTGTTGTTTCTTCTTCTTCCTCTACCTATCTGCCAGATAATTATGAGTCCGTTACACATTCGGAAAAAAGTGCTTAGGCGAATTGTTAAGTCCCACATTGACGTGAGACACTGATGTTTAAAGAGAGGCTCGAACTAGTAATTCCAGTGTCACTGCGGTTCAGACTTTTACGCGCCGTAACTTAAGAAGTCTTTTGACTGAAATAACTCGACCAAACACACACTAATATATAACCAATAATATTCGTGCAATATCAGATGGCATTTGCATAAATATCAGATGAAGTTAGTGTGTGAGAAACGTCGTGTGTTAAGGGGTTTGATGGGGAAGAGTAGTGAGTGAATGAAACGAATGTTGCTATGGGGAGTGCAACAATGTTAGAGCTTCAGGACACACGTGTACGTTCAGAATGGGCCGAAAGCCTTCATTATTCAGCATGTGGTCGGAGAGTTGCTTTAATATTGGTGAGTCATCAAACGACGGAGTCGTCTCGGTAATTGTGTTGTTCCATTAAACATTCCGGCAACAACGCTGCCACGCTCTACCATTATTTATACGAAGAAGTTATATGAATTCACACGTCACAAAATGAATACTGAACAGCCAGCTGCTACCTGAACACTGCTCTTTCTCTCCGAATAAGTACGGAAAGAGTCACTTATTTTCATTAAAAAAATTATGTAAAGTTGTACCTGTGCGCGCCATGAAGGTGTATGGGAGCAGCACAAGAATACTCCACTCATTCTTAACCTCGATACTAGCAGAAGGCAAATGTTCAACTTTAAGCCTCAAACTCTTCATTTTCGGGAGGAAACCTTCATAGTATTCATTAAATAGGAGGATGGATGAGCTCCAGAGATGGCCTGAACGATCGGGAGAAGACTTCCCACCCTGTACTGTTTATGCAGTCCAGCATACCTTTCATTAGGTTGTGATTAGTAGGTCTGATCAAGATAACGCTCCCCCAGCCAAGAAATTCTCTGCCATTAATATGCAAACTGAAGATTCATTACCGTCCGAACAAGGGGCGCCACTGGAGCACTTGAATATTATGTCCATGTGTTTCCAATTTTGTCCAATTAATCACTCTCAGATGTAACACGCACTTTCACACTCACACGTGCCAGACGTCGAGACCATTTCATACATATACCTTCTATATGCCTTAATGATATTAACTGATAAGCATTGTTAGGCGAGTTATTCTTCATTTGATTACTTAAATTCTCCTGTCACTTCCACCCCTTGTTTCAAAATTATTTTCCCAGCATTTAACTGTAAAAATCATCATTTTTGTCTCACTCCACAAAGCAAAACCCTCCTTCAGAAACCGACAATCTCCAAATTTATCAGGCAATTTTGAACCTGTCATGTAAACCGAAGCTTCGTTGTTGTATTCACAGCAGCCGAACAAATAATTCAATTGTAATCAGCGTCGTGTTGGAGAATCCGCCCGAATTCGACATCCCTTGTAATATTTCGTAAAGTGTCGATTTTATGACTACGTCCTGCTCGTACGGTTAGATCGCCCGAATTCTACACTTGAGATCATGACACTTTATCGTATTTATGAAACCTCTTTTTATTAGTGTGTTAATGGATACTAGAGAAGAGGAGCGGCAAGTTATCGCAACACTGAGAGAGATATGACAGCCTGTCATAAATAGTGTTGTTAAATATATCACATACAAATTTTGATTGAATTATATTAGTACCTTAAGCAGAATCTAATTTGTTGTCCGAATTTCAATTCTTTGTAGAAACAGAGCAGAGGTGGAGAACAGGATAAACGGACACAGAACAAAGATTCTTACATTATTTTGCGATTATATTTCAGGTGAGCAGGGCAGAGTAATGAGTAATAATATGAAGAGTTAATCATGAACAGTAATTGGGAAAGAACTTGTAAGGAGAATGTCACGGCATGTGGCAAATTTAGACGTTGGTATTAAACCAGAAATACTGCGAAATCACGAAAGCCCTAAGGCTGGATGAGCAGATGCGAGTATTTCTGGAATAAACGTTTTTATTTTTTGACGTCGGAGTCACAAGCCTGCTGTTCTCAAACACTTTTATCCATTACTCCTTTGGTAACTTTTCCCTGACTTATTTTGTTGTTAAATTTGAAAATTTAATACAAATCTGATTTCAAATTAAGCTACTGCATAACGCACCTGCTTATACTGACGGCTTAGAGATTTGAAATGTGAAAACTTTGTCGTGGTAACAAACGCAACGTACTTAACAAGCACACACACACAAACACACACACGCACGCACACACATACCTCCTGCTGTAGCGATGTGCTAATTCTGGAATTTCCCCTTGTCTGTCCATTCGTTGAAATATCTAGTGCAATGGAACTCATTACTGGAGATTTTACGTACAGGCAATGGTACTCTTTTTTTATCCAGGCTCGACAGCCTAACTGGGCCAAGAATTCCTCATTATTGACGATCACATTCAAGACACAGCACACTCGGTAAGACACCCCTCGACGAGGTATTGGCCTGTCCCAGAGACCTCTACCTGACGAAGCACAATAATCATAACAGACAGATATCCATGCTCCGGCGGGATTCGAACCCACAATCACAGCAAGCGAGCGCCCGCAGACCTACGCCTTAGATCATGCGGCCACTGGGATCAACGTTGGTAGTTTTACTGGTAGGTAGATAATGTACATTATTTGTAATAATATACAATTTAGAATGTCATTAAAATTCACATAATTAACGTTCTACGTCTACACATAAGAAATTCATATGCATAACCAAAACGTCAAGAATACACACAAAACAATAAAAAAACAGACAAAGCCCAACACATTCTCGATTTTGACAGCCGTGTGGTCAGCGTTGAGCTCTGATCGCCTTAACCCAAGTAAAAGGCTAATACACATAACGATAACAAACTGGGCGGGTCTACAGACTCGGCGTGAAAGCTAAAGCAATGGGGAAGTTTTAATATCCTTGGGAGGAGTCGCATCCCGCCTGAAGAGTACGAAGCAAGTCACGTTAGTGACAGCTGTCCCTGCCATTGCACGCCTCTAAATACTTATGTGTGAAGTGAAGACATATTATAGAAAGTGGATAATTTTTACTGTGGTGTGCAGGTGGGTCGGGGTTGAGAGGAGAGACATCTGCATTGCGGGTCGGGTCGGGTCGGATTGGGTCGTGATTTCCGACGCAAGACAAGATGCTGCTTCTTCCGTCGGGGCGCTGCGAACGTCACGGTTCGCTACCCCGGAACAGCACAGCTGCAGGTCATGAAATAGGTATTAGGTTTTTGAGACTCACAAACAAATTCACCTCAGCTATAGCACGATAAAATGGGACGCACAGTTTTGTGTAGGCACACATTAATTACTCTCCTTTATTTTGATGTTTTTATATTTTGCTGGCGGTGCCTGTCAATATAATCCTAGTAACTTACTAACTTAATGCACAAATTCTTGTTTTATAATAAGTTTATTATATTCCTCTACATGTTTCGAGCACTATGTGCTCGAAACTTGTAGAGGAATATAATTAACTTATTACAAAACAAGAATTTGTGCATTAAGTTGGTTAATTACAAAGATTAATCTCCATTAATCACCAGTTTTACTAAGTTTGATAAGACGGGAATGATTGGAAACGAAGACGAAAGAGGAATGTCGTTTCGAATCACAGATCGACGGATACTGTACTTGTCAAGATGTTGGTATTAATAGATTTCATGCTGGGTAGAGTGATAATATCTCTTAACCACTGGTACATCCGGTCTAAATTACTGGAAATATGAATTAAGAAAACTCACCTCGCAGATCTAAACTTGAAAGTGACGCCTTATGTTTATCCAGCATTATATCTCCTAAATAAAAAAAGGGATGCAAATTAATTATCCAACAAGAAAATGCAATTTAGCTCACAAGTTAGCCTACGACACATGAAGTCACAGAATTTTAACCTGGAAGAGTATATTCTTCAGAGCCAACTGTAAATACTTGTTACTATTAAGATTATTATTACCATTGTCATTGTCATCATCATCATCATCCAGCTGCTAACGACGTATTCAAAGACGTCGATATCTTTAGAAAACCCTTTCCTCCTTTAAAACAGATTATGCGCTAATCCGTGACATTGTTATATTAGTTTATCTATGTTTTTTCAGGGCTTAGGTTTTTTTGTCCTGGTACTTCTTTTATATTACTTTTTTTCTGCCACATTGTTTTATTTCTTTACTGGTTCATTTTTCTGTATTTGTACTTCTTTGTGTGTTTTGTGTCTTTGTTCTGGCTTTATAAAAGGCATTTCTGCTGTTAAGCTTGCACGTTAATAAACACCCAGTGTACTGAACTGAACTGAATTGAATTCAGTGTTGTTATCGCCCTTATGCAGGGTATTTACAGTTATATACCTGAAACAAACCATGGTTTTAGGGTATATAGAGTAGCAGCTATCCCGCATTTACAGATTATGGCACATGTAACGTTATTTCCCCTGTTAAATGTTTTGAACTAGTATATTAGTACGTTCCATAGCATGTGTGCAGTGCCCATTGTGGCTGTTTTCTGTGGCTCCTTGATGTCATGCTCTCCTGGTATGTTGCTCAGGTACTGGTTGAGTGATTTTGAGATAGTGTCAATTGCCCCTATTATTTTTCTTCTACATCCCACATGATGTGTATTTATATTGTAAAGTCTTTCTATTTATATTTATACGTTGTGTTTTAATATTTATTTTATTCATATATCTTTCAGCTTCTTTCTTGATCCCAATTCTGCCTCCTGAAATTGCAAAATGTATTAAAATACACTTTACTTTTTCATCATCACGGATTATGTTGACCAGTTTACTGTTTAGATTCACTGTTTATTTTTTTAC
>Ga0131853_10010415_pt1 | contig 16993 bp, 16 predicted proteins | sample TergutLab28metaG_FD_92764 | JGI IMG/M metagenome (GOLD analysis project Ga0131853, IMG submission 92764) | Labiotermes labralis P1 segment gut microbial communities from Petit-Saut dam, French Guiana - Lab288 P1 (version 2) (version 2) | ecosystem: Host-associated > Arthropoda: Insects >...
GAAGTTCGGGTTTATCTATTATATAATATACATTTATGGTCTATTTACAAGATGCAATGCTGTTCATCTATATCGTTTGATAATAACAGCTTTTACACCCCTTTTTTATTTTTTTTAATCCTCATATAGATTATATTGATGCATCCCCTATGATATACACTTGCTTAAAACTGTTTGAAGTAATTTTAAAAATGAGATTGTCAGGAGATAAGAAGGTCTAAAAAAAGAAGCTGTCGGTAAATTGAGAAAAAACGTTGTTTACCGACAGTGAATTGCAAAAACTATCCGTAAAGCATTAAAAAATCTATTTTACTGACATAAAACTGTCGGTAAATCAAGAAAAAACGTTGTTTACCGATAGTGAATTGCAAAAACTATCCGTAAAGCATTAAAAAATCTATTTTACCGACATAAAACTGTCGGTAAATCAAGAAAAAACGTTGTTTACCGACAGTGGGCTGTAAAAACTATTGTTTTTAGGAGATTTCTTATTTACCGACTGCCCCCATTTTTTATAATATCAGTATGCAGGATTACAAACCCTTTAGATACGAAGAATCAAAAACATGGGCACATGCATAAATCCTTATTATTCATGAGAGTAACACGCAATTCCTTTTCTTAAAATCCAGCTACCTCATTAACAATGATCAGTACCAATCTATCATCGAAGTGCTGACCCTGAATAATAGATATTGTATTACAAACACGTTCTGTAGATAAGCAATCCATACATTGACCAGCAGTCACACAAGGAGGATTAAACCCGGCTCTCTTTGCATTTCGAGGTGCTGCTACATTTTTAGCTCTGCTAATGGCATCTTCCTGTGTTTTGACAACTTTATTTTTGCCAACAATAATCAAGACCTTATCCGGCCCATAAGTCAAAGCCGCAACCCTATTTCCACTATGATCTATATTAACAATTCTACCATCTTCTGAAACAGCATTTGAGCTTGATAAGTAGTAGTCAGTTAATAGAGCCTTTTTCTTTAGCAATATGGACTCCGCTCTGTCTTTTGCACGCTCTTTATCAAAAACAACATTTCCACGACTGATAAGACTTTCAGTTATTTTCATATTTTCAAGTGTCTGTGAATGTCCTATACCTATTGTAGCGTTTAGTGGTAACGTATTCATGATATAATTTTTTGCATCATTAAAAGTTTCAAAAAACAAAATATTAATATTTCTTTGTTTAAAATTATTTTGAAGTTTATTAAAATTTACTTCATCACTAAAAACCATACTCAGCCCTCCCAGTTCTCCCAATTTATTATACTTTATTATTTTGGCTACAGCCATTACTGTAACTGCTTATAAGTTGCTCGCTCTACCTCTTCATACGTATTCAGATTATAAGATATTACGCCAACCTCATCAACAATATAAAGTTTTTCACCAATATACAAACCTCTAATTTCTCCTCTCCCTTCTGTCGAACGATGCACTTCTAAGCGATTAACAAATCCATCTTTTCCATATTCAAAAATATAATATTTGCGAATGCTATTATAAGCATTTGCATCTACAGAAAAACCAATTATATTTTTCCTACCATCAATCAAAACTGACTTGTAATCATAAAAAGCAGACGAATCATATGCACCTAAAAGGTTGTGCTTATGAACTTCTTCAACATTCGTTGGGTCACTGATATCAAACATTGATAGCTTTACATCAGATGTTTGACCAGTTTTCTCATCCGCATCCATGCCAATTCCAAGCAGTTTTCCATCTAAGTATGGGTGTAGATATTCAGAAAATCCAGGAATCTTTAGCTCCCCAATGATCTTTGGTGCATGTGGGTTAGATAAATCTACACTAAATAGCGGATCAACTTCTCTAAATGTCACAAAATAGCTCATATCCCCCATAAATCTCGCTGAATAAACTCTTTCGCCCGGTGCCAGCCCTTCAATTCGCCCAACAATTGAAAGCTTTTCATCAAGGACATAGAGTGCATTGGAACCATCATCTTCATTGATTACACCTCTGCTCCACCAACTATATTCATACGTAGGCTCTACAGTTGTTACTAATCGAAGGTGCCCATCATATTCATCTATGCTAAACGAATCTTCTAAATATCCATACACTTTGCCTGTTTTTTCTTTCCGTAGCTTCCCTTTTTCATAAGAAACCTTTTGGATAGATGTTTGAACATACGCTTCTTTATCGTCATTGACATATTCCGTCATATAAATGTTTTGCCCACTTACATAAAGCAAACCGTCGTTTGATAAGATCGCCTGTTGATCAATTACTTGATTTGGCTTATTGATATGAATAGAAGAAATTACGATATATTGATCAGCTCTTGGAACAGTTGGATATACTATGCACTCAAGTGGAATCAACTCATCGTTGATTGTCGGCACATACGTGCTATGGTCTTTCTTATTCATATCATCGCTATCGACATAATACGAAGTAAACAAATATAAATAATCATCCACTAAACGAGATGTTTCATAATCACCACTTTGTGATACCTTACCAACCTCTTTGATGTCATTTGGCTTTTCCACATTATAGACAACCGCTTCTGTTTGCATTTTGCCAGATGATGCATAAATACTATCTGCCTTAGAATAAATCACAATCAACTGCTCATCTTGTAAATAAAACTCAAAGATGTACTTATTCTTCTCTGGTTTGATGTTTCCCTTTTCTTTCATTTTCTTACCGGTTGTATCAATAATTTTGATTTCATTATCATTTTCTGCTAACACATAGAGATACTTTCCATCTGTTAGCACAATATCCGCTTCTCCGACTCCTTTTTCGCGAACATTTGTGGTAGAGTGCTGATCTCCTGATGATGTATAATTTGCGGATTCCGAAGGAGTTGATTTATCAGCGTCAAACTCAAGGACTGATTCACCATCACCATACTCTTGATATCTCTCAAAATAAGCATATAACTGATCATAACTATCAACTGTCAGACTTTCTTCTGATAGTGCTGACTCTTTATCAATCATATTTTCATTCACACTATATCCATACCCTAACCCAGCAAACACAAGAAGCAAGCAAGCTGCTGTCAAACTATACATATAAGCTGGTCTGAACTTTCTTCTCTTTTTCACCTTCGTAGCTAATAGCTTTTCTATGTTCTCCGGATGCAACGATTCAGGAACGGCTTCCTGCCGCGTTTGTTGCTTTATTCTATCAAGAATCTCTTGTTCTCTCTCGTCCATATCATGACACTCCTTTCTACCCTTGCAATATACCTTCCATTTTTCCTAACGCTCTGCTTCTTTTGGAACGAACTGTGTTAGGATTTAAACTTAACTGTTCACCAATTTCCTTACTGTTATAGCCACAAAACACAGATAAAGAGATAATCAAACGTTCTTCATCACTTAGCTCTGAAAGTGCTTCTTTCACGTCATGTGTTGCCGAAAAATCATGATGCACTAATAAATCTGGCTCTTCATCAGTAGGGATCTGACGATGATTAGCCATCAATTTCCTTTTACATTGATTGGTTAAAATTTTAAAAATCCAACTCCGAAATCGTTCATCTTTTCTTAACTTTACGATATTTTCAAAAGCAGAAATAACCGTTGCACTCACTACATCTTCGGCATCTTGCGAATGTTTTAGCATATAAAGTGCATAGTGGTACATATCCTGGTACACTGTTTCATACAGTTTGGAAAATGCTTTTGTATCTTGCTTTTTTGCCCGTTTCACTAAAACGATCTCAGAGCATGAGTCATAATCGTACATATTGTTTCTCCCTTTGCCTAACTACTAATGCTAAATCGTTCAATCTTTTCATACGTATTCAAATTGTAAGATGCTACAGCATCTTCATCAACGATATAAAGATTTTCACCAATATAAACGCCTCTCATTTTGTTAGCGCCATATAAGCTGAATCCTTCTACTTCCAAACGCTTGACAAACCCTTTTTCCCCATATTCAAAAACATAATACTTGCGTTCATTTCCGTTTGCAGAAAATCCGATAATATTTTTCTCTCCATCAATCATAACAGATTTATAGTTATAAAAAGCATCTGAATGATGCGTTTCCGGAAGAAGTGTTTTGTGAATCTCATCTACATTCTTTGGGTCATGGACATCAAACATCGATATTTTCACTCCAATTTCCCAACCAGTTCTTTCATCTACCTCCATACCAATACCAAACAACAAACCATCTTTATATGGATGAAGATATTCAGAAAAGCCCGGAATCTTTAATTCGCCGACAAGTTTTGGTGCCTTCGGATCCGATAAATCCAAACTGAACAAAGGATCAACATCTCTAAAGGTTACAAAATAACCCATATCGCCCATAAATCTTGCTGAATAAATGCGCTCATCCTCCGCAATTCCTTCTATTTGTCCGGTTACTTTAAGTTGCTCATCAAGTACATAAAGGGCGTTTGATCTGTCTGATGTATCAATTGGTTCCCAATGTTTATCATTGTAAGTTCTATCTACAGTAGTTACTACACGTAAATACCCATCGTATTCATCTATACAAAATGTATCTTTTAAGAAGCCATATACTTTTCCTGTCGTTTCTTCCTTTAATTTTCCATCCTGATAAGAAATTTTTAGAATAGATGTTTGGATAAAATCTTCTTTTTTATCATTTATGTACTTTGTCAGATACATATTTTTTCCGCTAACATAAAACACACCATCATCTGATAACATAGCTTTTTGATCTACTACTTTATTTGGCTTGTTAATATTAACAGAAGCTACAACAATATACTGATCTGATCCTTCTGTAGTCGGTAATAAAATTCTATCAGCTGAAATTAGTTGGTCATTCACTTTAGGTATATAGGAATCGTAATCTTTCTTTTTCCGTGTTCCCATCTTCCAGTCCGTGAAGATATACAAATAATCCCCAACTAAACGTGATGTTTTATATGATCCACTTTGTGAAACTTTCCCTAACGCTTTAATGTTTGCTAGATTTTTTATATCATATACAATTGCCTCAGTTTGATCATCTTTTGAAAAGTCATCCCGGGAATGAACCACAACGATCTTATCGTCTTGTAAGTAAAATTCTAAAATATCGCCTTCTACTTCTAAATCAATTATCGCTTTTGACTTCATTTTTTCATTAGTAGTATCGATAATGTGAATTTCTTTATTTTTCAATATATAAAGATAAGCACCATCGGTTTTGACAATATCTCCTTCTCCAACACCTTCTTCACGCACGTTTGTATCCGAGTAGTTCTTTTCACTACTCTCTTCAATAAGTTGAGGACTTTTTCCCATATCCGGTGTCGATATCATATCATAAACAACATTACCCCCGAATAAATCTTCAAGCCATGAGGATAGTTGATTTTTTTGCAAATAGCTATATACTTGTTCATAATTTTTTGGTGTTGTTGCTTCAACTTTTACTTCACTATCTTTTTTAAAGATTAAATACCCTGATAAACAACTTAGCAACACTATACCAATCATTATCCAGAAAAACTTTTTTCGCATCATTTACATCCCCTTTTATAGATAAGAGTATTAAAAGTGCCAAAGTGTTGCATAAAAAATCATGTTATAATATTAGGGAATGTAACTTGAGGTTGTTTCTTACAGCCCTTAGGTTTTCTCATTAGGGATTAACAATCAATTTATTGGATTGAGCCATAATCAATGGAGGGATAGACAGATGAACAATTGGGATGATGGTGGTTATTGGTGGTGGTGGGAACCACGACCAAGATTGGAGGGGCCGGTTGAAGACTTTGCTTTGGTTCTTATTGGTTTAGTAATCCTCTTTTATTTTTTCATTGTACGCCCCGTACAAAAAGAAAATCAAGGGACAGGAAAAAAACCACTGAAGGACAGATTTTTCAATCTTATACTTTTATCAGTTATTCTGTATCTGTCCGTAGTGCCAGTGGCAGGCAAAATGCCCTTCATTGCTATTAGCTTTTTCTATATTTCTCTTCCAATGCTAGCAGTCAGCACTATTGGTTTCAGTGTTTTAAGGGAAATCGAAAAGAATCCTTCTGCAACTAAATTAACGCTCTTTGGAGTTGGAGCAAGAATACTATCACTTCTTCTATTATTGGATAATATACTTCTCTATTCATGGGGCATCACATTCTGGGTCTCACTAATGATTTTTGTTGCTAGTATTATCACTATTTATCTTTCAAAGCATTATGAATCTAAAAAGCATTGATAAGATGTAATCTTGTTGCTTTAGTCCTTGGCCTTTAATTAAGGATAGAAATATTATTACAGATTGGAGATTTTTGAATGGATGTTGTGAAGATTTCACCTCGTGGTTATTGTTACGGTGTTGTGGATGCTATGGTCATTGCACGCAATGCCGCATTAGACAAATCACTACCTCGTCCTATTTATATTTTAGGTATGATCGTTCATAATCAGCATGTAACCGATGCATTTCATGAGGAAGGTATTATCACTTTAGATGGCACAAATCGAATGGAAATTATTCAAAAAATTGACCATGGAACAGTGATCTTTACAGCACATGGTATTTCTCCTGAAGTGCGTGCAATTGCTGAACAAAAAGGATTAACAACAATTGATGCTACTTGCCCTGATGTCACGATTACACATGACTTAATTCGTACCAAAAAAGATTTAGGTTATGAATTTATCTATATCGGGAAAAAAAATCATCCTGAACCGGAAGGTGCAATTGGTGTTGCACCGCACATTGTCCATCTTGTTGAGAATAAACAAGATATTGATCATTTGAATATTAAAACAGATAAAATTATTATTACGAATCAAACTACTATGAGCCAGTGGGATGTGGTAGATTTAATGGATCATGTCAAAAAGAAATTTCCACATGCTGAAAAACAGAAAGAAATCTGCCTAGCAACCCAAATTCGTCAAGAAGCGGTTGCTGAGCAAGCCAAAGATTTAGATGTACTCATCGTTGTTGGTGATCCCAAAAGTAATAATTCTAACCGTTTAGCACAAGTATCAGAAGAAATTGCTGGTACAAAAGCCTATCGTGTTGCCGATGTGTCCGAGCTCAAAATAGATTGGATTTTGCATGCGGATAAAGTTGGTGTAACAGCAGGTGCTTCAACACCAACGCCGATTACAAAAGAAGTGATTGCTTTCTTGGAGCAATTTAATCGGGATGATCAAACTACTTGGAATCTGGAAAAGAAAGTGCCACTTTCTAAAATTTTACCAAAAGTTAAAATACGCAAATAATGAATGGTTCATATTGCTTTAAGTAGGTGAATACATGGACACAGCTTTAGAATTGAGAATGGCTTATGATAATGGAAATGATATTAGCAATGAACAAGTTAGAAGCCTTTTAAATAGTTCTGACCTTGTTCGTAAATTAACTACAACTTTTGAACGTAAGCCACTTTACGCTATATGGCGTATTATTGCTTTATCAGAGATTCCATATGCTCAAACATTAGAATATACTAATCAGGTTATAGCGTATATAGAAAAATATTTAACAATACCGAGTGGCTTTACTTTGTCAGGTAAAGAAGATGACTTTTTGCCTTGTTACAATGCAATGCTTGTTGAAGCGTTCTCAAAACTGGGATATGCAAAAACAATACATGTTCAAAATGCAGTGAGGTGGATTAAAAAGTATCAGCCATTTGATAGAAACATGAATGTTCTTTGGGCAGGAAACGGAGTGAAAAAATACGGTGGCTGCTTAAAAGCAACCCCTTGTTTTTTAGGAATCGCTAAAACTGTAAAAGCATTAGTCGCTTATGACAGGGCAACTCAGCATGAAGATACAGAAGTTCTATCCATGATTTCAAAAGGCATGGACTACATTCTAAAACATGAACTATATAAACGCCTATCAAACAAAGAACCTATTAACAAGCATATGTTGGACTTAGCTTTTCCAGCTTCTTATCAAGTAAATATTGTTGAGCTTTTAGAATTAGCACTTCACACAGGCAATATAAAAAATGAGAATTGTAAAAGTGCAATTGATTATATAAACAGTAAAAGGTCTAAAGATGGTTACTGGAAAATCAATTATGTATACAAAGCTAACGGATATTTGCCCTTTGATACACGAGGACAAAAAGCGGAGTGGTTGACTTATTTATTAGAAAATTTACTAACTGCTAATAAGCAAACTACCGTGTAGGTTGCTGTAATGACAAAAGGAACACCTTTTTTGTAGGTGTTCCTCCGAATTAAACCGGCTCTTAGTCCTTTTCTTCATTATAAAAATAGACCGCCATAAGTTAATGCACCCATCACAACAAAAGCAGGATGTACCTTTACTTTTTCTAATAATACAAAACTGGCAACAGCTAATAATAGCAATTGTAACATGCCAATATCAAAGTAAGAGGCTTTCAAAGATTTGAATGCCAATATGGCCAATAAAATAGCAATCGTTGGCTTAACATACAGTGCCATTCTTTTGACTTGTGGAGAATGACGATATTTATATAGCAAACTCATCAGCGCAATCATGAGGATCAAAGATGGTGCTACTGTTGCAAAGATAGCAATTGCTGAGCCTAGAATTCCACCTTGTTCATAGCCAATATATCCAGCCATTTTTGTAGCGATCGGACCCGGCAATGCATTCCCCATCGCTAATATTTCATTAAATAACTGGCTATCAATCCAACCGAAGTTATTCACTACTTCCCGTTCAACTAAAGGAATCGTAGCCGGCCCACCACCATAACCAAGAATATTCGCAATAAAAAATGCCCAAAATATCTCCCAGTACACCTAGCTAACCTCCTTCTTCACGCTTGATGGTTTCAATAAAGCAAATAATAACAATGGAATAATCACAAATGCCGGATGAATATTGAAAAAGCCAATTAACACACAACCTACTACTACGTGTAATCCTGTATACAACCACTTCAAACCTTTATAAGCACTTTTTAAAAAACCCCATGCTAATGTTGCTAACATCACAGCAACAACAGGAACAATCGCTTTTGTCATTCCATGAACCCATGCTAAATCTTTAAAGTTTGTCAGTATCGTTAAGAAAACAATAATTAGCACAACTGTTGGTAAAATTGTCGCCAATAGTGCATTCATCATACCAATAACGCCACCGACCCGATAGCCAATATAACCAGCCATTTTCGTAATAATCGGACCTGGCAACGTATTAGCAATCGCTAATACATCCCCAAATTCATCATCGTCCATCCATTCAAAACGTTTCACCACTTCCTGATGTACTAAAGGAATCGACGATGGCCCACCACCATAACCGAGCATTCCACTACGAAAAAAAGCAATAAATATATCTAATTGTTTCACTATAATCACCTACAAACGATTGTTTACCAACTAGCAATCGCCCCATCTGTTCTTGATTCAGTTCCACCCATTAAAACACCAGTCACAGGATCGCGCCAAATAATTTGACCTCGACCGAAATTTCCTGATTCTAAAGTAATGTTAATCTGATGACCGCGTCGTGTCAATTCCTCTGCAATATGTTTAGGAAAATGACCTTCCACTTCAAATGTTTTTTCATTCACCCATTGCCAACGAGGTGCATCTAAAGCAGCTTGTGGATTCAAATGAAAATCAATACTATTCATGATCACTTGCACATGCCCTTGCGGTTGCATATAGCCACCCATTACACCAAACGGTCCAACTGCTTGACCTGCTTTTGTCAAAAACCCTGGAATAATCGTATGATAACTTTTCTTACCACCCACTAAACAATTCGCATGATTTTCATCTAAACTAAAATCATGACCACGATTTTGCAAAGCAATTCCTGTGCCCGGCACAACAATACCCGATCCAAACCCCATATAATTACTTTGGATATAGGAGACCATATTTCCATCGCCATCAGCAGTAGCTAAATAGATAGTGCCTCCTTTAGGCGGTGTCCCTGGCTCTGGAAGATGAACAGTGTCCCCGATTTCTTCTCTTCGAATATTTGCAAAAGCATCACTGAGCAACTCCTCTGCTGTTACCTTCATGTATTTAGAATCAGTGACATAATGCTTACCAGATATATATGCCATTTTCATTGCTTCAAATTGTTTATGATACGTGTCCACGTCATCCCTGCACCTGAAATCATAACCTTTTAAAATATTTAAAGCCATTAATGCAACAATTCCTTGACCATTTGGTGGCAGTTCCCAAACATCATAACCTCGATATGAAATACGAATTGGTTCGACCCATTCTGGCGTAAAAGCCGCCAAATCGGATTTCGTTAAGTAGCCACCTTGATCAGCTGCAGCCGCAGCAATTTGATCTGCCAACTGTCCATGATAAAAGCTTTCACCATTCGTTGCACCAATTTCTTTTAAAGAAGCCGCATGGTCAGGAGAAGACCAAATCTCTCCAATTCCAGGAGCACAGCCACCCGGTGCAAACGTCTCAAACCATGATGCGAATTCTTCACCCTTGCAATTTTCATGAAAAACTTCATAAGCACGCTTCCAAAAGCGTCCCAATGTTGGCGAGATCGGATAACCTTTTTCCGCATATTGGATGGCTGGTGCTAAGCAATCTGCCAAACTTAACTTCCCAAAGCGCTTGGAAAGTGCTGCCCAAGCCCCTGGTGCACCGGGTACAGTAACAGGTAGCCATCCATATTTAGGCATCTTATCATGTCCCGCTTGCTTGATGGCATCAATTGTTATATTCTTTGGTGCACAGCCCGATGCATTTAATCCATGCATCTCCTGATTCATCCAAACAATCGCAAAAGCATCCCCACCGATCCCATTCGATGTCGGCTCAACAACTGTCAAACAAGCTGCTGTTGCAATCGCTGCATCAACTGCATTCCCACCTTGCTTTAAAATATCTAAACCTGCCTGAGCAGCTAACGGCTGTGAAGTAGCTACCATACCATTTCTTGCATATTGCACATTTCTTGCTGCAGGATAAGGGTTCATTAATGAATTAAATTGCAATGACATATTATTTTCCCCTTTCATGACAAGCGATCAAATGACCTTCCCTTGCCTCTCTCCAAATCGGCCTTTCTTGCTTACACTTTGCTGTTGCAATCGGACACCGTGTATGAAAAGCACATCCCGAAGGAGGCTCTGCAGCACTTGGAATGTCGCCTTCTAACTTCATTCGTACCTTATCCCGATTCACAATCGGGCGTGGAATTGCTGATAACAGTGCCTCTGTATACGGATGAAGCGGATTTTTATAAAGCGCTTCTGCAGTCGTTAACTCAACTGCTTGCCCTAAATACATGACTAACACACGATCACAGATATGACGAACAACGCCTAAATCATGCGACACAAATAAATATGTCAGCTGATGACTCACTTGCAAATCTTTTAATAGCTTTATTACTTGTGCTTGGATCGAAACATCCAAGGCAGAAACCGGCTCATCGCACACAATAAAGGAAGGCTTGATCGCCAGCGCACGAGCAATACCAATTCGTTGCCGCTGTCCACCAGAAAACTCATGCGGGAAGTTCCAATAGTGCCCAGGGCGTAAACCTACTTCTTGCAATAAATTAATTACTGCCTTAAATCGCTCTTTTTTCGATAAATTCGTATGAATCACCATTGGCTCTTCAATTGCCTTGCCAATCCGTTGCTTTGGATTTAATGAAGCGTAAGGATCTTGAAAAACCATTTGCATTTTTTTCTTAAATGGCATAAGCGCTCGACTAGAGAGCTTTTCAAGTGCTGTATCTTCAAACATCAAGCTGCCTTCTGTCAATTCTTCCAAACCAAGAATTGTCCGTCCAAAAGTAGACTTTCCGCAACCTGATTCCCCTACAACACCTAAAGTTTCACCATTATAAATATCTAAAGTAATGCCATCAACTGCTTTGATATGCCCAACTGTTCTTTTAAATAGCCCACCTTTAATCGGATAATATTTCTTAACATCTGATAAGCTAAAGAGCACATCTTGCTCTGCTTTTATCATAACTGCTCCCCTCCTAACCAACATCGCTTATAATGACTAGGTGATAAGTACTCAATTTGAGGGGCCTCTTTACATTTCTCACCTTTAAATTGACAACGGTCTTGAAAGCGACATCCGATAATCACATCTGATAAATTCGGCAATGATCCTGGGATTGGATTCAAAACAAATTCCTCATCATCCACATTTGGAACAGAAGCAAGTAACCCTCTTGTATAAGGATGACTCGGATTAGAAAAAATCTCTTCCACTGCCCCATATTCAACAACCTCACCTGCATACATCACCATGACACGATCAGCTACTTCAGCAACAACGCCCATATCATGCGTAATCATCATAATACTCATCCCAAGATCATCTTGAAGCTCTTTTAAGAGCTCCAAAATTTGTGCTTGGATAGTTACATCTAAAGCTGTTGTCGGTTCATCAGCAATTAGAAGTGCTGGATTACAAGCTAATGCAATTGCAATCATCACCCGTTGACGCATACCACCACTTAACTCATGAGGATGCTGTTTAACCCTCTTTTCTGGAGAAGGTATACCTACTTTACGTAGAATATCAACACTCTTCTTTAGTGCTTCTTTTTTAGATAATCCTTGATGAATGATAAATGGTTCTGACACTTGAAATCCAATTGTAAACAAAGGATTTAATGATGTCATCGGCTCTTGGAAAATCATAGATATTTCATTTCCACGAAGCCTGCGTAATTCTTCATTTTTCATCGTCAACAAATTTCGATCTTGAAACTGAATTGTCCCATTTGGCACAGTTGCATTTTTAGGTAATAGCCCCATAACAGAGAGAGCGGTAATACTCTTACCGCACCCTGATTCTCCAACAATACAAAGTGTCTCACCTTTGTCGATTGAAAATGATACTTGACGAACAGCGGTTACAGTATCCTTTTCAATTTTAAAATTAGTTACCAAATTCTGAACACTCAGCACCATGCTTCTTCACCCTCTAATTTTTAATCTCAGCATTTTTAATTCTCCAGTTTCCATTTGGCTCTAATTGAATACCTTCAACACCTTTACTCACTGCAATATTAACATTTAGATGATAAAGTGGAAAAACTGGTAGTTCTTGAAGTACTAACTCATTAGCTTGCTTTAACTTTGCTCTCCGTTCATTTTGATCAATTGTTGCTCGTGATTCCTCGATCAATTTATCCAATTCAGGATTACTGTATTTCGCTAAGTTTGTCGAGCCTGCATTATCCGAATGCAAACGTGGATACAATAGTTCGCTACCATCGACAGTTAAGTTAGTCCACGCTGCCATTGCTACCTCAAAATCTCCTTCTCTTGAAACATCTAAATACGTTGCCCATTCAATCATATCTAATGATACATTAAAGCCAGCTTGCGTTAATTGCGCCTGAATCGCTTCTGCTGCTTTTTTGTAAGCAGGTGTGTTTGGTGTTAAAAGCTTAAATTCTTTATCCCCAAAACCGTTATCTTGTACTAGTTCTTGTGCTTTTTCCAAATTAAATGATACTTCAGATTGTTCGAATGAACTGTCATATCCGAAAAGTTTAGGACCAATAAATCCTTTTGAACCATAGACAGTTCCATCAAGACTAGCAATCAATCCTTCTGAATCAATTGCATAAGCTACTGCTCTACGAAAATCAAGATCAACTGCTGGACCTTTATTTGTATTAAAAACTAAATATTGAACCATTGTTCCTTCTACATTTTTAATCTCTACATCTTTCATTCCTTCCAGACGTGGTAATGAATCAGCTGTGACATTATAAAGAAAGTTTGCCTGACCAGCTTGCAACATTGATAACGCTGTATCTACTGCTGGAACAATTTTAAATGTCACCTTTTCAATCTTAGGTACATCACCCCAATAATCATCATTTCGTACAAAAATAAGATCTTCTTGTTCCTTTTTATCAAATTTAAATGGTCCAGTTCCAACTGGATCTACCATTAAATCTTGCTTCTGATCAGCTGTCGGACTAATAATTCCAGCATTTCCATGTGCTAAAGCTGCAATCATCGGCCCATATGGATTTTTTGTTTTTAGAACAACTGTATACTCATCTTTTACTTCAATCTCTGAGATTGGTTGTAACAATGAAGCGCGAGGTGCTGCAGTTTCTGGATCCTTTAACTTATCAAAGCTATATTTCACAGCTTCCGCGTTAAATAGTGTGCCATCATGAAACTGAATATCTTGCTTTAATACAATCTCCCAAGTATTCTCATCTGGTGTGTTATATGACTCTGCTAATAGTGGTTGTGCCACACCATCCACAAATTCAAATAATGTTTCATACATCAGATCATTCACTTGCGATGAAGCATTATCATTTGTCATTGTCGGTGACATCCCAACCGGCTTTGTTGTCATCGCATAAACAATTTCCTGTTTTGGACCTCCATCTTTTGAACCTGCCTTTTTATCTTTATTTCCACACCCTACAAGTAACATTGAAACACTTAATACAACAGAAAATAACAATAATAATGATTTTTTCATATAAAACTCCCCCTATCAATCTTTTATCGATCTAAATTCATATTCGGATCTAATGCATCTCGCAATGCATCTCCTACAACATTAAATGCAAATACAACTAACATAATCGCAACACCTGGAATGATAATTAAATGCGGTGATGTCCACATTAACTCTCTACCATCAGCTACCATCGCTCCCCACTCCGGTGTTGGTGGCTGTGCACCTAACCCTAGAAAGCTAAGTGCTGCTGCTGATAAAATCGCAGTTGCCATTCTCATCGTTGCAAAAACAATGATCGCACTCATACAATTTGGTAGCACATGTCGTAATAAAATACGAGCATCTGATGCGCCAATGGACCTCATTGCCAAGATATACTCACTATTTTTCACCGAAAGTACGCTTCCACGGACGATACGTGCACAAGCAGGAATGGACCAAATACTAATGGCAATGATCACATTCACTAAGCTTGCACCTAGCACTGCAATAATTAACATCGCAAGTAATACACCCGGAAAAGCAAAGAGCAAATCAACAAATCGCATAATGACAGCATCCAAGCGGCGATAATATCCTGCTAACAATCCCAGTGATACGCCACCGAGTAACCCTAATGATACTGCACCAATTCCTACAACAAGCGATATTCGAGCCCCAAACACTAATCGACTCCACATATCTCTCCCTAAGCTATCTGTACCAAGAAAATGATCAGGTGACCACAGCGGAAGCGATTTATTAGTCAGTACGCCAATCTCAGGATTGTGCTTCACTAATAATGGTGCAAAAATGGCTAGAAATACTTGTATGATAATAATAATTAAACCAATTAATGCGACTTTGTTTTTAGCAAATCGTTTGATAAATAACCAATTTCGATTTTTCTGTACAACCGGCTTCTCTAAAGCGATTTCTGTCACGCTTCCCCCCCCCCTTCAAATCAATCATAAGTAATACGCGGATCAACATACATGTAAATAATATCAACAATTAAATTGATGATTACGAATAGTGCGGCAATTAAAAGCACAGCACCTTGAACAACTGGAAAATCTCGCTTACTAATCGCTTCAATAATAATGCTACCAACCCCATGAATAGCAAAAACATTTTCAGTAATAATCGAACCGCCTAACAATAAACCAAAATTTACACCAACGATCGTAATAACAGGAATCATAGCATTTCGCATACAATGAACAAGCAATACTGTTCTTTCCTTCACACCTTTGGCTCTCGCAGTTCGAACATAATCTGAACGAATCACTTCAAGCATTGATGATCGAGCCATACGCGAAATCATTGCTGCTGCCGAAGCACCAAGCGTAATCGCGGGTAAAGCAATCTGCTTTAATCCTTCTAATGTCCAAATTGGTTCACTAAGGCCTCCAACCGGAAACCATCCCAGATGAACAGCAAAGATTAAAATTAAAATGGCACCAAGCCAAAAGTTAGGAATCGATACACCTACTAAAGCAGCTATAGTTGCTGCTCCATCTACCCATGTATTATGCCTGATCGCTGCAATCACCCCTGTCACAAGACCGATAATGATCGCCACAATAATTCCAGCAATCGCTAATTGTAATGTGTTTGGAAAAGCGGCAAATAAAAGATCACTAACTGGTTGATTATATTGAAATGACATGCCAAGATCTCCTTGAACAATTCCTTTCACATAATCAAAATATTGCACAAGTACCGGGCGTTCGAGTCCCAATTTATCACGAACATTTGCAATATCTTCTGCCGTAGCTGTCGGACCTGCAACCATTGAAGCTGGATCACCTGGAGCAAGATGCATACTCATAAAAACAATAAATGAAATCCCAATCAAAAGCAGAAATAACTGACCAAACCGCCTAATAATCATTAACCCCAAATAATCCACTCCTTTCTATAAAAAATTAGATACCATTATATATAACGAATTTTCTAAAGTCAATGACTTTTCTGAAAATTTATTATATTTAAAAATAATATGAATGTGTGGTACCAAAATTTCCATTTATAAAGGGGATACCTTGCTTTTTAGCAAAGTATCCCCTCTGAAACAAACCTTTTTTTTGGTATATATCCCCTTATATAGTTAATAAAGTTCCTTTGTTATTTTAATAACCTCAGCTTCACAATGATTATCAATAAAATCAATCACATGATCAATTACTAACTGTGCTTGCTTCGTTTTATTTGCAACAGTGCTCATTCCAATTTCAATGATTTGGTGAGTATCCATTTCTGCTACCTCAGCAATCGATACATTAAACTTATTTTGCACTTTTGCAATAATACTTTTTACAATCATCCGTTTTTCTTTAAGCGAATGCACCCACGGTGCATGCAGACGCACAATGGCAGTTGCTATTTGCATTGTCATCACCTATTCGTCATTTAGTTTTTTTAGACCTCACCCATAACTGTTTGTGATTGTATTTTTCAGCAAATTTTTCGCTAATGCAGTGGCTTCTAGTCAAATCAGAGATTTGAAGAAGCTGTGCAGGGACAATGCCTAGCTAAATCAAAGATTTAGAGCATTCTCGCCTGCAAGGAACGAAGAGGGCGAATACAGTGACGTATTTAACTGATGAGTGACGCAGTCA
>Ga0131853_10010416_pt1 | contig 16993 bp, 9 predicted proteins | sample TergutLab28metaG_FD_92764 | JGI IMG/M metagenome (GOLD analysis project Ga0131853, IMG submission 92764) | Labiotermes labralis P1 segment gut microbial communities from Petit-Saut dam, French Guiana - Lab288 P1 (version 2) (version 2) | ecosystem: Host-associated > Arthropoda: Insects >...
ATTTAAAACGTCAGTCACAAAGCAACTGAAATGGGGAGGAGCTCCGTCTTGCATAAAAATAACCCTACTTACAATTTCTTGTTCGAAGGTTTCAATCTGTGGAAACACGTACTGTTCAAGTAACTTTTTAAGTTATTGAGTTTTCAAATTCCGTCCATCTTTTTCGATGACCCTGTATATATATAAAAATATGTATGTACCCTCACATTAATAAAGTTATACTTTTAAGGCCAACAAGACAGGAAATGTAGGTATAACACAATAACGAGGCGCGTTCGCGTTACCATTGTTGCTATTGAAAGTAATAAATATTACACAATTTAGTGTGAATTTGTAGCTTTAGAAATCTAGCGAGCAGAGCGCATGCGCCGCACTATATTTTCATGTGCGGCATATCCAAGTCCACCATATTTTTCCACACTATCTCATAAACGGGACGATTTTCAAGGGACAAAATATAAAATTGTATGTTTTGATTTTCTCGACAACTTTTGTTTGAAAAATGTCTAATTCTAAGACGAACTCAGCGATTATAGGCATTGAACGAAGGTTTGGTCCCGACGCAGTTCGTATATTGACAAGCAGCTCTACTTTTTTAGCTCATACGAATCACCACTACTCTAGACAGACTGCTCTTCGCTGCAGACATCAGGTTCGTATTCAATGCATACTTCATGGTTGTCGTGTTTAATTTATCATGCAATGAACGAGTCGTAATGCTTTAACGCAGGCAGGTTAACGACTTTCAGCGCATTTCACTCGTATAGAAAATGAATGCAGACATGATTAGAAGACCCGAACACAGACACGGTTACAGGACTTGTACATAGCGACAATGGGGTGGCAACAGGCCACAAAAAGGTCTAATGATGTAAAAGGAAGAAGCGAAGGGGAGAAATTCTAAACCAAAAAAAAAAAAAAAAAGAGATAAAAATGAAAGAAGGGAACAGTATATGTATCTCACAACTTCTTTGCATCGTTACGGCAGATAATGATGATATCAGCAAACTACTGGTAATGGATTAAATCCTTGTCAGTGCAACTATGATTGATAGATTTCTGTTGTAGTTAACGACCCTTTTATATTGTTTAATGTAAGGATTGACCTATGTAAAGCCATGAATATGAATAGGGCAGTCGGTACGGCGCCTAGACTTAGGGATGGACTTAGTAGGGAACGTGGTTCGAGTACTGCCGACGTAGGTATTTTTTCTTTGCTCCGAAATGTTCAAACCGTCTCTGGGGCCCACCAAGTGTGCCGTTCAATGCGTACAGGCTGCGATTTCCCCGAGGGCAAAGTTTACCTCCATATAGGGACAAGTTTAAGAAAGTGTGGAACTGTGAACTCCACTCCTCCCATATGCCTGATATGTACCTTACTCACGTAACATCGAATTTTAGGACTATTTGTTAATAACGAACTGAGAGGGGTGTAGAAGGAGGTGATCATGGAAAATTTTAAGACTACCCGGAATTTGAAGTGAAAACACTTCCGTCAGAATAAACAGCTTCCGGGCTTAGATGAAAAAGAGGGACCTCACAAAGAGAAATCAGGAAATAAGATCACTTGACCTGGCGGTCAGTGGCGTTGAAGTCGTGAAAGGGAATAGGAGAGTGTATATGTAATAAAAATATTTTCATTTCCACGGAGCATAAAACCCGAGTCCGCTTGTGTGAAGACGGGCCTTTGTGATAACATTCCGACGAACAGTTGGTAAAGGAAGTCGATCGACGTAGCAGAAAATTCTTAAAGGGACAAAAAGCCTCCCGATCACTAAACAAACATAAAATACAGCGAAACCCGGTTATAACGACATCGGCTTATGCGACACTTCGTCTACATGGTCAGATATTCTGTGGTGCCAATTGATTCCTCACTGATAACCTAACATTTCACCCCTCGGTTAGAACAGTCGGAGCCATTTCATAAAAATACGTAACATTAAACTATTATAAATTTTAAAGACGAAGCGCAGACCGCTTTATTTAAAGACCCAGTTCGTACCGCGCAGTAAACACTTTTCATCTCTGTTATAAAAATATAATAAGTTTATGTTTTATGGGGCGGATGTCGCTGTTTGTTGTGCGATAAATATGAAACAAATAAACACAGTGTGGGCAGAGCGTACAGTTCTTGAATGTTAAACCTGTTGGCGCATCACGTGACTAGTAGGCTTTAGAAGGCTAGGTTATCTATCAGTTTTCTAAACGAAGTGTTAATTTTGAACAAGTATATGAAGGCAGCTTTTTTCAACTACAGATTCTAAAGTACACAGTATACTGTATAATTTAAATTAATTTACTTCATAAAACAGAGTACTTCTTGAACAAAGATTTCCTCAGCTAATCAAAAAATTCCCAACATTGTATAAAACAAAATTGTTCATTACCGTGTTCAAAAGAGCCCGCCACCTCTACCTGCACTGAGCCAGTTCAATCCAATCCATGCCCCCAACCAATTTTTTAATATACTTTTTAACATAATTTTCATATCCATACCTAGAGATACAACGTGGTCTCCTTCACTCAGGTTTTTCCAACAAAACCGTGTATGCACCTTTCCTCTCTCCCATACGTGCCACATGTTCCACCCATCTCATCCTGCTTGATTTAATGACCTGAATATTTAGTGAGACGTGCACATTATAAGACTCCTCATCATGCATCTTTTCCAATACCATGTTAATTCGTCGCACTTAGTCCCAAATATCTTCTTCAACACCCTACCCTCAAACACTCTCATGTTTCCCCCCTACATATCAGAGGCCAAGATTCACACGCATAGAAAACAATAGGCAATATTAGAATTCTGTGTATTTTAATATTCATATTTTTAAATAGTGAACCGTAGACAAACAATTCTGGACCGAATGGTAGCAGGGGTTCCCGGGTTCAATCTGATCTTAATTTCTCCATGAATGTAATTTTTATTTGTGCGTTAGTTCCCAAATATTTGAAAAGTGCCTTACTTCCAAAGGGTTTATTACCGATCTTTACGTCTGATACTGTCCTGCATTATATTCGCGAGACATAAACTTACACTTCTATTTCTCAGCATTTTCTTTCAGACGAATAGCCCTACTAGTAAGTAATGCAGCATATAATACATGAACAGAACCAACATTTTATTTCTTTACTAATTTAAATTCACTTCGTGACACAGAATCTATAAAAATATATAGGAAACTCTGGAAGAGGCAGCAAGCGGATCGACAGATATCGGCACTTCTGGGACAGGAAGCATGTGGACAGGGAAAATATCGACGACTCTGAGAGGAGAAGTAAGCAGAGAGAAAAGTATCTGCAACTTTGGGCGAAGAAGTATGCAGAGAGACAAAATATCTGCAACTTTGTAGGAAAAAGTATGTGGGCAGCTAAAATGAGGACAGTTCAGTACCTACGAGTGTGTGAGTTTACGCAGTACAATGTGTGACAAGTTTAGAACTTAAGGATGTGCCAGTAAAGAATGACATATTTTAACGTTTTCTCTACAACTTAACTGAGGTCAGAGAAAAAGTAAGACCAAGACTGTGGACAGATTATCTTCAGTGAGCTATAGTCTCAATCTATCTACTGTTTCAACAGACCTGCAAGCATCTTCATCACTCAAGAAATAACTTATCTTGTTTTTTTTATTCGGTTCTCATGCTCAGCCATCTCTCGACATTACCGAATTTCTTTTGATCACAACCTGGAACAGCAGCCCAATTTATCAACACATCTACAAGCTTTAGCGTGCACAATGAATCTCTAACATTCCTTCGCTACCTTGACTTATCACTTTTTCCTACTGGTCTTGTAGTGATATCGTTTTTCCACGGAGGACTTCTTTCATCTCATCTTGCAGAATTTATACTTATTCCAGTCACACACCCTACCTAACTCCGCCATCACAGTTCAAGAACCACCTTCCGCCTTTCAGGCTCTGTGAACAACCCCCAACTTCTTACACCCCTATTGCGCACCCTCGTATATGTAATGAAGTAGAAAAGGGAAGTGGAGACGCAAGAAGCAACCAAATTTCAACTGGAAGACTTTTCTTATGCTAAGGGCTGTTTGTCTCGAGTTTCTACTACAGCCCAGAACTTGGATTAATATTTAATAATTAAAGTGCTCCCAAAACTTAACATGGAACCAAGTATTCGGCTTCTAGATATTTCAGATTACTCCAACAGTAGACTATACCAGAACTGCTGTATTGCAGGTAGGTAAATGATATTACGATACAAGACATTCCGTAGTTAAAATTTACCAATACAAATCAGAATTTCGAACTGGAAGAAGATTTATAATAAATAAATGCCTCTCTAGGTAAATAGAACCTCTAGCCAGAATCACAGTGCAGCAGAACAATACGCTGGATTCGGTATTTATTACATAACATAGCTTGCATAACCTCTAAGACTGTCAGCAAAAGAGTGTGTCAAAGCTATGTGTATCACATCAGACATTTCTTTGTGTCCTTTTATCAGAGAGTTTGTGAGTTTGTAAACAACATACTATTTCTGTTAAAACAAAAGAGTAATGTACAAGACCTTACGCTTTCCTGTGCGTATCTCAAGCATTACTGGCTAAATAATTACTGAAGCGAAAAATATATTCAAACAAATTTTCCGGCCTCTGGCTTTGTCGATAATTAGACAGAAGTTATTCGTGCTATTTGAACTCATAAACAGAATGTATTCGGCTGATTCTGACAAAATATCACAATGGACGTCAGAGGTCTGTTGTAATATGTAACATTTCTCATCAAATATTGGACCGTCTTTAAAAATTTGCCTCACCTTCAAATTGCGTTTTTCCGAAGCCCGCTAAATTGTACGCCTTAATTTCCCTGTTTTGTACCCAAGTCAAATAAGCTAAATAACATAATTCATTCCAAGGGGTACCGCAACGACACTAATACATTTAAAGTCATGCGTGCCCTAAGTTAGGAAAATAAATAGCCCTAATACGGGCCCCCTGATCAATTAGTTCTTACCATAACACTGCTTAATAAGACACACAAATCTATAACAGACATCTTATTTTAGCATTTTTCTTTTCCCACTGCGCAACAACCCCTAGTGGGCCAGGGCCTCCTCATTATCGAGGCATCACGATCACACTCAGACACACCACACTCGGTAGGACTCCCCTGGACAAGTGATTGGTCCGACGCAGAGACCTATACTTGACAACACATATGTTGGGGCATTTTCAATGTTTTATTGTGCACATTTTATAAGTTTTATGTATGTGCAGTGGTTGGTGTGATAATTGAGTAACACTCAAAAGAGACAGATATCCATGCCCCAGTGGGATTCGAACCTGGAGTTCCACCAAGCAAGCCGCCGCAGACCCATGCCTTAGACCGCGTGGCCACTGGGATCGGAATTCAAGCACTTTCAAATGATAAATTATAAAACAAGCTATGGCTAGAAACGAAAGAAAACCAACGCCCCGCGAATTACACCCGTTTCACTCATCTGAGTGCACGTATTCACCAGTACAGTCGTTAGTTAGGGCATTAGGATTGCATTCTGTCGTAGTTAAACAGAACAAAGCTCAATTTCATAATGCCAGAACCTAACAAGCTTCCTATTATGAACACCCGTGAATATTAGGACTTCACAGGGACCACAAATGAGGCACGCAGAGGTCAACTAATGTAGCCACTTTGTAACAGAAGCAGACATAGACGACAAGAGGTAACATCCAGTTGCATGCAGTAAACACAGCATGTTCAGGAACATTGACCCTCAAGCATCAACATATATTATATTTAAATATTGCAAGGTAAAACCTACATCACAAACACTACCAGAACCAAAATTCATAAAATTATGCACATCCGCACCAAACTTAATCATGAAAACTTCTTTACGAAGCGGCTTAAATTTCAACATTTTGGCAGCACAAAACAAGGCTGTAATGACTGGGGGGAGGCGGTATTAAAGTCGGGCCCATAACTGACTATTTAATTCTAAATTTTAATGTTTTGCTGACTGTGTGTCTCAGTATAATCTTAGTAATTAACCAAATTCATGCAGGAATTCTTGTTTTATTATAAGTTTATTGTATGCCTCTACATGTTTCGAGCACTATGTGCTAAGAGTATGTGATTCTAGTTTACATAACTGCTAAAATATGGACTTGTGTATGTCCTAGATTTGATGAACAGAAAAAAAGTTCTTTTTTAATAATTGCAAACCTAAATTTTCAAAATAGTTTTATTGTTTCTGAAGCAAAATGACACTGCAGTTAATTTCTCCTATAAAGCTAAAATGATCCCGTTACAGGCCCGGTGTGGCTCAGAAGCTGGGTAGAGGTGTAGCTCTACTCTTCCATGACCTCGGCACTAGAAAGGGGGTGAGTGGTCAGCAGCACACCCCGGTCGCACTTTACCCCCGGGAAAGACCCGGTACCCATTTTACAGGAGGCTGGGTCGGCCCCAGAGCCGGTCTGGACTGGCAGAAAATCTCGTCCCCACCGGGATTCGATCCCGGACCGTCCAGCCCGTAGCTCAGTCGCTATACCGACTGAGCTGCCCGGCCACTAATTTCTCCTATACTTATACATATTACATGTTGGACTTTCCTTTGAACAGTGACGAAACAACATAGTCTATGTCCCTCCATCTCTGTGCGTCTCCGCTGATCTTAACCATTCAGTGAAATCTAAATGATGCGCAAACATCAAAGCAAGTGCCGGTATTGCATTCCCTCTCCTAAAAAGGCAGCGTCTTATGGGAGTCATATATTTCCGAAAATGTTCTGTGTTTTGCCCAAAAATAAATGTAACTGTCCCCGACTGTGAATCGCATTACAGCGCAACACAAGAACACTCGTGCAGCGTGAAGTGGCTTCTTGTTTCGTTCAACCTGTCGACACTGAAGTGTTTCGTTGCAAAATTCCGCCTTCTGTAGTGTTCAGTACGTAATTCCACTGTGTTCCCTTAAACGATTCTACTCTATTGCTCGAGGAAAAAAACATGGGAACATCAAGAGGTTCCCACACATCGTCCGACAAAAAATCAATAACAATTGAACCTAAACAGAGCTGCAGGATATTAGGTTCTCCGCACTGTACCCGCTCCTGTAATTTTCAGCACCAAAGCGCCGTGCTCTTTGAAGTATCTATCAAAAACTGACTCCGTCGAGCAGAGGCCTTCTTGACAAGCTTTGCTCCTCAGCTAGTCAAAAAATTCCCTGCTATTGAAAGAACCCAAAGTTTCGTTACCGTGTTCACGAGAGCCCACCATGTTAGATTATCCTGAGCCAGATCAATCCAGTCCACGCTCTTCCAAAGGATTTCTTGAAGACCCATTTCAATATTACCCTCTTATCTAAGCCTAGATTTTCAAAGTGTTCTATTTCCCCCAAGTTTCCCCACCAAAACTCTGTATGCACCTTCCTTTTAACCATACGTGCAAATGCCTCGCTCTATTCTTTATTGGAATATCTGCACAATATTTGATGACAAGTAAAAATCAGGAATTTCTTCTTTGTGTGACTTCCAGAATTACCCTGTTACCTCCTGCCTTTTAGTACCAGATGTCTTAATCAATGGAGAAAACAAAATACATAGTGTCCGTATGATAGATATCCAAGAATAACAATTCGTATCTTGAAACCTGTTCATTATACAGAGTCCGGTTTGAATTGTTAGACGAGATTCTTCGCACAATCCCATAGGAAACCATACCTTGGAGTAAAGTCTGGTGATCTAGGAGTCTAGGCAGTTGGCGCTTCTCTGCCAGTCAATCTGCCAGGCATCATGTGTTAAACGTGACTAGCCACCTAGCCTAACAGTTCGAAAGTAACAACCTTCACCAGCCGAAAGGTCACGTAAGTGATGTTATGTGTATTGTAACACACAACATCGTTAAGCACGTGGACAGAAGCCGATCACCGCCCGGATACATTGCATGCCACCAAGGGTGCTCTGGTACAAACCTGACTTCTGTGTAATGAACAGATACAGAGATATAATTTCCTTTTGTTTTGGGGGTCCGGACAGCCAGTATAAACAATGTTATATCAAAGACTGGAAAAAATCGGTTCCCATAGAAGAGAGGAAGTGCACGAATAGAGCTCAGCTGTACCGGGCAGTGCCGCGGCTTTACCAGCAGCAAATTTTGCGTCTTGCATGTTTACAATTCAAAGAATAAAGCCGGTTAGATTGTATTCGTTGGTTCCGTGTCAACAGAGTTCGTAACAAAGAATTCCTACCATAATTGTCCCGACGTATGTTTCTGCACCACGTTTATCATCCAGAGCTGCGGACGTAGTAGGGAAAGTCATACAATGATTCCTTCTACACTGACTGGTTCAGATACAAGCACACTAAATTCTATTCAGAACGGAATCAAAACGTTTACATATTTTGCATTTCAAACAGGTGTTATTGCACTACTTACACATAAAAGTATTACACAATTTACGCTCCATATACCGGCCATTTATACTGGAAGTGTTTTATGTCACTTTACGTAAGGATAACATATATATTTATTGTGAATATTCCATTCATACAATTACTGAGTTCAGGTAACGAAAACTTACTGACATTTCTAAGGAGAGTGAAATGCGACATGAATATATTTAATGTTTAATACCGACTTGTTTCACAGTGTTTTTATTTATGAATTATTGCTTGGAAATGTTTGGGCCTTACTTCTTGGCCATTTTCACGGAGCTCGTAGTTTTTTCCGATGTGCGCAGCTTGTGTGTTGCAGCTTGTGTTTGTGCAGCTTGTGTGTGTGTGTGTGTGTGTGTGTGTGCGTATGCAGCTTATGTGTGTGCAGCTTGTGTTTGTGCAGCTTGTGTGTGTGTGTGTGTGTGTGTGTGTGTGTGCAGCTTGTGTGTGTTCGCAGCTTGTATGTGTGTGTGTGTGTGTGTGCAGCTTGTGCGTGTGTGTGCAGCTTGTGTGTGTGTGTGCAGCTTGTGTGTGTGTGTGTGTGTGCAGCTTGTTGTGTGTGCAGCTTGCGTGTGTGTGCAGGTGTGTGCGTGTGTGTGTGTGTGTGTGCAGTTTCTTGTGTGTGCAGCTTGTGTTTGTGCAGCTTGTGTCAACCTTCATAAATCTGCACACATGGGAAATATCATGAGCTTCCTGAAGATGACCAAGAGCGGAGGCCGAAGCATGTTGCAGCAATAATTAATCATTGAAAACATTTGTGCATAAACATTGCGTTAGTATGAAGTCTCATATATGTAACATAGTTGCAGGGAAAATGTATAATATTAAATTTGCAACATCAATATATTAAAAGTACTACGATTCTTTGTACCACCTTCAAAATAAATTAAAACGCAAATACTGAAATGGAATGTTTGATGTCAGAATAAAGTTATCCCTACAGAGGCCATGATGCAGTATGAGAGAAGTGGAGACATACTTCCTCTCAGTCTTAACTTCGGCACTAGATAGAGGTGAGTGGCCAGCCTCAACCCCTGGCCTCTCTCCTCCCAGAGGAAGAGATACTGGTGTTTATTGAAAGAGGTTGGGTGGGCCCCAGAACCACCGGGACGTTTTGAAAAAGGGACGGTTCTTTTGCTGCTGCCAGGATGGAAGCGTCATGTCAATGTATTCAAATAGAGTGTGACGTCATACTCAAAATAATTGGTTCATATAAAAATATTACATGATTAACTATCTTTATTACTAGCCATGGTTTTATGATATTCTGCACACATAAACCACATTACTACCAAGCTGCAAAATCATAAACCGAACACGTCTCCTAACGTAATTTTATACTGTTTCGGCACGGTAACTTCGTCACAAAACTTCGTATAACCTATGTGCTTTACAAGTACGACTTATAGCTATCCACACAAGGCTCCATTGCACAGCAGTCTGTATATAACGGCTAACATTAATTGAATCAAGTTTTCCTAATTTATTGATAATATTAGAGCGTTACTAGGTCAGTAAAAGCTAAAGATGAAGTTCTACCTGTGCTTAATTAAGCACAAAACTACGACCGTACATAGTGGAGTGGGGATATCTCTACGCTTTCTTGTCCACGACGCTAGATAGAGGTAAATGCTCAGCGTCACGCCACTGCCACATTATCCTTATGTTTCCCAGTATCCACTAAACTGGAAGCTGGGTGGGTCTCGGAGCCTCTCTGGACGTTCTGGAAGAGGAATCTCTTGTTCCTGCCCGGAATATAAGTCCGATCCCCTGTCGTCACATCGGTGGCTTTTTCGTTACAGTGACTGGCTGCCTGTCCCTACTCCAACAGTAAATAAGTTTGTTCCATAGAGCTGTGTACATTTAACCTTCCCTTGTCCCCTCTCCTATAAGCCTATTCATAATTTTCGTGGCCTGTACTAATCCTGTTTGTATAAGTACAGGCAAAGTAGTTTGCTGTACAACAATTCTGACACATTGCCTAATATTTCATTACTTAGCTGCACAAGTAGATTGCACTTGCAAGTAGCCAAAATGAACTGCTGCGTAAATATGTACTCGCGAAAAATTTTTATCCGTAAAATTAACTACGGGAATCAGTGAAGAGAAGAGAATCTGACGCGCTGTGAAAGGGCTACAAAGTTAAAGATGTTTTTATTCGGTTTACAATGTGACAGGGGACGGTACATGTTTCTGATTTAGATGTACTACCAACAATGAAAAAGAATTCCCTAAAGGCTACAAACACTACAGTTTCTCTGACAAAACCAAACTCAGACCCTCAGCTGCATAAAAGCATAAACAGCTGTAACATGAGTAAGTTTATTCATATATGCACGTATATATATATATATATATATATAAATTTTTTTTTCTAAAATACAATTTCGCAGACTGCTGGGTGACGGCCGTGTATGGAACACGATGAACGCGGGATGTGAAGCGTTAATCAAAGTCCATCCACCCGCCCCCACAAACCCCCCCCCCCAGGCACAAAAACTCTCATTTTATTTTCTGTTGTTGCAAGAGTAGCGCATCCACGAGAACTGAAGCATATATCGGCACTTGCTGATATATCACCATGTTTCGAAGTGGCTGGGGTGTGCGTGGATTGTAGCGGAGTTGGCTGTGGTAACAGGCATTTTAGTGGATCAATAAGGCCATCTACTAGCAGGTTTTACATTATAAGCTGAAGAGACAGGACTAAGAGAGGTGCTAATATTTCTCACTACATAAAATGATCATTTTATATACGAAAATCCTCTTTCCTTTTCCTGGTTTATTCTGGCTCAATATTCTTTTGGCTAATACTCCATCACGGAGTCCGTGTAGAAGATATCAGTTTATATGTGCAACTGTTCTTCTTGCAGCTTTCTTTGCAAAGGGTAAATACTTTGCCTTCCTCTCTTTGATAAAGCGGAGAAGACTTTTCTGTCTTAATGTCCTGAAGTATGAAATGTGCCTGTTTAAAACATTCTGTTACTACCGAATGGAAACTAAATTACTTCACTATGATTGCTCTTTACCGATATGACCACTGTTCTAGGAAACACACATATACACAGTGAAAGAAAAATTCCGAGTTCTTGAGTATTAAAACAGACGGTACACACACCAGCCACTGGGCTGTGAAGAATCAAGCTAACAGAATTTCGGAAAGAAATTTCATTTCCTTGGCAGTATCTTTCTCAAGAAGAGGTACTTAGTTAAGTTCTTCAGGGGAGGAACCCGTAAAATGATTTTTCACATCTCGAAAAAAGCGTACATATGAATACGTTCCAGCCAAAGAAGAACTATTTGCGGGGAGTGAAGTTAAATTACTACTCAATTACCACCAAAATAATTTATCTTTAAAGATTTTCTATATATATAACAAAAAAGAAGCGGCAATCGGTACGACGCACGGAGATTAATTCTGCACTGCCAATCGTCGGAAATAATTTCCTGCGATATATCGAAGGACGTTTGACATTTTTCTGCAGTATTGCAAAATATTTGCATATTAACGCCACGATTTCTCGCGGGTTTTCTAACTTTGTTCTGCGGAAGGCTTCCGCAGAACAAAGATAGTATACCGTTTAGAATAATGAATCATAGCTTTTCTTATATTTGTGTGTACTTTTCGCTTTAACACTTCAAATGTCATGCTTTTATTATTTTTACGACAGAAATTGCGAAGTATTCTTCTTGCTGAGTGTTCTTATTGTAAAACCATCCAGATGCACTAATTTCTCAAATTTATTTTGGAATTAAACTCTACGTCTGATATGTGGTTGACCGTGCATCGTAATTCAATATGGATAGGAAACCAACTAGATGTCACTTTGTGTTATCCTTTATTTCTCCTTTACTACGCAGTCGTCAGCTCCTGAAGATGGGTACATGGTTGCCCGAAACATGTTGAGCGACTTGTAAAGAAGAAATAAAGATAACACAAAGTGACATCTAGTTGGTTTCTTATACATACTAAACTCTACATGTTTCGGACAGTTCCTCTGTCCGAAACATGAAGAGTTTCATTCCAAAATAAATTTGAGAAATTAGTGCATCTGGTTGGTTTTTTTTACTAGAATTTGTCACGATGTACGGTCACATGAACGTCAGATTTGCTGAGTGTTGTTTGTATTTGCAACTGAACTGATAAAATTATTTACATAATTATGACGAACACTGTACCATGTTCTTATAAATTCAACTTCACCGGTCAGTTCTGCTTGCAATCCTACGCACTGTGAACTGTGTGTGATGCATGTGGAGCATGCATACACTATAAGGGTAGAATTCTATGATACAAGATGAAAGAAGATGATTCCGAATAACGCTCATTGCTAACAACTGACTTGCGCTATAAAGTCACATCCGCATACAGTTTTATCAATTATTCTCTACTTGTTCACATTCAATAACAAGCAACTTCTGTTAAATCATATACATTAGTATACATGGACCTGCTGAAGTTCACTGACAACAGCACATGTTGACATTTGCAAGTATTATTCAACCTTTTACAGAAAAACAACATTAAACACATTTCGAAATAATTGGTTAAATTATACTGAAATCAAATAAATGTTACTCAAACAGATCTACTGTAAATGAACCAGTCTGATTTGGGCCAAATCTATTGGAGGTCAATTTAAAACTTTTTAGCCTGATTAACTAATGAGCCATGTAGGTGTATAGGGTTAATACCAGAGCTGCACACTCGGTGCTATGTGCAGCTCAGAGGCAGCATTATTTTCAGCTGTCCGCAACAACATACAAAACATCACCTGTTAACGGACAGTGTAAACATGGGTCCACACAGTTTCAAGTTTCTGACATATGAAACAGCAAACACCTGGTGTTCGTCATATTTACTGCCTATGTCCAATTAGCAGTTAAGCCACATCCATGAACACTAAGTCTCATAGTTACAGTGTTATCACACTGAAAATGAAGAGCAGCAACAATATTTGGTTTCTTGGGGAATCCTCCCAATTTCCGCGGTGATTGCTACTTAAGGGGTTTTGTGTAGTTCTCAGTGTAACTTGTCCTTAGACGTTTGAAAAGTGAGGATGGGTCTAGCATTTCATGTCAGTGTATTGTATAGAAGGAACAAGTCCTACTGAACTCTGCATAATGTGACTCAATATTGCATCCGACACGGTTAATTCCTATAACAAACCCGTCAAAACGCAGTACAATCTAACAGCCCTTGACCTAGCAAAGAAATTACCCATATCTTACCCAACAAGTTTAATCACTACCGTGTTCATAAGAGCCCTCCACTGGGTCCCATCTTCAGCCAGGTGAATCCTGCCCACAGCTTCAGTTCCTATTTCTTTAACCGTTTGGCGCAGGAATGATTTTTTTTTAATTTTAGCACACCCTGTATATTAAATGTGAATAATACAGGAACCAAATATGTCAGTATTATGAAACAAAATGCATTTTGAAGAGAAAAGATCGGAGAGAATATACCATGTTTAAAATATTCAGTTCCTATATTTGTTGAATAAATATATAAAATGCAACGTTTAGAGGTTAGCGGTACGGTGCGACCCCTATAGTGGTCGTTAGGCGTCAAACGGTTAATATCCATTGAACATTACTCTTCTTTCATGTCCAGAGTTCAGCAATAGCTTAGTGGATAATCACGTTAAGCCTGAGGACCTGTGTACTTTTACATTAGTCATAAATGAAACAATAAGACATTTACATTTTCAAGTCTACATTTCATAAGGTGTTGAAATACACGTTTGGACAAACCTGCGCAATAACATCTGACCTGAGAAAAACGGCGACAGTAAATGTGTAAAATACGAACACTCGCCAACTTAAGCATTTTCCGGAAAGTAAAAAATTTGAACTAATAACATTATTTGAAAAGAACTCCGTATTTTTCCTTGCGGACATGAAAGAACAATGAGTCTCAGACGGCGGAAGAATACTGATGGGCGATAGCAGAGACGGTTGGGCGGTCATGCTGCCGTCGATTAGTTTACAGTATGTCTGAGTCTGAATTTCAGCTAGACGTCTTTGTTTATACATATAGAGGTTGACCATATGTGGGCCTTCATGAAGTTTGACTTGCGCAAATTTCGACTTGTGGTGGATCTGCCTGAGGGTATTCTTTTTGTCAGGGAGTATCTGTGCACTGTAACTATATAACTACATAGCCAACTAACTATAACTCCGTGCAGCAACTTGTATATAAACGTGTGTGTGTGTGTGTGCGTGCGTGTATATATATACATACACACACACACACATACATATACTAAGGTAATTCAAATTCTATAGGGCCTGGACAGGCTTGGTGGTAAGTTTTTCAGCCCTCTGTAACGGCCGCCTTTAACCCTATAACTAATTTCTGTTAGAGGCTAAGCAGGCCCCAGAGAAAGAGTGCGGCCGGCAATCGAACCCAAGACTTTTCGGCTTGTAACCCAGTACCTCAACCAACTGCGCCACCGCGTGCCCCGTACATTTACATATACATAAAATAATTAAGTTAGGCCTATTTAATACACAATATTTATATAATTCTTCCTTACTACATAAATCTGAACAAACGATTTGGCCGTCTGTCTGTCCTTCCGCCAGCCAGCCCGCTCTCTGTGTTATGGGACTAATATTAATAATAATAATAAAATTACAAAAAAATACCAGTTTGTAAATATTGTTAACAGCCATGAAAGAACTCAGCCAAATATGAACTTAATAATTAAGACAGCAGCAAAGATCACAGAAGAATTAGGTTAACCAAATGAGAAGACTGACGCAAAACAGGATGGAATACAATACACAAAGGCAAGATTGGGAGTCCCCCCAAAAATGGAGAACAAAGTAATGCATGGGCAGTACATTAGAAATATAGAGAGACAGCTTATTAGTGGAGAAGACTCGTTCCTCTGGCTATCGAAAGGAGACCTAAAAGCAGGAACTGAAAGTGAAATAGTGGCAGCACAAGACCAGGCGTAACAAACATAATATTACGCAACAAACATATTGAACACAGAGACAGATAGCAAATGCAGAATTTGCCAACTATTTGATGAGACAATAGACCACATAATACCAGCGTGCACAATACTGGCAAAAAAACATTACATGAAAAGACAAGATAAAGTGTTTGCACACAACTACACTTCAACATATGCAAGGAAACAGAGGTACAATTGGACAAAAACATTGGTATGAACACGTGCCAAAATCAGTAGAAACAAGCCAAGGAGGCAAGGTAATCATATTGTGGAATCAACAAGGACAAACTGACATAACCATCCCCAACAACAAACCAGACATCATAATCCGTGATAATGAAAAAGGAACATGTATGTTAATAGAAGTTGCAATCGCAGGAGACGGAAATGTGATAAAAAAGAAGCAGAGAAGATTCTAAAATATAAGGACCTTACAATAGAAGTTCAGGGTATGTGGAATGTAAAAACAAATGTGACACCAGTAATAATAGGGGCGACTGGGACTATTTCAAAGTCATTAAAAAAATACGTGAGTAACATGCCAGGAAAACATGAAGTCAAGAACTCCAGAAAACAGCCATATTGGGCACTGCACACATACTTCGGAAAGTACTAATGTAAAGATACCAAAGATTCAACACTGCAACTAACGATATAAGCACCATGAATAGTACCAACAGAATAGCTGCAACACTGTATTCCCTAGGGACACAGTTTGTCTCAGGAATATAAGTATAAATATCCCGCATAAAGGAGATGATGATGGTGATAATAATAATAATAATAATGAAAATTTGTCAACAGTAAGGTTGTTCGTTTCAGGAAGGAAATTTTAAACAGTTGATAACATTCCTGCTTGCACTGATGGCACCGGTTTCCAGGACAAACACACCGCTCTGGAAGAATGTATCGTAACTCAAAATTTACGTTTAAGAATAAAACCAAAACCAAACTAGCCTCTTTTCTAGAATACGGGGAAAACATAGATTATTCAGCGCAACATCTCTTGCATGGGCACGCCATTGAATGGTAATAGTGCCATCTAAAGCATTTTCCAAATTCCTACGCTTGCTCCACTACCTACACGATGCCCGGTCTATTTAAAACACGTCATTCTAAACAAACAGTTACAATTCTTAAACAATTTCGTCTTCTTAACACTGTCGTCCAAAGAAAGGTTTGCCTGTTACTTTTTACACTTTTGTCTTCTAGGTTGCTATCCAAAAATTTAAAGATTAAGATATATAGAGCTATAATTTTGCCTGTTCTTTGTATGGGTGCGAAACTTGGTCGCTGACATTGCGGGAGGAAAGGAAGCTGAGGGTGTCTGAGAACATGGTGTTGAGGAGAATATTTGGAAACAGGAGGGACGAGGTAACGGGGGAATGGAGGAGATTGCATAACGAGGAGCTAAATGATTTGTACTCCTCATCCAACATTGTGCGGGTGATAAACTCGAGAAGAATGAGTTGGGCTGGGCATGTGGCGCGTATGGGTGAGGAGAGCGGCGTGTATAGGGTCTTGGTGGGGAAACCGGAGGGAAAGAGACCACTGGGGAGACCTAGGCGTAGATGGGTGGATAATATTAGGATGGATCTCCAGGAGGTGGGATGTGGGTATATGGACTGG
>Ga0131853_10010417_pt1 | contig 16993 bp, 13 predicted proteins | sample TergutLab28metaG_FD_92764 | JGI IMG/M metagenome (GOLD analysis project Ga0131853, IMG submission 92764) | Labiotermes labralis P1 segment gut microbial communities from Petit-Saut dam, French Guiana - Lab288 P1 (version 2) (version 2) | ecosystem: Host-associated > Arthropoda: Insects >...
ACCTGATGATGGCCAATACAGGCCGAAACATGTAGTTGTTTCCATCACAGTCATTAAATACACCTCAGTGATTAAGTTGTGTTTGACTACATACCTTTTCCTAGTTTCACACACACAATGGGGTTGACACACTTCCTAGACTGTTGTTCCACACCTCTCCCTCTTTTATTAGATTCATACTGTGTGACTCAAGATTACTTGAAGGGGAAGGTGACATAATATCATTATGATTTATGCCAAATCACATGACAAACTTCCTGAATTTCAAATAATGCACTTCATGAAATGCTTTAGTGTTGTGATCACTTGGTCTGTTGTATAAAGTCCCAAGAATACCTCTCTGAAGGGGACAACATTCATTACAAAATGAGTGTTGTTATGGAGAAATAAATTTAACGGAAGCACTAGTTTAGGTTCCCTCCTGGCAATGAGTTTGCATGGAGTGGGTTTTTCCTCTGAAATTGATTTTCCATATATGTAAGAGCAAATTTAATAACTTCTCTAAGTTTCTCTTCTTCAAACAAATCACTTTTACATCTGAACTATTTTTTTTTGGGGGGGTTGAGAAACAGGGCATGATAAACCTGTCAATTACATATAAAGTAAAACCTCCATCCTTCATTTCCAAAGTGGCAGCAAAGAAAATGACAAATGCAGGAAAATGAAAGTTGGGGGAAAGTATTAAATGTGGTAGAAACACAAGACAACAACAAAACATGAGAACTGTACTTTTCTTACCTAGGCTTACATAAATAATCAACAAACACAAAATGACTTCAAATCCACTATGTGCAAATCACTTTTTAGGCCCTCTTTATGAAGTACAAAAGACTGCCTCTATAGAGACCATGCATGTCTGTCCAGAACTTAGTATCAGTGACTAAACTTGGTTGGACTTTCACAAAATTTGGTACAGAGGTTTCTTAATGTTGTCTACCATGCTTGAGTTTCATGAAGATCAACAAACTGAAAGCCATATTCTACTATGGGGCATAAATAAATTGCATAAATCCAAATTTATTGTCCGCTTTGGATAAAGTTTGGTGTACGGCATCTGAAAATAACACTGTGAACACATGACAGTTTGAAGAAACCTGGCACAGGGAAGGCTACATTTTGCATACATATATAAACAATGTATTGGCATGCATACCACCAACCTTCTCCCCTCAACCCTGCTGCTACTACTGAGACATTGTAGTATTTTGTAAGAACCAACACAGTTATAATAGTAATTACCAGTATGGGTAGGTTACCACTACTTTACATTCCAGAAACATTACAGTAACTGTACAATATTTCTCAGAAACCATCATTTTGGGAATAAAGCGAGTGAGGATCAAGAATTCTGAATGAATGACGCAGAAAAACAACACTTTGGGGAATGAAACTCCTGATATAATTATACACTGTTTGTATGGATGACTTTCTGGACTGGAAGTAATGTAGGGCAACTGTGAGAGATTGATGCACACAGGAAAACTGGACAGAGGCTTCACTGCACGATTGCAGAACATCAACACTGAAACTGCATATCTGGTTCCAAACATTCTCATTTACCAAACATATAGAAATCTGTAAAACATTCATATATATTTGACAAAACACACCCTTACAAAAACAAATCATGTTTTGCCTAGACATTTCTAACAGCCTGAGAGAACACTATACACAGTACATTTAGGATTCTTGTCTAACCCAAGAAAAGGCTACATCTATGAATTCTTAAGCTATCATTATAGTTTATCATCATATGTTATCCCAACCATCTAAACCATAATGCTCAGTAACTATATCAAGCCCAACATTATGACCTATGACAATCTTCAGGTTTCCACAACTGTAATGTCAGTAATTATTTCTGTTCATCAGGTACTACATATAGGGCATCACACACATAGCACTGTCATACAGTTGTTTCCACCTCCTATTAGCAGTACGTTTTATTACGTATTGATACCGTAGCATGCACAAATAAAGAATGCTCTTCACACTGTTACAGAAAACAAATCAGAGTTGTGTGTGAAAGTAAATTCAATACAATTTGGGAGTAAGGCTTCAAGAAAAACATGCAACTTTTAGAATATGAATCATGCCATATCAGATGCTAAAGTTTTCAAAACCTGATGTTGATTATGACTTGTAAATCAGAATGAGTGGGGACCTGGAAGACTGTGGCCTAACACCATACAAGTTACATACACGCAATAAAAGACATCACGCACACACACATCTTCCGTGCTATTATAAAAACAGTATGCCTCTTATAGCACTCACTTCAGGTCCACCATGATAAGACGCCGTTCTACGGCAGAATGTTTGCCCGGCAGCTGTCCCGCAACACTGCTGTTACATAAATCAGCACTACTAAAGGTTCGCCTTCTGCGAGCCAAATGGCTCAAACGACTGCCTGGTGAGTGACCAGTATTTCTACGCTGACTGTTAACATGTTGCACTTTATTTGAAATATCATGACTGAACCATATATTGCAGGATGAAGCGGTCTCACTACCAACACAACGTTCTCGTAATCTCTGGCACAGTACTTCAAATTCTTCTGAAATTTTACCACAATTGTATCTGAAAAGAAAGTTTACACAGTATAATGATAAGAAAATGCACTTGCAAGAACACTCAGGAAAACTAGGAAATGAATATTATGTAATCTGTAATAGTACTTTCTCTGTATGCCTTCCCATATACCTGGGATATGATGATGATGATGCTCCAACTTTACTACAGATTAATAATCTCAATAATCTGGTATAATACCTGCTCAGCAGTTATTATTAAAGAAGTAAACATCATGAGTAACACAAGAGAAATAACCTTTACAAAAGATTCATTACATAGCAGTTAGCAAATTCCAGTGTGTGTGTGTGTGTGTGTGTGTGTGTGTGCATACATGTGCGCACACACAAGTAGGCATGTGTGTAGGAAACACATATGTGATTATTTCCATGGTTGCAACAAATGTCTACTGGCACACAAGAATCATACCTGCTCAAAACATAAGGTAACTATTTTTACTTTTTAGGCATTCTTTATGAAGTAAGAGAAAGGACATCGTAAGTGAAGAACATACCTCAGTCAGAGTGTAATAAAGTATCAACAAGGAAACTGTCAGATTTTCATGCAATTCAGTATAGGAGTTCTTTATAAAAAGTTGTTAACACAAGACTGAGTTTCTTGACAACTTGCACATTGACAATCATACTTTACTTAAAGGCTTATTAAAAGTCTGCTTGTTACTCTGCAGTGCTTGACCAATTTGCATGAGATTCAATACAGAAGACATCCACATGATGCCATTCTGCAATTATAAGCTTTTTATATATCTGTGTACAATGAAAGCCATACTGACATTAAGGACATACACAAAATTCTGTCTGTATTTCCCACAAATTTCATCTGATTTGGATACAATTCAGTATATACAATTTTCATGCAATGCTGTCCAGCAATTGTGAGTTTCATGAAAGTTAGTACAGTGAAAGCCATACTTTACTTCACGATGAATGTGAGATTTGTCCAGATTTTGTACATTTTTTTATCCAACCTGCATTAAATTCAGTACAGGAGATGTCCACAAAAATTTATTGCAGGACCATGAGTTTGGCAAAAATCAGTGCAGTAAAATCCATGCTTTATTTAACATTCATGAGCTCTGTGTAAAACATTTGCAGGGAAAGTCATACTTCTCTAATATGCATAAGTAAAATTACATTTACATGTGTATAGTGTGATACTTATAAAGCAAACAATGCCCTGGTGCATTCATGTTCTTTGTCACTGAGTACATCAACTGCAGTGTTGTTAACTAACTACCATTCCTGCTAAGCAAAGAACACAACACATGCTATAACCATAATACAGGAGAATTCCTCACAGACAGAAAAGTCAATTACACTGTCAATTTCATAACTGTGGCATATATGAAAGAAATAATGCATAAAATGGAGGCTTTTACTGACACATTCATCATAAAGGTTGATTCCCAACTATCTGCAGCTTCCCCCCCCCCAAATCCACATAACTCTCTGCACCCAGCAGTACATGTCATTTTATTTCACAATCTGTTCATAATTTTTGGTTAATAAACATACTGCTAACCTACCCCCTGTGCCTCTCCCTTGTCTGGGAAAGAAAGTCTACATTCTGGAGTATGTATGACTGAGTAGGGAATTAATTTAAACAAAAAAGTAGAAGTGCTTAGGAGGGAAGTGCAAACTACTGAAATACCCCATCACAAACAATGGGTGATTCCTCAAAATATCAGGTTTGAGTAGGAGACACTCTTAGCAGAGCACACAGAATGGCATGACTGCTGAAAGGGAAAATCCCCCTCCAAATTTAAACTGGTAAGAAATGTTCACCACACTACTACATCTGAGATCTTCTAGCCAGTAGCAACAATTCTGCCATCTCCAATCTGTTCATGTCTCTACAGCGTATAAGGTCCATTTTTTAACTATCTCAAAAACTGTAATATTTGAACAAAAGGTATTATGGATAAAAAATATGAGACAGATTTGAGAATTATGCATTTTAAATATTCTAAAATATCACAAGTAGCAGTTATAACAAGATTTTTTTTTTTACAATTTTATAAGATTAACCCTTGGCCTCTGTGAACTGCATGGTGTTTAAATTCTCACTGCATGTCTGCGCACCATAATGCATGACTGCATGTTAGGTTAATCTACATTTTAAAACCCCTCTGCCCTTGAGATACTTGGAATTTAAACTCCAGCATCACCTAGGAATTAAGGGGGCACCTTACTCTCCAACCCTGCACTGGAGACAACTTCCTGATCTGCTGCGCAAACAAATTTTATAAACTCTCATGATATTGAGGTTATGCTGTTCTATTAACCAGACCTGCCCATCAGGTACTTTTATAATTTCATGCTGCAGGCACAGAAATATGAATACTTACTGAATACCGTAACAGCAACAGTATTTGGATTCTGGCCAAGAGGAATTCTTCATTTGTTCCAAATGTGACTGTTTCAATATAGCTGCTTCAGCTCCTGCACCTAGAAACAACAGCAGAATTATGTTCAAGCACAAAAAGCAAATTAAACTGAAAACAATATACCAAACCTTGTAATTTATAATGCTGCACATAAACACACAATATGTTGACATATGAATACGAGTTTCTTACCAGTGTTCTTTCTAAAAATAAGTTGTTATCTCAGAGTTGGTCCCTGTCTCCTACCAAATTAGGATTTCAAGCAACACAGAGTATTCCATGTAGCAAAATGACACAATCAAGATAAAAATGTACATACACTGGGAGGTAATAGTGATTCTTGAGAATGATTAGAAGAAATAGCACTCCTACAGCAGAAAGAAATTCTCCTTGAAATTTGAACATGTGTCACAACCATTTTCTGGTGAATTTATTCAAGGTGGACCTTTTCCTTCTTGAACAACAAGCGTGACTGTACACTCAGATGCCCATGTGTCATATGCCACATCGCAGGACAGGTAACAGTCAGCGAAGGGAGTGAGAAAAAATATTGCAGTGATAATAATCTTTAGAAGGCCTAACAAAAATTCACCAGTGCAACACCAGACGCTGAAAATGTTGCTCTTCTGACCAAATGTATTCAGTATGCCTGTGGAACACAGTGCTGTTAACTCACCCAAGTTCTTCTCCAGAAATTTGTGAAACGCTGCAGCAGATGTTGTTTCACAGCTCTTCCAGAGTGTGGGGATTCGTTTTATACACTTTGTCCTCCAAAGCAAGAACTACACCTGTCTTATAAACTTGTAATTTTTAACAATTCTGTGGCCCTTCATACAGACATTTTTAAAACATGTCTCCTGAGCTAGTCGTTTGAAAGATTTTCTTGGTGAAATTTCAAGTCTAACATAAATATCGCCCAATTTCCTTTCCGTCAGCAAGGCTTGTTTCCTGTCTGGCTTTTTGTCTAGCAATTAACCTGTTGTTTTCAGCATACTGACCAAGTAGTGTATACTTTGTCAACTTGGGACTTGTTCTCTTGGAAATTGGCACCAAAATTTTCTGCAATATTTTTCAGTAGACTCACATTTGAAACAGGTTGCACTGAACACATAGGCTATTGAATAGTACACCTCACTCAAGCCACGGTGTTACAGCACTGAATGGCTGGCTGAGAAATGCATCATCAGAAGAAAACAAACACAATTATTCATTGCATAAGTGTCTTATCACAGACTGCTAAGGGTACACTTGTGTGGCACTAAGGTCCTTGCCTGCTGCCAACAAGGGTAATATGTATGTGTCAAGCAAGAAACACCCATCCTGTATTTAAATGTAGTGAGAAAGGGTGAGACACCGAAATCACGAAGGAATGGCCGTTAGACGCCTGACAGAGAACACCAATGTCTCTTCTAAAGACAAGAGAAATGCTGGTTTTAGATGCTTTCAGGGCCATGTAACACAGAAAGTGAAAACTCCAACTTCTAATCTCAACACAGATCTATTGTTCATACCAGGAGGCATGATCTCTCTGTTACATGTTCTTTTGATGTGGTACTTAACAAACCATTCAAAGAGATCTACTGATCATACAAGAGGGAATTACCTCTCAGTTACATGTTCTTTATGTGGTAGTTAGCAAGCTTTTAAAAGATGACTGTCACCTGTATGGGGAATGGTTATCTGGGAACTGAACATTACCACTAGGAAACGTAACACTTCCTGAGGTACTATTTGGGTATTAGCATAAGGATGCCTGGAATGACATTTTACCAGAATCCAACAATGAGGTGTTTAAACAGTGCTGCATATCAAATGATAAGAATGGAACAGAAAATGATGTCCTGTGCAAGAAACTCATTAACCCTTTAAGGCTGAACAGGAAAACAATGTCTCAGTAATTAAGTGTCCCCAGCGGACCAAATGGGAAAAAGAGTGTCCTGCAATGCCATGTATTTAAATTTTTTTCCATTTATAATTACACATCTTTTTCATAATATTTGTCAAAAATGCTTGTATAGGCATAAAGGATTGTGTAAAGTTTAATTCTAGTTCAAATATTCAACAATAAAGTTTACTTTTCCTTACAACACTCTTATGATTTTTTCAGAATTCACGAATTATTTACAGATATCTCCAGGCAGTAGTTCTCATGTTTTCCTCATATTGGTGAAGTGCAGCAACTACACAAACATAAAGGGCCTCCAAGAAGCCTGTGTTCATTAATAAAGCCGCTTCTGTAAAATCCACACCCTCTTCACCCCCATTATTTCATCAAGTAAACACAACCTAAAAACATCAGTTCAGTAATCATAATAGTATATACTGATATTTGTGTGTTCTACTTTCCCATTTTAGTGTCAGTTGATCCTCAGAAATGCAGTTTGGTGTGATATACCTCAAAACATGGAGAAGCACACAAACCTATGTTGTATTCTCAAAATTTGAATTTCATTCTCATTTCTTTGTTTGTGGCATACACACAAAGAACCAAATTCTCTTACACTGCATCAAGCCAGTGTCTGTTGTGTCTTGTTTCAAGTCTTTTTAGTTGGCTCATGGATGGAGCTTGTTTTCCTTGTCTTGTGGTCAAAAAACTAAGTGGGGAAAGGTCTTCATGGGTGTGGAGTTGCCTGTTTGTCATAAGCCACTTGGACCCCCTGCAAACCTGTGGACTACAGGTACAGTAGGTCAACAGCTTATTGTCAGTCCTGTGTTTTAAGTTTTTGTCAGTAATGTCATCTGTATCATTGTCAGAGTCACTGTCACTCTGAGAAGAAATGTCTTAGTCTTCCAATGGATGTGCATCACAGTCTGCTTGTAATACCAGTTCCATAATGTCTCAAACTGTGTGGTTTCTCCTTGTAGTCATACTACTAAATGCACTTTGATGCAATCTGGCATACAACAAACCCCAACAACTTCGAGTGTGACCGTGATTCAAGCATCAACACTGCCTGGCCTGTTGCATGTTAGGCTCTGACAGGGAACAAACTGAACTGTTCAGTTGAAGAAAGGCAAGCATGAACCTACAATTCAAAAAAGTAAGGAAGAAAACTTTACAGCAGGATGAAGGACATTCGCCTCTGGTCCCATATTGCATTAACCAGAGAAAAACATTTGTTTTCATTCCTTTCCTCTCCCACTGATTGCATATGAGCTCATTCACCACAGCACCCAAAGAAGACAGCACTATCATGAACCCTCAACAACACTGTAAGACTGAAATGCAAACAACATCTGAGGAAACACAGTGACATGCACAATCAGCTCCAACTTATAAAGCACAGCAAAACTATTTGAAAAGAATAAATCAAGAATATGAAAATTGGAGTGAAACATAAAGAAAATAAAAATGACATTCAACTAAGCTTTGTAAAAATAGGTGGATTTTCTTTAAACTTCTAGAAGAGGTAGATGGATTCATTCTTAAAGTACACTTTGTATTTTAAGTTACTAACTTCAAAAATGTATGAAATAGAACCGATAATAGTAGGTTCAAAAATGGGCATTTAAAGCAAAAAGTATCCCAGCCATCTGCAGCTACTTCAGGATTTAAATCTCTTGTACCTTAGCCCTTTAACGCCAAATGACTTCTAAAGATGTCGCAAACAGTGTGTCGAAGTATGGAGGAATTTTGTTCACTCCTACCTGAAACACCACAGTGTTCTGGTAAGCAGCAGGAATCACGAAGGTCAGGGTTTCTCTGTGTAGCCAGAATGGACCCCCTCTCCACCTCCTAAAACCCTCCAAAAACCCTCATTTATGTCGACATATAGCAAACGCGCAGTTTTTCAGTCAGTAATGCTGTTCGAGACACAGCTCGCCTTTGTTTATCGCTTGCCCTGCAGTCCATTGTGGGATGAAATATCAACAGTGACCTATGAAATGAACTCTAGTTGTTGACCAGAAAGGTTGTCAGTGGCATACTGTACCCATATAATTCAGACAAAATTAATGCTCAAAAATCGGAGATATCCACAGAAACTGATGTCTACAGTTACAGGAGGGTCTACAGACATGCCTCGTGTACTGATGGGGTAATCTGTAGGAATTGTGGGGTAGTAACACACAACACACAGCCATAAATTTACTAAAAACGTCTTGGGCACCCTCTAATAGCTGGAATTTTATACAGTTGTCACATCGTAGCTTTAGATCTGTTTTGCTGTCACTGTAGAAGACGTTCATATCTTAGCAGCATTAGGTTACTGCAACTGTGCCAAGTCATACAGAGGAGTGTAAATAAGGAGCGTTGTCGTGATGAAAGAACACAGCTGCAACCTTTTTGGGCCGTTTTTCACGCAATGCTGGAAGAAACTTCGTTCGTAACACATCTTCATAAGTCTGACCCATCACTGTTGTACTCTTGGGAACGCAATGAGTAAGTATCACGCCTTTGCTGTCCCAAAACATGGCTACCATCATTTTCTCAGCACTGGCGCTAACCCGAAATTTCTTCGGTGGCGGTGAGTCGGTGCGCTTCCATTGAGCCGATTGCCATTTGGTTTCAGGATTGAACATCGGCATCCATGTCTCATCCATTGTGACAATTGATGAAAAGAAAGCACTATTCATAGCCTTGTCACGTGATAACATTGTCTGACACATTGCGATGCGTGAAGCCTTGTTTTCATCGGTCAGCATTCGCAGAACCCATCTCGCAGAGACTTTCCGCATTTTCAGGTCATCATTCAAGATGGTGTCCACAGATCCAACGGATATGCCGGCATTGGCAGCTACCTGTTTCACAGTCAAGCGGCGGTCTTCCATAACCATTTGTTCCACTTGCGCAATCATGTCTTCAGATCGGCTAGTGCGTGGCCGAGGCTCCTTCAGTTTGTTTTCACACAACGTTTGGCCTTCTTTGAACTGTCATACCCACGAACGCACATTTTTCACGTCTATGACACCATCACTGCATGTCTCACTCAATTGTCGATGAATTTCAATGGGTTTCATGCCATGCAAGTGGAGGAATCAGATAATCACGCGCTGTTCTTCGAATGTAAACGTTGCCATTTTCAGTATCTAAAACACTACTGTCACTCAACGACGTCACAAGCATTCAACGGGTAGGACAGTGTTGCCACTTGGTCTCACCCAACCTAAAGAACTGCCACGTCATCTCCAACAACTTTAACATTTCTACCTACTTCCATTCCCGAGAAAAAAATTAGGAGACCTTACAATTTGAACGCACCACGTAAGTGTTGGCAGCTCCTAGTTACCTTAGTAATGGGTTTGTACCTCATTACTACAATGATACTCTCATACATTAGATCTAAAAGTGATACAATTCCAGAACATTTAGCATGCAAACACTAAATGGCAAAATCTGTTTAATGTGGATACACGCACTTTCCCAAAAACTGAAAATAATGTCTTACATGCAGGGTTGTCTTATAATCAGTTACATTCAAAATACATGAATTAATGGACAGGTGGTCCAAATCAATAACATTTCTCTTCACTGTCTTCAGCAATACAGAGGCATATTTATACACAAAGACACAGGCACATTCAGTGTCATACACAGAATACATAGTCACATTGTTTTACGAAATTCATCATCAAGAACATGCTTGATTTTAATGTAATGGTAACAACATGGCCCCTAATGTGAGCTGACACTTAAATTTACAATAAATGCATAATAAGTTTGTCCACCCCCTAACATTCCTTCACCTGTCACCACACTACATTAAGTCCAAAAATCAAGTGGTTTACTAAGGTATAATTTTCAAATGAGCTGGACCAATAAATTCAGTCATCAACACCTTACCAGCTTCACTCTCTGAATTTGCTGAGCTCATCAAACTTTTGTTTTCTTTCCATAACCGAAGAATATCTGCTACATCATGCTGTGGAATTGTAACGGATGGTGGAGGAGGAACACCCAATAAAGCTTCTTGAAGTCGATGTAATTTCTTCTGCTCTGTTATCAGAGCCTCATCATAATATGTTGTTGCTGCAGTTACTTCCTGTTCACAAATAACTGTTTCTGCAATTGAAAGAAAATAATCTTAAAATGCAAAATTATGCAATTTTAAATAATCTAGAAACTGCACATAATGTATAACAAAAACTGCCAACATCAACATAACCACACACCCAGATGGATTTCAAATCTGTGGGACAGAAATGTATCTGTTACCTTCACTGCAATTTATTCTAAATACAATTTTTTTTAAAGCACTAACATTTTAAAGCAAAATCACATGTAACTCACCAAATTGGATTATATCAATATTATACAAACACAGCAAAAACACTGTTCTCGTGCATTCAAAAAAGTTTATCATAAAATGCAAAACTACACATTGATCGGAAAGTAATAACTCCCATTTTTTACTTCGTGCTATTTACAAGTCAGACAAGTGAAAATATCACACAACATCACAATGCTGCAAGAATATTTATTTTTCAAAACAGCATCATGTTTGTCAACAATCACATTCCATCTCTGAATAAAAGCACATATTTCTGTCCAGTAGAAGGTGCTCTCCTACCTGTACAACCACTGGTGCACAACATTCTGCATTGCCATATCATATGCATAATGGTATCCTCAGAGGCCAACTCTAACAGAACCTAATAATTGAAAATTTCATGATGTCAGGTCAGGATATACGGTGGGTGCAGAAACTGCACATTCAAATTCTGCGATGATCTCAGTGGCACACTTAGTTGCGCGTGGCACTATATGGTCGTGGTAGAGCATTGCTTCTTACATTTTGCTTGTTATACAACTTGAAAAAGGTAAAGCAATCCAAGTTCCCAATATTTTAATAAAGTGGTCAGACTTCATTCTTGTCTGCCTAAGCAAAGAGGTCACAAGAACCTTTTCCACCCCAAACAACCATAGCCACCATTCTTCCCATTGATGGCACACTCTTGAATTTATTCTTCCTTCAAACTGTCATGTGGTACCCTTCTGTCAATTTCACCTTTAACTCATGTGCAGCCAGGTTTCATCCCCAGTGACAATCTGCAACAGGAAGCTCTCACCTCCTGTATCACATCAGTAGAAAAAAATCAGTGGCAACTGCTTTCCTGCTGCTCTGTGTGTACTTGCCAGCATTCATACTACTCAGCGAGCAGACACCTTGAAACAACCAATCTTGTCATAATTTTCAGTTCACTGCCTTTACTAATATATGGTGTAAAGCACAATTCATCTGCTGTTATACCACAGTCACTCAATATCAATTCAACAACCTGGTGCCATATTGTCAGGCATTACTGCCATGCAGATGCACTCTGCAGTGTCATAAAGGTCTGGTCCTCCTGTTTCCAGCTTCTTAATCAGTCTTCAAACAGCACTCACATCCACACTTGCATGTACTTTCTGCAAATGTCTGTAAATGTTAAGTTGGCTTCCCACCTTCAGCAACCAAGAATTCAGTCACCATTTGTGTCAGACAGACATCAATCTACACCATTTTAGAATCAACTGTGACACTACCATCTGTTGAATTCAGAGTTGCAACAAGTGAAAAATGATATAGCATAGTAATGTTTAACCCATGGCCTGCAGGCCACATATGGTTCACCAACTTAGGTATGTGGTGTGCAGCCACTTTTTGACACATGCAACTTATGCTCCCCCATCAGAATGGACAATTTTTTAAGTGGGAGAGTGCATGTCACACACATAATTAAATTTATCAAACAACATTTCAATCGTAATGGGATTCACACATCCTGCATGAGCCAACGTCATGTGTTTGAAACTTCCCAGTGGGAGGAGTAAAAAATTAGGGAGTGGTAGGTTGCAAAATCCAAACACTTTTTGCTTTATGTATAATCTAATGTAGCAGCATACTTCTGTCAAAATTTTATGGAAGTATGCACATCTATTTTAAAAAATTATCAGTGACAAGAATAGAGGCAAGCCTCTCCTTGATGTTCTTTCACTCTTCAAAAACAATAAAAGTCCTAAAAATTAAATTATATTTAATTAATATACTGGTTTTGTCACAACAACGCCGTGGGATTGTTCACAGTGAACAGTCCCACAGTATCCCACATATAATTGGTGACACTGACATGATGATATGTGGGTGTTCCCACAACACTAACAACAAATTAATAGTAATTTTAGGACCTTTACTGCATAATGAAAATAAATTTCCCTTTAAAAATTAAGATTTTTTCCATTAAAAACTAAGTTTGCAGCAAACACATGGCTTTGAGCATCTCCAGTTGCACTTGTGTGATAAAAGATCACTCTGCACAGACCAAGAATGTTCACAGACAAAACCAGTGTTGTGGTTCTTCCCCTACAAAGGGAACATAAGAGATAAAAAATGGGAGGCATTTCTTTCCACCTGCCCCTTGTACAGTCTTATCTATGTTCAATGAACCTCACTTACCATGTAAATGCTCTTGCTTGAAGGAAATTTTGGTTATCTCCAACACTAAATATTCACTCTTCTAAGAACACTCTCTCAAACCCATATAATATACATGCAGTTAAATTCCCACATCTGATATGAGCTTACCTGTATTATATGAATTATCATCATCTGAACTGAAAAGGAGCGGTGAAAGTTCAATATGAACAGTGTCTGATGGAATATCACTATCTACTGCATCTTCAGTACATGGCTGAACAAGAACTGAACCCTGTGACTGTAAATTATCTGCTTTACTTGTTGTACAGAACTTATCATTATGACAATCTACACCTCCCATTGTCACATTTTCTGCTAATTCATCTTCTAATGCTGAGTTACTCACAGAGTTTTTGATTATTTCAGCTTTTACACTGACCGGCACATCCTTAGCAATTACACCAGTAATCAGAACACCATCCACATCTACTGGCGGAACTAAATCTCTGGGGCTAAGAGTAAGACAAATACTTGACTCTGTTTCTGAACCCTCATTTTCATCACCACAGTAACATTCTACATGTTTCTGTACAAAATTATCATCCTCCACTGGCAGAGTCTGTCTATTTTCAGTGTGAATTCCTAGGATACTGTTTTCAGAATTTCCAACCCTGGAGGCAGACTCTTGATGGCCAAAAGGGGTTAAAGATATAGTTTCTGATACATTCCTCATTGTGTTCACTACAGAACAATTTTGCAGTACACTAATTTTCATTTCTTCAGAAGTATAACAACTTTCCTGTGTCAGAGTAGGCTCAAAGCCAATTTCATTCTCTGTTTCAGATTTCACTGTGTCTTTCTGAACAGCAGTCTTGCTCACATCTAAGGTTACTTCAGTCTTTTTCCATTCATCCTGTTTCGCCCCACTGAAAATGTGGTCTTCCTCATCAAATGTATTTCTGTCTACTGTAACTACATCATGACTTACAACTGCCTTCACTTCATTACTCACATTTCCTCCCCGTAACCCCAGTAATGTTAATTCACTGTTTTCAAATGTTAATCCGTCATCAACAACCGCTATCTCATCTCCTTCACATACTTTGTTTAATGAAGCTTCTATTATACTGCTCTTCAGATTATGTTCTCCTGCTGTAACAAATTCAGACTGAATATTAAGGACAGCCATCTGTTCTGCAGATTCAGAATGTTCACTCATATGGAGTGAGTCAGTTTCAAATATTACATCAGCTGAAATCTTAGCTTCATGCTTGATATTGTCCACTGCTTCCATTGCTTGACATTCTCCACCTCTTGTAATCCCAACATTACCGTCTTCCTCTTGAACTTTCAAGACTGAATTATAAACAGACACATCCACTTCTTGTTTGCTGTGATCTGATGGAAGAAAGTACATCAAAGACTGTGTATTTTTAGGATTTCCCAACAGAAGTGATGAATACTGATTTCTATTATTAATGCTATCATTCTTCATTCTTCCATGCTTCTCCGTACTACAACACAAGGGCAAGAAACAATTTCCATCTGTGCTATCACTACAACAGTTCTTGACCATGGGCTGTGATGGCATTAATGCACTACCATCTATGTAATTAAACTGAACAAGATTTTCAGCATTGGGTATGGTAGTGACTCCTACATGCAAGGCATTTCCACACATAACATTCTCGGTGAATTCCTGAGTTACAACAGAATCATTACTTTCTCTTGGTGTGTTCAAATTTACTTCTTGAAGGCTTCTGACAGTTCCACCTGATACCGTTTGTCCTGATACATGACCAGATTCTTCTAAATTTGAACTGACAGGATTACAGCTAACAGTGGCGCATTGGTTCAGGAATGAGCCATTCACTTTCCTATCGGAATTCAAAATCTCGCTTTTTGAAGTTTTTTCAGATTTTCTGGTAAATTGTGATACACTGGAATCTCTCTTCAGAAATGAATTCCTCTCCGTCGTAGGGGTACATCTTCTAATCACTAACGAGAATGGCTTCGTACCACTCAGTACATAATACTGTTCTGAAGAGTCACAAATTTCAGGTGAGCAACTAAGATTCTCTCCGGACACATCTGTAATTTCATCGTCAGTATCACTGCTATGATCTCCCATTCCTTTAAAACCGAAGATGGTTGTGTCTCCGATACTCAACTCAGTACGCTGACATGTTTCATACCCTGCAACACAACGTTCTGCAATCTTCGAGACGTCAGGAGTACTTTTCTGGTATAAACTATCCATATTTGTTCTCTGCAACAGACTGTGTAAGTATTTACATTTAAAGCAAACCCCTTCCAATCTTCAAATCCCCATGAATGCAATTCCGAGCAACTTCCGCGTACATATGTATTAGCCACCATGTTACCACTAACTCGTACACATATCCATCAATTACATATTATTTTGACATCAAATTTCTGTCACAGGACCACGACTAAAACACTAGTTTACACTGGACTTTTATTTTCAGTTAAATTAATACAATATAAAACAATGAACTACAATCCCACTTTCAACGGTCCTCTCGTAACCAACATTGCGTACAATTCACCACAGATCACCTCCATACGTAGAAATCTGTGATCTCAATACAATGCACCATTCTTCACCGGTTAGAGCCATGGCAACTGTTGTACATTGCGTTACCGGCAACTAGTTACGTGACTGGAACACTGTTCAATTCCATGGTTTTCACTTAGTACAGATCATCCAGTACACTGAATATGCAGATTGGCAACTCCACGGAAACTGAAAATTACAGCGGCCAAAGCTGCCACAACAGCGTTATTTGTAGCCGGCGTGGCTCTGTGGCATGCTCCTGGTGGGTGTTTTTAGAACTATGTACCATGACATCGGTAAGGCAACCCACTGCCATACCATAATCCCACTCCCTCTATATTCGTGGTGGTACTAAAAAATATCATCATCATCAGTAATCTGTCAAACGACAGGTCCAAAGCCTCCTCCAAAACGATTCCTCCACACAGTGCGATCTAGAACTTCATCCTTCAATTTGCAGTATCCTCTACTGTCCTTAAGGTCATCCAGTACCTTCTTACGCCTTCTTCGTCTACCTGTCACTTCTGTCTGTCCCTTTATCTTTCCTTCAATAACGTGTTTTAGAAAGCAGTTTCTACATAAGATGAAACCAATCCAGTTAGCCTTCCGTTTTCTTATTTCATGTAGGATATTCCTCTGCTCATTGATTCTAAGTAACACTTCTTCATTTCTTACATGATCGGTCCAACTTATCTTCTCCATCCTTCTCCAGCACCACATTTCAGAACATTCCAGGTGTTCCTGATCTGTTACCCGGAGCGTCCAAGTTTCAGCACACTACAGAGCTATTCTCCAAACCTAGCATTTCATTAGTTTCTTCCTCAAATTTATGTCCAATTTGCTGGTAAAAAGATTCTTCTTCTTCTTCTTCTTGCTAAATGCAGCTTTTGCCATGGCAATTCTGGATTTAATTTCACACATACACCTTCCATCTTCTGTTAACATGCTGCCCAGATATTTAAAACATTTCACATTCTTCAGTTGTTTTTGGTCTATCTTAATTGTTACTGGGGATGGTTGTCTTGAAATTCTCATTACTTTTGTTTTTTCCACATTCATTTCCATGCCGTAGTATCTACCAGTTTCAATTAATTTATCAAT
>Ga0131853_10010418_pt1 | contig 16992 bp, 9 predicted proteins | sample TergutLab28metaG_FD_92764 | JGI IMG/M metagenome (GOLD analysis project Ga0131853, IMG submission 92764) | Labiotermes labralis P1 segment gut microbial communities from Petit-Saut dam, French Guiana - Lab288 P1 (version 2) (version 2) | ecosystem: Host-associated > Arthropoda: Insects >...
TCAGGGAGCTATATATTCCTTGCTAAAGTCACACTAGAAATAGTCACAGATTAATTTCGTTGTACAAGTTGGGTGTTGTGGCAGCATGCCGTGCTGTGTAATGTTATGTTGCGAAGAGTGCCCGGCTACAGATGTGCATTCTGTAGCAGGGCACTCTTCGCAACATAACATTACACAGCACGGCATGCTGCCACAACACACAACTTGTACAACGAAATTAATCTGTGATTATTTCTAGTGTGACTTTAGCAAGGAATATATAGCTCCCTGATAATGGTCTTAGGACCGAAACATGTCGGGGCGTTTTAAATGTTTTAATGTGTAAATTTTATAAATTTTATATATGTGCAGTGTTTGGTGTAATAATTGACTAAGTCAGTTTGATTATTAGCGTAAATAACTCGTAGCTTCCTAAAAATTGCAACCAACATCCTTCACAATGGGAAGCCGGGGTAGCTCAGCCGGTATAGCTACTGGGGTACGTCTGGTAATTGTGGTTCAATTCCCGGTAGGGGTTATGTATACCGGGCGCATAAAGCCGACTATAGACCCATTTATTGTTGAGGTTAAGAATGAGTGGAACTACAACTCTACTCCCTCATACGCCCTCATGGCAGGCACAGAGACAACATTACTTTTACTCTTGAAGAACGTCTTGACTGCTTGTGTAATTTGAATTTGACCCGTAGTTAGACTTATCGTCGAACGGCATGATTCCACGACACATTTTGAGTAAAGTAACTGCCACTCTGCTAAATTCTCTCCTGACCACTGCTCATAAGATAAACAAATATTACGGTTCAACATTACCGAACGATGTTCGGTACTTTAATTTCATATGGGGAAATCTTGGTTGCGTTTCAACCGAAGTCCGTCGGTAAGGAACAAAAAAAAAATTCTTGCTGCTTGTTCCTATTGATTCTAATCTGAACCTCTAGCCACCCGTTTTTCCGTAGACTGCCCCTCCGATCCTTCTGTGTAGCTTTTGTGTCGGTAGTCTCTAAATCTCTTCACAGAATATTTTAAATGTGGTGTTGAAAAGGAAGACGAATGAACAGCCTTCGGAAAAAAAGGCATGAAGATAAAAATCATATTTCTTAAAAAAAAGGAAGGGTGACAGAATGCTTCACTATACCTTGCAGCAGGCACCACAAACTTTCTTCCTATTTCTGGGTGCATTTGTAACGAAGATTCATCAAGGCCCTTACGTTTTCCTAAATGATCCCTTCTGGGTTCAGATTGTTAAAGATAGGGTTAGACTACAGTGAAGTATGTGGGAAGGTTAGGAAGGTTGACGTAAAACAGTTTTAAATTGCTACAAGGGTTGAAAATTTCTCTTTCTGTACTTTTCAAAATGTCGGTCAACGGATGAATGAAAGATATTATCATAGTGAAGGAAAAAATTAAGTGTGTCATTATGGTTATATACAGTATGTTTAGGCACATAAATTGTGTGTTGTAAATTTTAGTACCCTTCCGATTTAGAGTGGTATTGTCATTTGAAGTGACAGGTGCACTAAGTTCTCCACGATATACTCGCTATGCTTTAGGTTTACAGCGTGGGCTTTCGGAAGGACGCATGAAATATGATCAATAAATTATACAGGAATCAGAAGTATTCTGTGAGAAGCTGTCGTAAGAAAATTTCATTATACCCATTCAGTGCAGTGGAATCCTGTTTGTGAATATGGAGCAAAAATGCGAGCATCTAACCGACCAATAATTTACAGATATATAAATGGCCTCCCCCCCCCCCCCAGATTTTTAAAGTAAAGTTAATTGCATTTTGTGGGATCTGAAGAGCGCAGTCGGTATAGGGGCTCCGTACGGGCTGGACGGTTAGAGGCCCGAACCCGGGTGGGAACGAGATATTTATCACCCACCCAGACCGGCCCTGGGTCCCACATGGCCTCCTGCACAAAGAGTACCCGGTCTGTCCGTGAGGGAAAGCGGCCGAGGCTTGGTGTTGACCATCCACCGCTATCCACCGTGCTTTCACGGCATGTTGGAGGGTCAACTTTTGTACTTTTGCATTACACTGTTGCCGATTTCAACAATTCAATGTAACAATTTAGCCGCGTAACTGATAACTTATTAATTATCTAACCAATGAATTAGTTAATTAAATAGCTAAATATAATGCTATAATGCTAACTAGCTAACAAACCTCCAAAAATAATTAAATATTTCCCTGCAACTCAATAAACCACCTGTGTTGTACGGAACCCCATATTTAATTACAGTGTACATATTGACCAGCCACAGATTCTTATCTTATGCCAGCTGAATCCAGGTCCCATCCTCACACACTCTTTCTCTAATATCTAATTGAACACGGCCCTCCTAATTGGCTTCTGCTGCTGAGAAATCTAAAATATTATTTTGAAAATGTTTCTCATGCGTCTCGTGCGTTCTATACGTCCGGTTCCTCTCAAGTTTCTTTATTTTGATACTCTAGTAATATTTTGTGAGGAGTACTATTATTTATCAGAATACTGCGTTTCTTGCGACGATGTACTGTTGCTTCTCAGCCACGTCTCCTTCTCAGGCTCAACAGAGAATTGGGGCTTCGAATCCAGAAAAGGAAAGCAATGGTACAAAGCGCCAACAAATCGGTGGAACAGCACGCTCCGATTATTTTATACGTCAACAAAAAGTCCGTCCTGCGTCAACCTCGCCGTTACTCTCCGTTCTAAACTTACTCTCATGCTTAATACGCCTACAGTGCAACATTACGAACAATTATTTCCTTCCAATGACGTCACCGTTACAAAGCCACGTTTCCCCTTCTGATATTCTGTGCTGTCATCAATGTACGTAGCTGATTTTTTTTGGCGCAACAGCCCCCAGTGGGTCAGGGCCTCCTCGTTCACGAGGTTTCTAGATCACACACAACGACACACCACATTCGGTAGGACTCCTCTGGACGAGTGATTAGCTCGTTGCAGAGACCTCTACGTGACAACACACAACACTCACAACAGACAGACATCCATGCTCCGGTGGGATTCGAACTCATAATCTCAACAAGCGAGCGGCCGTAGACCTACGCCTTAGACCGCGCGGCCATTGGGACCGGCATAGCCGATATTACTTTTAAATAAATAAATGGTAATCAATCTCAGACCGCAGTATGTCTTTTAATTAATTACAATTTTTATACTGAAATGCATTTTTCGGCCTTTTACTGAACCATCATACGGCTGTTATATATTGTACTGGGAAAAAGTACATCAGACGCGAATAATACAATTTATATTAGCCCGACGATAGCAAGACAAAAACCCGAAATATGTAGCAAGATATAAACATATGATTAATACTGACATATTGTCGTGCCAAGTAGGACTGTTTACCGTTTATTCACTTACTGAGTATTAAAAATCTCCAGGAAAATTTAGCAAATAAAAAATTATTTCTTTTAAAGCACGCATGAAAAGCACTTCATAGTATTCTCCATCTACCAAACACTTATACAAGTTTTCCTCCACTACGAATGCATTCCACTTTTATATTATTGTAATTACACAGTCAAACAAAAGGACCTGTCAGTGTTTCCATAAGAATTTGATGCTTGCGTGACCGTGCATCTCTGATACAATAGTATAAACAACAAAGTAGATGCAACAATAACAATTTATTAGTAAATTCAATCAGCTCAAAATGTTTCGGGCGATAATTTCGCCCATCCTCAGGAGCACTAGACTGTGTTTACAGCTTGTGGTATAATGCACCGAAGAAGTTGCCTGCTGGTGATAATTTCGCCCATCCTGAGGATGGGCGAAATTATCGCCCGAAACATTCTGAGCCGATTGAAATTACTAATAAATTGTTATTGTTGCATCTAGTTGGTTGTTTATACTAGTGTTTCCATATGAAATCGAATAAATCATGTGACAAGGAAAGCAAATACAAAACAGTTGAATATGTCCCTGTCCTTGCCATGGCGGCATATGTGTGGAGGTATATAGATCCAGTCGTGATTAAACTCGGTAGTAGATGGATTTGAGTGGAGAGATTCACGCCCCTGTCGTTTTAACCACGGGAAACAGCTACCGGTACCCACTCACTGGAAGGCTAATTTGGCCAAATAATCAGTCTGGAATCTGAAGGGGAGAGAAATTTCTTGTCCCTGCCGTGCATCGAAACACGATTGCTGTGTCACACAACGCGCTAGTTACCACACAAACCACACACTTCCGCCTCATACTTAAGTGTCAAACCTCAAACATACTGTAAACCGATGTCCAAATTGTTAATGTTATTAACATTACGGAAATTTTAGAGTTTTGTTTCTTTTTCAAACTGGTCGTGAGCTTGAATTTTATTGAACACGAGTTCAGACGACAAGCACAACTTCTGCAGTGTCACACTGCAACAAGTAATTTGCAAAACGGCTAAAAGAGTAAATGTCCGTTACAAATACTCTCTATACTACACTGTTAGTTCTAATACTGCTATTATTTTTTTAAAAAATCGTGCTTTCTTTCCTTTTATGTTGGTTGAGACGTGTTTAGAAGTTGGGTGGAGAGGAACATCAGATTTGTGGCTCTGAATCTAGGAGCAGGTTTAATATATGGCAGATGATTTATAGACCGCAAGAGGACACCACATAATAAAACCTCCCATGTATCCCGAAACATCGCAAGTAAGGCCAATGTGCTTGAACAGCAATAAGTCATGACAGGCACGTAGCACGTTCAAATTCGAAACTTTAGTTACGGAGGATCTCGTCTTAAATATTCAATAGGTAACAACACTCTAAATGACGTGTTCTTCAGTGTTTAAATTATATCAATTATAACATAACTGCAGTTCACTTGTAGCACTTAGTTCGTGTTAGCTTATCTTCTGAACAAGTGCTGAGAGAAGGGAAAACAAACATCAATTTAGATTCCTGCATGTATACATTGACTATGCGTAACACGATTAGCATGTTTGTGTCTTGAGACATGGTTCTTAATTAATTAATGCAAAGCATGTCGACAATAAGAATTAATCAGCGACATTAGAGGTGGCAGATCAGTAAAAAATTTTGAAGAAACCAGCGTTTATATATATTCATGTCAAATTCACGCTTTACAGAGGGGATCAGTTTGTATGGATCAGTAAAACGCGATATTTGAATTCGGTATTAAAAAAGGATGAAATCCAATTTCAATAAAGTTTGTCAAATTCTGCGGTCTTTATAGTGAATTATTTCTTTTTCACATCATTACAACGCATACACACGTATTTCCTACTCATCTATAAGTACACAGCAAGCACTATCTTATTTATTATTAGTAGTAGTAGTATTAGTAGTAGTAGCAGTAGTAGTAAGAGTAGTAGTAGTAGTAATTGGAACAACATTTTTCATTCAATTGAAAGGAATGGGGCAGACCTTTGTGTGGGTTTACGAATGAGGAGGAAATGTTTTTACGTAAGTACTTTATTACAAATTCTAAAACAATTACATTTCGAAAAACATTAATATTGAGAATAATAATTCACTGAAATTCGTCTAATGGAGTACTTTCGAAAAATTACAGTCTACAACAGGCATGCAATTGATAATATATATAATACAATATAACAATTACTGGTTTGCAGAATGATCAGCTACAAGACCATTCACAAGCAAAACACAATTATAATAATAACAGCAACAGTACGAGTAACAAAAATAACAGTAACAAGATCAACAACAACAACAACTGATATCAAAACTTTAAGCAGAAGAGAAACCTTTTCACTGATTGTCTGTTCTATGCCAGCTGACTAAAACATGACGAAGAGAGACGCTAAAAATACTGAAACACGAGGATGTACTGACAGAAACACAGCGCATGTGCAGTGCGAAAGTGATGAAGATGGGTGAGACTGGACACATCTCAAGACCGTTACGGAAATGTGCAGAAACCATCCACAGAAACCACACAGTACAGATTTACAAATGTCGGCCGTTCTGGGAAGAGTACACGCCTTGAGGAAGATAATGACGTGGCGTTTCTTTTAGTGTCTCAAACTTGTGCTGCTCGTGAAACTAATAAATGATGAGTCCTAGGGACATATTTTGACCCTGGCCTATAGACAGAATACTGAGTATTATAGTGTGTGATAATAGAATAACAATAAAGAGTGGAATAGCTCAGTCGGTGTAGTGACTAGGCTACAGGCTGGGAAATCAAAACACTGTGGCTCGACTCCCGTCAAGGGCAGGAGATTTTTGTCGTCTCCAAACTGTCCATCCCGGCTCTGCTGCCTAAACACTCTTACACTAGATGGGCCCGGGTGATATTCCCCTCGGTTAAGTGGCCGGAGTGTGCCTTTGACCACTCACCTCTACCTAATGCTAACGGTTAGAACGAGTGGAGCCATTCTTCTACTCCTCACATATGCCCTTGGCGCGTATAGCGACGAATTTTCGATTATGATGACGATGACTCCCTATTTTCGAAAAGCAGGACAGAACGGACTCATTGCAACGAATGTTGTCATTACCGCTCAAAGGATCTGATGTGCTGCTCACTGCGATGCAGTTCGTCCAAATTCGTGCCATCGAAACCACTTCATGTTAGGCAGATAAAAAAGTAAATTTTAACAAAGGGTTTAATTATCCATCAAAATGGAAATAGACACAAACTTTGTTACACCGTGCATGTTGTTGAGTTACTCAATTATTATACCAACTACTGCACATATATAAAATTTATAAAATTTACACATTAAAAACGCTCCGACATGTTTCGGTCCTAGGACCATCATCAGGAAGCCATATCGTCCTTGCTAAATTCACGCTATAAAAAGTCACATTAATTTCGCTGTACCAGTTGGGTATTCTGGCAGCATGCACGGCATGCAGTGTAGAGATACTGAATGTTAATGAAGGTTTACAAAGTTGCCATTTCGCTTTTTGAAAGAATGATGTACGTCGTATTTACTAATAAGAACCTTATGTGAAATATCATTAGATATAAATCTGCAAAACAGCAGAAGACTGAAGGATTACAAAAACAGCCGACCTACAAGTCTGGAATTAAAATTCCTAACGATGTTGCGGTTGGTTCCTTAACACAAGCACTTCCTGAAGAAACGAAATTTATTGCATGGATTCAAACGAGAGGTGCACATGAATCGTCTTAATAACCTAATAATTCTATGTTAAGAGGCGGTGAAAGAACAGTGTTTAAATTATGTCACATCTTAAATAGGGTTTATACGTAACTTACGACTCTCAAATCCAAACTGATCATTTTTTTCCTCAATACATTAGCAGAATTCCACGAATAGAATCAATTACACTGTTAAAGATTTGTAAGCCTTTTCGTATTGTCCCAGTAACTATACAAGGAATTTTGAACACATAGAACCAACGCTCAAGCCAATTTAAAGAACAAAAAAATTGATTTATTCAGACATGGATGTGAGTTCCAAAATTCTTTTAAAAGTATTTAATTGTCCCTTTGAAATATTCATACAGAAAATAAATCATCTGAAAATATTTCATAAAAAAAATACATATTTCATTCTATCAATTCCATCCACACCCGCCGTGTTAGGAATAAATAGTAGGATGCTACGTAAGAAAAAGAAAAGGAATTTTTTCACTTCTCTTTAAGTTAATGACGAGCCCATTGCTTCAGATACACAGCAAGATAAATGGTATTTTCAAAGACTGCTCTAAACGAAAACAGTATCTTGCAAAATGTTGCGCAAGGAATTGTCGCCAAGTTAGTCAAGCCATTGAAATTGAAGATAAACGCAACTATAAGTTCTTCGAGATAGTATTTCTTCACTGTCTACGTCAGTTTAAATATAAAAGAGGTTAAAAATGTACACAGTCCCACAGGTACCTGCACTAATAATGTTCCTAATCACGGTTCTTATATTGTTGGATCTAAATACGACGCTGTCAATATAGCACGAATGGTGAATGTTAAATTGGAAAGAACTTGCAAGCAATGAGTTCTGACCCTGGTGTTTTCCTGGAGGGACTGAAAAAGATCGGGAAAAACCTCAGTCAGGACACCCGATATCCTGACCGACATATTAACGTGGTAATTCCACAGTACAAGTCTACAGCGTTAGCACTAAACATTCTCGGTCAGTCCCGGTAAGAAAAGAAGAAGAACGGGAAATTAATACATTTGAACCGAAAAATAAATTATAGTTTTAGAAACAGTCCCTAAACGGAACATTTAACAGTAGTTGAAAAGCAAGTCTGTTTCTCCTGTTGACACTTTATACATTTCATTGGACATGAAATCTGCTTATTACAGGCTCCTGTGTACGGTTACAGGTCTCATTACTCCAAGAATTCCAAGCTGCACATATAGACACAAATTATTGGTATCTTTGCTTCGTTGGATATTCGCCATGCCGGGAAAAAGCTTGCAACTTGCGCTGTACAATACAGTCACATCAGTACTTTAGAGCAAAAAAGAAACTTCTGCACGTTTGGCCCTTAGAGAGAAACGGAACTTTCGATAAGAGGCGGATTTAAAGCAGTTGCCATCTACTTCGCGGCGGAAGCCTGAGATCACGCGTGTTGACACGGTGATAAACACCAAACTGCGTACCAATCCCCAAACCGCGCAACAAATCTGCCCTGCCCAGAAATTTACCTTAACTCTAGTATTACGCACTCTCCCTCTCCCACACTCGCTCCTTCCCCTAGTTGTTACGTCCTCTTCGTGTCCTCTCATGCCACCCATCGATACTTCCCTCCCGTGATATCAGCAGTGCCCACGCTACTATCTCTCGCACACTAACAATTAGCCTACCAGGAACATGCCTTTGCTTGCATGTCTCTCCTCCCTGCCTTATTGCCCTGAACGCATCATTCCTTTGAAATCTAATATCGTTTAACACGCATATCGGTCTTAGCATCTTTCAAGTCCAGTATTCAGTTGATTTCTTCCTCAAGGCACGAGGCACTCTTTTCTTTTACGCTTTCCCGTATTAAAGTCTCCTTTCTTGTGATGTCCCTGAGGCAGAGCGAGTTCGTATCTTAAGGTAGCTAACTGACTCGACCAATATGCAGTTTAAACACAGGTGGCATGTTCCCCCTTTATACAATTAATATTAAACTGCTCCCTTCACGTTTATTATTTCTTATCATTAGTAGTAGGCTAACCGATCGTTTTATTCGAGCTAAGAAATAAGCCTCAAATTAAACTCGCACTCCAAACTTTATTATACTCCCAGATACAAGTACTAAATTAACTGAAGTCACTACTCTGTGTTTATACCTGTTTATACCTGTTTATTCACATGTAAGTTTCATTATGAGAGAAAAGCGTCATGTAAGACTGAACGATGACAGAATACCTGAGCAGCTAATCGCTGTTCAATACATAAATTTCAATAAATTTGGGGAACAAATTTTTGCGTGATAACTAATAATCAAAAACACTTTATGTTAAACAATTACGCAACGGGAGTATAGTAAATAAAATGTTTAACATCGCGCTACAAGGATTATTTGAGACTTCGTCACATTGGGTGTAGTTATTTGTATGAGGTTCACCTTTAGTGCAGTTCATAATACCGCAGAAACCCTCCATTACTCTTCCTCCAATATCACTTTCAGGCACAGGCTTAATAAAAACTATTTTAAATCCGAAGAGTTTAGGTACTTACCTTATGTTCTCTTCAGGCTTGCTGTCACTCTTCTGAACCTCTTCTCTCCGACCAGCAAAAACTGCAATAAAGGCCACAATACATTTGAATTTTATATACGGAATGTTCCAAAGCACATTAGCAACAACAAAGTTCTTTAATTCTTACAATAAAAGCCAACGAGATGCACTATTTTGATAAAGAACTCTACATGTTTCGGACAGTAGATCTGTCCGAAACATGTAGAGTTCTTTATCAAAATAAACTTGAGAAATAGTGCATCTCTTTGGCTTTTATTGTAAGAATATATCGCGATGCACGGTCCTATAAATGTCAAATAAGTTCTTTAACTTGACTTCCGAGTGAACAACTAACAGTCCTCTTTAGAATCTAGATATCCATGCTATCTCTGATCACACAACGGTGAGTGGTATTTCAGTGACCTTTCTCAGTTCGCCCAAGAAAACGATGAGATACTGACTTAAATAGACCACGACTCTTTGAAGTTACTATTAAATTTACCATTTACAGACATCATAATATTTGACGCTAGAAGACTTTGAAGTTTTCATGAAAAAATCCTCTCGGACGCATAACTGATGCAATTCGGAGTGTTCGAGCTGCTGGCTTGAAAATAACTTTATCAGATTTGACTCTACAGGCCCATAGCCTTGAAAATTGACAGGACTCATCAAGTAACTCAAAAATCAATCACAAGCAATACAAACAATCGGAGGGAGGCACATATACAGGCGTCAGGCGGAAGGCCTAATCACGCTGTCAGTGGTGGGGGTGTTTTTAACACCACATGCACGATTGGCAAGAGTCTCTAATTTGGAAATGACGTTGATTTTAAATAGGCAGTATGTGATGGGTGGAGTAAAACAACAGCTTTTATTTAAATAGCGTCGCTACATTTTATTGACCATAAATTTCAATTTTAAAATGTTTAGGATGAGAAAAGTATAAAGTAAAATGTAAAAAATAAAAATATTGTAACTTAAGGTAGCAGACACTTCCAGAGAATAAACAGTTTTACTGATTGTTGTAAACGTTAATATTCGATACGGAAAGCATAAATGAGAAGTGGGGTAATAAAATAGTGTAATTGAATGCAGCAAGTAGTCTACATTTCAGAGGAACACAGACCTAGATTTGTGCTTTTGTATGTGACATCTTATCTGTTTAAGACCTGCTGCCTTCACGCAGAACAGAACTTGGCAGTACCGTGGATATGTCACACAGGTCATACGGAAGTTCTAAAGGCTCTCTCGGTGCAAAGAACTAAGACGCACAGAATAACAGTCCTAAAACAAATGCTGCACTTTTTAACACGCGACTGTACAGTAAGAAGTTTGTGTCTGACTCACACACGCTCCGTCGTGTATATCCCCTATTTTGACGTGGGATTTGTGGCGGATAAATTTACGTACTATACTATTTAATCAGCTAGTTCACGCATACATTTGGCGTTTATTGCCGACCGTAACCACACGTGCAGAAAATAATCGCAGACCTACTAACAAAATGCGCGGTGTTGTGATCAGAACCGTTGCATTGCATTCGGACCGTCCTGGGATCGAATGGCAGCTCGGACACCTTGTTCAAGGATTAGAATGATAGGTGGGTTCAAGCCTTTTCGGGCCCGATGCACCTAGGCCCTAAAACAGGTCCTTTGTGCCCTGTTCAAGGACTAAGGAATTTTCGTAATTTTCCTCAGTCGCCTCTGTACCTTTACATGAGGAATGGAGAATTCCGACCGCATTTTCCATAACTTATAAGATGTTTATAATTCTACAATATATGCTGCAAAAGGCAATTAATATACAGTTTTTAAACTACATTAAGAAATATGCGAGTCATACTACAATGGTGTATTTACATTGCACCCGTCACACTGTACACAGATATGTAAAACTGCCCGGATAGGATGATATTCAGAAGTTGGAACAAAGCTGGTTAGAATATATGAAATCAGAGACGGTCTTGTTATGTATACATGATGAATACTACCGACAGGTTGCTTCATGCTATACAAGTTACCTGGTTCTGAGGCATCGCACTAGAGACTTGTTTATACAGGTACGTAAAAGCTAGACTCTGTGGAAGCACACAAATTTGACACCTTCCACGTATTCTCCGACTCATTATTCGTAATTTTCCTCACAGTTTTATTAGACACAAATGATTAAAGATTCTTTCCTCCCTGATAAAAGAAGATTTCTGTTTATTATCGTATTCTTTGATATAATTTATTTTTGAGCTCCGTGCAAAATTAACAGACATACTGAGCCAACAGTACAGCAATCCCTGTACAGATCAGGACAGGTCCTAAGGATTCCATGAGGTTGTGGCTCCCAGACTTCAAGAAAGTTGGCACACGCAGGCGGTAACTTTGTATGCACTGGCCGCCTTTACCCCTCAGGAAATATTCCTGGTACTCAGTTTTGTTAGAAGCTGAGTTGACCCCAAGGTCTCAGTGCGGACGACGACTGAGCCAACAGTAAATGAAAATAATTCACCGGATAAAGTTTGGCACAAAATCCCCACAGCTAAAATTCAATTAAATTCGTCGTGTAATTTTTGAAAAGAAACATAGACAACCAGTCAGACATCCGAATTGTACCTTCATTATATAAAATACATTCAAAAAGGCATAAAAACAAGAATATGTAATTTAAATATCCAATAGTGTTACACCGTGTTTTCAATTCAGAATATTCTTTCGTCTTATCTCTTCTTTCAACCAATCAAAATTTTAATAATAACTGTTATACAGAGATAAAGAAACTATCGCGAAATTTAGAATTTCACAAGGACGGAAGAATAGGTGCATATATTAAGTTTTTTAGATGGCCTTGCAGGTGTAAAAATATGCACGTAAGAGGTGAAAGCCTGAAGAAAACTGCATAATAAAATCTTCATAATTTTACTATGTTGAGTTCACATAACGGATTAAGAGAAGGGCAGGACATACAGAAAATAGGGAAGATGAGAAGTAGGCTCAGGTACAAAACTGCGGCTGGAACACCGGAAGGGAGGAGACCATTCGTGAAACTTAGGTAAGAACAGGATAATATTAAGACTATCCTGAAGTTGAGCGACATGAATGTGACTGGAGTAATGCAACTAAGTTCAGAGACCCGAAACAAGCTACAGTGAACACTGATATGGTTTTCTGTTTCCATCTGTGGCGTAGAAAATATTTAACCAGCCACACTGCTACTGACTGCTCAAGAAGGATTCTGATTACTACACAAAGTGTTAATTATGACACTATATTGACATAGGGCAAAAAAAGCGTATTTTCGAGACAACCCAGTGGTTTTGCGTGGCAAGCGGAAGTGCTCGCTATTCTGGTTCACTGCAAAGGGCGCCAGCGGTTTGCTGTAGTAGGACAGCTGTAAGTTGGTGTTCTTTATGTTGTGTGTGTGTGTGTCATACCGGTTGCTGGCCCCGGACGTGTCCGTCACGGCCAGCACCTGTACCAACACGCGCCTCATTCCAAAATTTGAATTTAATAGCACAGATTTCCGTTTCCAACTTCCTCCACACTAATTCCGAGACAGCAATCTTGATTACACTGCGCATGATTCACTTCGTACTTATTAACACGCGCCGTTTGGTGTGGTGCAAGTTCAATCTGGCTTCTTTCTTCTTTTGGTTTTCTGTGCCGTGTAGTAGATGAGTGTTCCGACGTTTCGGAGGAAAGTAGTACCTCCTTCTTCAGGACGGCAGATTCTGTTTCATGCGGATGCTAAAGTGGAAAGGAAGAAAGGCTTCAGACTTCCAGACGCTGCTCCAGTATGCAGCGCGGACGATGTTTCAAACACAGTTTGTGATAATATATTGTCCGAAGATCGAAAGCGCGTTCATGTCGGAGGTCGGATGGCTGTTGGTATTCTAACCTCCTATGCTCGCTGTTATAGCATGTTCCGTACACAGTCAGTTATATCTTTTTCAAACATCCGCAGCGCTCCGATCTGGAATTAACTCCTTCAACGGTTACCACTTCCAGACTCCTAGTAACACTTCTCACAAGGGGAATGACCAACGTTTGCAACCAACGGAAGACAGTATGACACAGAATAAAAAATTCATACATGAAAACTTCGCTCTTCTGCAATGTTATACATCGTGGATTGGTAATGAGTTAGCGACATTTCGAAACAACTTATCCCCTCCCATCTTCAAGAATCCAGCAGTTGAAGATGGGATCAATAGCTTGTCCCGAAACATCGGTAACTCACTACCAATCTACACTGTTTAACATTCCAGAAGATCGGAGCCCTCACACCGCGGCGGAAGCCTGAAACAACGCATAAATTTATGGTGAAGTGATCCCGTTACAGGCCCGGTGTAGCCCAGAGGGTGTGTAGCCGTACAGCTCTACTCTTCCATGACCGCGGCACTAGAAGGTGTTGAGTGGTCAGCAGCACGCCCCGGCCGTACTCTACTCCCGGGAAAGACCCGGTACCCATTTTACAGGAGGCTGGGTGGGCCCCAGGGCTATTCTGGAAGGGCGGAAAATCTCGTCCCCACCGGGATTCGATCCCGGACCGTCCAGCCTGTAGTCAGTTGTTATACCGACTGAGCTACCCGGCCCACACACATAAATTTATACACTCATTCATTCACACAGCAAGAAGGATCTGTACATGAGATGTCACTATCCAGAGCCGTATGTTTCTTAGAAAATAGTGTTCCTATTGTGAATTCACAGAATTTTATTTCACAGGGGACGGAATGCAATCGGGAGAAATACGATGGTAAGTCAGATCACTGTGTTAGAGTACCGCTGAAACTGCAGTTCATGTAGCGCCTACAGATACGTCTCATGTTCTACGACTACCGGAGTAAATCCGGAGAATATGTGTGAAGTCCAAGGTGAAGAACAAAGATGACCAGAAAAGTATGAGGAAGAAACTATTCGGCGAAGGTGACATTTTAAGTGACATTTGTTTGCTTACAACATCTTCTCATTCCGGTTTTCCAGCACTATTATTTCGACCTTCAGGTGGCTCATTAGTAATATGAAGAATTTCCCTAATTTAAGAAATAATGTAATTTGTAAACAAAAGACAACGCAAAGTCACCGCACCCATTCCAGTGCCCCACACACCTGTCTCGCTTACAACGTAGGCTGTTTGAAACAAAAATAATCGGCAAGAAAACAAAACTCAGAAACTTCCAAAGTTCAACGACATCCTTTTTTTAAATTCCGGCTGAGTTTGTGTCTAATGTTTAACGGAAAGACCCTCGCCTTTACAGACCTCGCGACGCTTGAAGGTGAGGACAATAGGTTGCCTCGAAACGTCGGAATACGAACACCCAATGACGTAGCGTCGTATTCTAGAAGCATGGAATATTCAGCAGTTAGATTCCTGTAACTCAACACTTTTGCGACACGTTTGAAAAATTTCAACAACAGAATGAGGGTCCTTTCCTTTTCTGACTGAACAAACCATAGACATATCGATGTGGAGAGTGTTATATGTGCATCCAGTCATTTCACAATACAGTCATAAATTTTGACACGCCACCTGAAGCATGTTATATCCACAATATCACTATCTAGAGTTAGTTCACATATGCGAGATTTTAAGTTGATGAATGCAGACTTCTAGGATGTTACGCCGTATTGACCGGAAACTATTTACCGTTATTTCGGTACAGTAGAAGTACGCGGTGTTGCAGTTTGTTGAGACATTGCGCTACAAGCTGGAAGGTCGCGGGTTTCATTCCCAATGGTGTCATTTACTTAATCCTTCTTTCCGCCCTACGGCACTGGGGTCGACAAAGCCTCTAACAGAAATGAGCACCATGGGTGTTTCCTCGGGGGTTAAAGGCGGTCGGTACGTAGGGCTGAAGATGCTGTCACACTCATATGCCGATAGTCTAGAAATTCTGGGAGCCTCAAACACCTGAAGCCCTCCTAAGGGACTGTTCAGGCTCGTATAGGGATTGCTTTTTAAAGACACATGCATTTTATACATAGTTATACAAAGAATGTAAGCGTTTGTGATCCCATAACGCATTTTAAACATTGCTAAGTAAGGATCTGTATCTTAGAAGGGCCTGAAGATGATTCTACAAGAATCGAACCATGTTGCCCTAAATAATAAAAAAAAATAACACAAAATTTTGTTGTGTTTGACTGATACATTATATATTCATATATTGCTTTTTCGGTGGAGTACAGTACATCCACCTTAAGAATCACGCAGTCTAAGCAAAGTGACTTCTTTGTTTTATTCTGAAGACGGAAGCAAAGGCTCTCCGAAACATTGGTAGCATAATTGTTTACCAGTCGACGAGGTTCAACATCGCACAGGACTTGAATTTTGTTCGCATAAAACAAGGGTTTGGTTCTGCCACTTTGTCCTGCAGATGAAGTTCAATTTACTGTAACGTGCTGGTATCTTAGTTAGCACCCTGATGCAATTGATGTATAACTAAATAAGCTCATCAGAACATTAGTGGTTCAGCAACTACGTAAGAATCTTCGGTAACAAAATAACTGCATACTGACGTACATGTGTGTGTCTATCTTACATTACCCGGATTTTATGGGTTAATAACAAGTTTAATTTGTCTTATTTTTCCTTGCGTCATTTAATGTAGTATAATTTGAAAGCCAGTCTCTGCCGTCTTGAGTTTTCTTGAGGCTGAACACTGCCGTTTTTATGTGTGAGAAGCTTTTTTTAGGATTGCTGAAATTAATTCCATGGACAAGAGACTGACGAACATTAGGGACTACAGCACCCTATGGCCTCGGTTCCATGTCTCTGTCAGCTAAGCGTGTCCTTCATCTTTAGAAAAATCGTATCTTATTTCAGTGATGTTGGAGGAATTTCACAGTAACGTATCTTTACTAACCTGACATAAGTTACTGGTAAGTTAAAGTACTAAATTTCTAAACCAATAAAATAAAGGATGCACATTTCTCAACATATATCTCCTTACAGATAAGATATAAATACGACGCCTCTCGGTTATTTGGAAAGACAGGGTAATAGTTACCTCTAGCATCCTCCAATGAAGAGCAGAAAATCTAATATCGACAAGAACTACAAAGAAAATGTTTACATAACCAAAAAGAATTTGGGGAAAAAGAAACGTTTTTGCCCCTGGTGGAACTAAAACCCTGGATCATGCCTAGTCACTATAATGACTGAGCTATCCCGGCTCCGCATTGTATAACGAAGTGTGAGTATAATAAAATCACTTGATACTTTAATGTTACCAAGTACCCGACACTTGAACGATATACAGGGTGTCCCAGGAGGAATGTGCCAGACTTCGGGAGGGTGTTCCTTATGTTAAAGTATACCGATATAACCCAAAACACCTATGTCCAAAGTTGAACGGTTACGGAGATAATGGCCA
>Ga0131853_10010419_pt1 | contig 16991 bp, 11 predicted proteins | sample TergutLab28metaG_FD_92764 | JGI IMG/M metagenome (GOLD analysis project Ga0131853, IMG submission 92764) | Labiotermes labralis P1 segment gut microbial communities from Petit-Saut dam, French Guiana - Lab288 P1 (version 2) (version 2) | ecosystem: Host-associated > Arthropoda: Insects >...
GGAGCACTAGACTGTGTTTACAGCTTGTGGTATAATGTACCACAAGCTGTAAACACAGTCTAGTGCTCCTGAGGATGGGCGAAATTATCGCCCGAAACATGTTGAGCTGATTGAATTTACTAATAAATTGTTATTGTTGCATCTAGTTGGTTGTTTACACTGTTGTATTAAGATGCACGGTCACACAAACATTAAACAAAACTGAGTATTCAGTCTGGAAATATCTGTCACAAATAGTGGGTAATTCAGAAAGAAGGTAAAATTTTCACATGTTCATAATGAAGTAACCGAAGAAGCTGTAAACACAGTCTAGAGCTCCTGAGGATGGGCGAAATTATCGCCCGAAACATGTTGAGCTGATTGAAATTACTAATAAATTGTTATTGTTGCATCTAGTTGGTTGTTTATACTATTGTATTAGTGACGCACGGTCACACAAACATCAAACATTAAACTGGCCCTTTTTTTTTTATATATTTTCCTCTTTGATCAGTTTCAGCGAGGTGCTGTGTTCTGTGTTAATTCAGTTAAAGTCTGTGTTCAGGTTTGAACTCTTACTGAGACCGCTGGCAATTAGCTTGAAACTTGCCTCGCACGCATCTGATATCAATTTTGATTTTAGTTTCACCCAACAGAGAGCGCTAGTGGCAGGGTGGGAAACGACTGTAAGTCCCATCGATTATATATGGGAATTACGTGCGACGCGAAGCTAAGCATTCCCCCTCACCGTTCTTATCATCCTCCTCATGTTCCGTCCGCTTTTTGAACCCACGTGTGCAGGAGCAGAAGCGGGTCACCATGATACAGTGCGTCCTTATGATGTCATCCCTGGAAGAAATTACAGATGGGCTTGTGATGTACACGTGTACTGAATGAAGATTAATGAGGGTGGCGTTTCAGTCGGAAGGCCTGTTAATCGATTCCCGTTTATGGGTTTCTCATTGTCGTTGACTGTATGTGTCAGCCACAGTGGAGCCTTCCTCACTCTGTCAGTCACTCTGGAAACATGAAAGGATGCTCCAGTAAATAAGGCACTTGATGTTCTCGTTTGTGTGGTTCTTTGTTTCTGCGGTGCCCATTAAATGACGTCTTCTTTTCACTGTTGAGTTAAGTTCCGTGTAATCACACGTATTTATGTGTAGATGTTAATGAACACATTACCCGTGAAACTTGGTCGCTCACATTGTGGGAGGAACGTAGCCTGGGGATGTTTGAGAATAGGGTGTTGAGGAGAATATTTGGGCCTAAGAGGGACGTGGTAACAGGGGAGTGGAGAAAACTACGTAATGAGGAACTTAATGATCTGTACTCCTCAACCAATATTTTCGGGTGAAAAATCGAGAAGAATGAGATGGGCGGGGCATGTAGCGCGTATGGGGGAGGGTAGAGGCGTGTACAGGGTTTTGGTTGGGAAACGCGAGGGAAAGATACCACTGGGGAGACCCAGACGTAGATGGGAGGATAATATTAAGATCTTCAGGAAGTGGGATGTGGGGGTATGGAGTAGATGGAGCTGGCTCAGGATAGGCACAGGTGGCGGGTACTTATGAATGCGGTAAGAAACCTTCGGGTTCCATAAAAAGCGGGGAATTTCTTGAGTAGCTGAAAACTGGTTAGCTTCTTAATAAAGATTCTGCTCCATGGAGTAAGTAAGTATACATTACCCGTAAGAAGAGGTCTCGCTCCCTTTTTACTCTCTGTGTGCAGCAGTATTCCTACGTAATGGTGACTGAAACGGCCGAAACACGCAGTAGAATTGAATATAAATCGGTATACAAGATCTGTGAAGTTTTGTTAGCAAAGGTAAATAAGCACTTGTCGGATACAGCACAACGGACCCGTGGCACCTAAGAATACCCGTAAGTTATACTGATCCCGGTGGCCGCGCGGTCTAAGGCGTAGGTCTGCGGCCACTCGCATCCTGGGATCGCGGGTTCGAATCCCGCCGCTGGCATGAATGCTCGTCTCTTGTATTTGTTGTGTGTTGCGTAGGTAGCTGTCTCTGCGACATGCTGATCACTCGTTCAGAGGAGTCGTACCGTGTGTGGTGTACCATAGTGTGTGCATGTGTGTGTGTTTGTGTGTGTGTGTGTGCGCGCGCGTGATCTAAGAACCTCAAAAATGAGGCGGCCTAGGCCCGATGTGGGCTACTGCGCCAAAGAAAAAGAAAATCTATAAATTATTATATTTATTATTAATATTACGCCGTAATGTGCGTAAGGCTGACAACCTACCACCATCCTGTGCCGTTGTCATGAAATCTGGGAACCTTAACTTCCTGGAACCCTCTGAGCCACTCCAGGCCTGTAAGGGGACTGCTTTACCTTTATCACACCTTAATTTAATCATGTTGTTTACATTGCCTAAAAAAATAGTGTGAGATTTTGTTTTGGCATGTTTTGCTCCTTACGTACTGCTGTGAAGCGTAAATAATAACTAACCATCTCCAATCAGAATGTAATCTCCTGACACTGTGCAGTTTGGTAGGGAGTTACTGACGTTTCAGAGGAAGTTGCTATCTCGGCCTATAGGTTGAAAGTAGCATATCATGGAGACGGAGGCAGTATTGTACTCCGAAACATCAGTAACCACCTACGAAATGCCCGAAACACAAATGTTTGCCCTCGTGATAACCACATATAACGCAGAGTTAGGATCTGATCCTTTTAGATTTGGAGTCCAAAACACTCGTCTTTATGCTTGTGGGTTCGAACAGGTTCTCACAAGGATGAGAAAGGGAATTATTTTCCCACAAGAATAAGAAAGGGAATTATATTCTCACAAGATAAGAAAGTGAATTATTTTCCCAAAAGGATAAGGAAGGGAATTATTTTCCCACAAGGATAAGAAAGGGAATTATATTCTCACAAGATAAAAAAGAGAATTATTTTCCCACAAGGATAAGAAAGGGAATTATTTTCTCACAAGGATAAGAAAGGGAATTATTTTCCCACAAGGATAAGAAAGGGAATTATTTTCCCACAAGTATAAGAAAGAGAATTATTGTCTCACAAGGATAAGAAAGGGAATTATTTTCCCACAAGCATAAGAAAGAGAATTATTTTCTCACAAGGATAAGAAAGGGAATTATTTTCCCACAAGGATAAGAAAGAGAATTATTTTCTCACAGGGATAAGAAAGGGAATTATTTTCCCACAAGGATAAGAAAGGGAATTATTTTCCCACAAGGATAAGAAAGAGAATTATTTTCTCACATGGATAAGAAAGGGAATTATTTTCCCACAAGGATAAGAAAGAGAATTATTTTCTCACATGGATAAGAAAGAGAATTATTTTCTCACAGGGATAAGAAAGGGAATTATTTTCCCACAAGGATAAGAAAGAGAATTATTTTCTCACATGGATAAGAAAGGGAATTATTTTCCCACAGGGATAAGAAAGATAATTATTTTCTCACAAGGATAAGAAAGGGAATTATTTTCCCACAAGGATAAGAAAGGGAATTATTTTCCCACAAGGATAAGAAAGGGAATTATTTCCCCACAAGGATAAGAAAGATAATTATTTTCCCACAAGGATAAGGAAGGGAATTATTTTCTCACAGGACTAAGAGAGGGAATTATTTTCTCGGTTTGATCACCTCCATCAAGTGCCGAGTTTAAGATAATAAAAAGGTAAAGCAGGCCCATTACAGGATCGAGGTGCCCAGAGGGTTCCATGAAGTTAAGGTTCCCAGATTACGTGACAGTGGCCCAGAATGGTGGTAAGGTTGTCAGCCTTACGCACCGGCCGCCTTTACCCCCAGGAAATACTGCTGGTACTCATTTCTGTTAGAGGTTGAGTCGACGCCAGGGCCATAGAGCGATCGGAAGGATTTCATGTCAATGAAAAATTCCAATGACACCAGCTGGGATCGAACCAGCGACCTTCCGATTTGTAGCACAGTACCTTAACCAATGTGCGAGTATCTTAAAGAGGAATTGCAGGATATTTTGTAAGTATGAACTTTGAGATCTGTACAGATATTGATATAATGACCAGGCTTGCCATCCAAACATAAAAAGCTTACAGAATTTGTATGATCAGTATCATGGGAAGTTGTGACTTTCAAGTCATTCGGAAGGCAGTGTTATTGTGCCAAGAGCTGTCGTAGTACAATGTATTGTGAGGACTGGAGAAGGGTGGATTAGACTTAGAAGCGTGTCTAATGTCGGGTTTTAGTCGTCGAATTGTAGTGTTGAAATCTTCTGCAACGGAGATTTATAGTGTGGAGAATGTAACAAAGGGGTTTCAGAAGTTTTCTGTCAGAGTTCCAGCACTTCTATTTCTGAAACAAGGAAAGTAATTTCTCTTTAACGGTAGGTTTCTCTTTAACGGTAGGTTTAACTTGTTTCTGTTTCAGTAGAATTAATGGCCTGATCAGAGCGTTAGAAAAAAGGAAGGTGTTACCGTGTTTCCAATGAAATTACTCTGCTTGACTTCTGAACAGCGACAAGACGCACAAGAAAGTTCCGCGATGAGTTAGCAGAGCTCAGTCGGTACAGCAGAGAGCCTGACCTTAATTCATTTAGGTATTAGAAGGGCTTACAAATGGAATGACATTTACTACGAGCTTCATTTTGATTTATTTAATTCTTCGCTTTAGTTGGATGTGGGCTGGACAACTAAGGGACAGGTGTTCGATTCCTCGAAGGGTCAAGTATTTTCTGTTCTTCCCACAGTGCTCCGATCGGCTTTAGAGTCCAACTCATACGCTTACCCAATGGGTACTACCGGAATGTGAAGTGAACAATCGCGTCCTTCTGGGACTGAGGTTAGGAACGCGTAGTGTTACACCTCCCCTTCCCCGTGTATCTTCATGGAATGGTGCTTATGACTGAATCAGCCGCTGACGCTAGACACACGGGCTATCACGTACACTCCCGCCGTCACTCTCTCTCACACACACACACACACACACACACACACACATTCTGTCGTTTGCACGTAACGGTTTCAACAGTCACCCATCCAAACATTTAACTCCTTACACAGTCTTCACCCATCACTTAGCTCTTTACACAGTAATCACCCAATCACTTATGTCCTAGTACAGCCAACCACCTATCACCCAGTTCCTCAGTCATCACACATAACGTAGCTCCTTACATATTCATCACCATCACTTAGCTCTTTACACAGTAATCACCCAATCACTTATGTCCTTGTACAATCAACCACCCATTACGTAGTTCCTTACAAAATCATCATCCATAACTTAGCTCCTTACACACTCAACCACCTATCACTGAGCTTTTTACAAAGTCATCATCCATCACTTAGCTCCTTATTAATCATCCCATCACTTTGATTCTTACAAAGTCATCTTCCATCACTTTGCTCGTTACACAGTAGTCATCCAGTCACTTAACTTCAGAGTCATCAGCCATCAGTCTGCTCCTTACACAGTAATCATCCAATCACTTAGCTTCTTACAAAGTCATCAGCCGTCGCTTTGCTCGTTACACAGTAATCATCCTATCACTTAACTTCATACAAAATCGTCAGCCATTACCTAGCTCCTACACAGTAATCATCCAGTCACTTCGCTTCTTACAAAATAATCAACCATCACTCTGCTCCTTACACAGTAATCATCCAATCACTTCGCTTCTTACAAAGTAATCAGCCATCACTATGCTCCTTACACTGTAATCATCCAGTCACTTAACTTCCTACAAAATCTTCAGCCATTACCTAGCTCGTACACAGTAATCATACAGTCACTTCGCTTCTCACAAAATAATCAACCATCACTCTGCTCCTTACACAGTAATCTGCTCCTTACACATTAATCATCCAATCACTTAACTTCATACAAAGTCTTCAGCTATTACCTAGCTCCTACACAGTAATCATCGGATCACTTAGCTTCTTACAAAGTAATAAACCATCACTCTGCTCCTTACACAGTAATCATCCAATCACTTAGCTTCTTACAAAGTAATCAGCCATCACTCTGCTCCTTACACAGTAAACATTCAATCACTTAACTTCTTACAAAGTAATCAGCCATCACTATGCTCCTTACACAGTAATCATCGGATCACTTAGCTTCTTACAAAGTCATCAGCCATCACTCTACTCCTTACACAGTAATCATCCAATCACTTAACTTCATATAAAGTCGTCAGCCATTACCTAGCTCCTACAGTCTCTCAGCCAGTCACGCAGTCCGCTATTGTACCACCCTGTACACTACATACAGGGAGTGATTTAAAAGGGACGCGTGATGAATGACTGAGAATAGGAAGTAAATAGTGAGACTTCGCTAACAGATAAACGAGCCCGCAGTTTTCGCAAACATTTTAAACCTCTCATTTTTAATCCTAGAATATATTAGGATATTTTGCCTCTAACGCAGGAGTACACAAATCCCATGCACCAAGTCGCCCGGGTGACTAAAGTTTGTACGATGGATCGTGATATTTGTGAGCCTTCAGTATGAACCTGCTTAATGTCCTTCTGGCTTCTACAATATTGAGGTGACTCATAGATTTTTGGCAAATTTGTGCACTATTGCTGTAACACTTACGTTACTCACACTACTCCCATTCTTGTCGCCTGCTAACAGCTGTATGTGCATTTACAGTGTTCATTACCGCTTCCGATTCGGGTAATTACCATTCATTAACGGCGTGTGTAGCAGAACGTCAGTAACAGAATGTGCGAGGTTACTGCGAAATGATGTGCTTGATGAATTATTTCCGTTACTTTCCCACAGTTTTCCCCGAGGCACTAAATGAAGTTACGTAAGTACCCAGTTGGAGATGGTCGATTATGGGACAAATAAATACCAGAGGCCTCTAAAATACAAGACGCGCAGCCACAGTGAATATACTTAATGTGGTCAATGTTTTGAATCAGGCTGTTTGACACTTAAATACTTCATCTTATTTCTCAGAACTATTTCAAATCGTTTGCCATAGGTTTTCATCTGTAAATAATATTCCATTTCTCAGCTGTTGTTAAGGTTTCATGGCGTAAAATAAGTTTCACCCCTTTTAAGTTTAGGATTTCTATACATGACTGCTGCTGCATGTACGAGTAGGTACACGATAAAGAACTTCTTTTTTAAAGTCGTGCAATATTGATCGTGCTTTCCTCAAAATCTATTTTATTATTATTTTCGCTTCTGCTAGAATTTTTGAAGTCTCTATTCTTCGTTTGTGTTAATACAGTATTTATTTATTGACTTTTATTCAATTCTTTGCTGCGTCGTTGAAGCAAATACAGCTGAAGGAAATGAATGTAATAGAAAGAAAAAGAAAATACCAAGAAAGAGGAACACAAGAAGACAATTTGTCGGGCTTCTAAACGAAGAAATTTAACTGTGTTTCAAGCAATTTATATAGTAGTTCCTAGCCTGAAGAAGGCTTAATCTGAGTGTCGTACCAAATTTTTATGAATTTCGTCGCATAATGTAATAAATGCCAAAGAAATATAAAAGTATCCCTCTGCGTAATTTGGTGCCACATGAAAATGCATGTGAAGCTGATATACGCTATATCTGCACATATTCTTGCTTTTGTCACTAGACGAACGTGAGAGGTCATCTTCATGTGTCACTATCATTGCCCGCTAGCAAAGTGCCTCTAGTACTTCTACACTTCAGTGACGATGGGTTTTAATTTATATTGGCCAAACGGGTAGTTCATGTCAAGTTAAATGTAACGCTTTGTGGACGAAAAGGAAAACGCTGTCCCATTCAGGTTCAGGCCTGGGCATTTAAAATGTAATTGAATCCCACCGTCGGCAGCTACATAGCAACTTTAAGGGCGGAATAAAGCTTAAATTTCATTTTCTGCCCAGGACGGAGGCCCTTTAAATATATATTTTGCGCCCTTCAATGCAGTCACATCCGTACAGTGCACAAATTTATGCGGCGTGGAAAGATTAAAGATCCGTACAGCGCACCGAGGAAGGCATTGCATGGGTAACCTATTTTACGGATTTTGGTTAGGTCCCAGAACACGTAAATTGGTCACTATACTGACTGAGCTACACTGACTGCCCTTAGAACGATATAGTAGGCAGTGAATGATGAAACTGTGATGAGCATGGTACGTCAATGAATAAAAAAAAAACTTGTGACCTATGACCTTTGATATAGTAATTTTTATTGCCAGACCTATTCAGAACTTTCTGTCACGACGGATCTATGTTGGCCTAGATTCGTCTCCTTGTTTCTTCAAGAAGGCGGGAATATTTTCGTCGTTTCAAAACGAAAGGAAAAACTACACTTGGCCGCGGAACATTAAGAGGTATCGTTAATGCTTGACGAACTTTCCGGTGTGGCGTTGCAGATTTATGGGCGCTATAAGCACGGCTTGTTAAATTACACCACGCCGTTGGATTCGGTAACAAGCGGGTTCGACTGGAGCGGCAGTGCAAGAGTCTGCCGCTCTGGGCTAAGAGCGGAGCCCAGTCAGAGGGCTGTGCAGACAATCGTGTATGCCATATGCTCACTCTGTCCTTTTCACACCCAACATACGTCGAATAAAGATTTCTGTTTATTATTATACCAACATGTTTCGGTACTAATACGCCATCGTAAGGGAGTTTACAATTTGTGTCAGCTAAAGTTATGAATTATTAAAATGATAAAATACAATATAGTAGTGTGTTGTTATGATAACACCTTGGTAAATGTGGCCGCATATGTAATTCTTGGTTAGGAGTGTGTGTGTGTGTGGTGCGCTGGTCAGGAGTAAATAGCGCACCGCATAACCTAACCATAAATTACATATGCAGCCACATTTACCAACATTTTATCATAACAGCACACCACTATACTGTATTTTATAATTTTAATAATTCATAACTTTAGCTAACACAACTGTAAACTCCCTGAAGATGGTGTATTAACACTGAAACACGTCGAAGTAATTTTAATATAATTTTACACTAATTATCTGTGCATAATAATAATAATAATAATAATGTATAATAATATATTATAATATATAATAATATATTGTAATATATAACAATATGAACGGTATGAACATAAAAATAAAGGTTATTTTATTCCGGGATGTAACGCTTTGTTCATTCGTAGATTGGGAACGGGCGTTTCGGATACACCTACGTCTTCTATATTCATGATATAAATCCCAATCCCCAGATCTCGCATAGTGACCCTATGTTGGGGAAGTTGTGATTAGATCAGACGCCATTTTGACTACACAGTATTGAAAACCTGGGATCCTGCAGTACGCCGGCAGTCCATGTTTTGTGTAAGTCTAATTTTCAATTTAACTTGCTCGAAGATGACCGGAAAGATTCGAAACTTGTAGTAAGTCATCATATTTCAGTCAAAACATAAGTCTCGCCAAACGAAAGAGTCTTTCTTATGTTACGTACGCGTTTATTTGGTACACCATAACGAGTTGTCCGTATTCATGTGGAATTCGTAATGCAGTGGGGTATGCTAGAACGAACGTAATTGGTTCTAGAACCTCGTTCGTTATAGCATCTGCTCGTTCTAGCATACATAAATATATGTATCTAGGGTTAATCCGTTCCATACCCACAGCCTAAAACAAAGTTACCATCCAACGCAACCATTTAATTAACTAGCTTTCTCACTCTATTTTGCCGGCTCATGCTTAAAATCATATAGCAGAATAATTTTAAAAAGTATTTTCACTACTAAAGACGCAAATAAGCAGATAACTGAACTAAACTGATAACTGAACCTTACAAACGATAACAAAGATGATGATTGAAGCTCCAATCAAAGCAAAGGGCCCGACACGTCATGCGCAAGCGCGTGCTACGTCGGCCGATAGTATTCGTCCGCGTTCGTTGTAGCATCCTGATTTTATTGATTAAAAAAACTGTTCGTTTTACCATTCGTTCGTTGTAGCATATCCCACTGTAAAATGTAAAGCAGTCCCATTACAGGCCTGGACAGGCCCAGAGGGTTCCAGGAAGTTAAGGTTCCCAGATTTCGTGACAACGGCACAAGGTTGTCAGCCTTACGCACCGGCCGCTTTTACCCCCAGGAAATTCTCCTGGTACTCATTTCTGTTCGAGGCTGAGTCGACCCCAGGGCCACAGTGCGATCGGAAGGATTTTATGTCAAAAAAAAAAATCCACTGACACCAGCTGGGATCGAACCAGCGACCTTCATATCCCACTGTACCTCCCACGAAGTTTTAAATTTTTTATTCTCATTGTTTGTTTTACACATTCAATTACATCTTTGCTGTGCCAAGAAGAAGAAGAAGAGAGACATGGATGTCAAGAATTTATTGTCTGTGATACAGTCATGGTAGGCTGTTTTTCATTACCTCAAGGCTGTATGTAAGAAAATCCATTCTACACTGAGGTTCAAAACGATGGCACTATGAATTAATAAGTAATGGAACTCGGTAAAGCAGAGGCCTTGTGGGATTTTCTTTATGATAGGTTAATTGTACAGGGCTTATCTGGGAGTTGTGAATAATGCATTGTGGAGAACGTACTGACATTAGCTTTGCGACTGGGCACAAAATGTTTGAACAGGAGGGTGGGGTATTTCAGTACGTCTAGGTTGTAATAATTACATTGCAAACAAAACCTAATCATCATGTTGATTCCAACCGTGATGCTGAGGCTTGTTATGTATTGATGCATGCGTGTTATTGATCAGTACGCATTGCCCCCAGCCCTGACATTGTGCAGAATGTAACATGTAGGTTCCGCAGTATGCCGGTTGGCATCCCAGCGTTGTCTCTCTCTTCGGTGGCTAATTATGCGATGTGACTAGCTGTGAACGAACTACGGAGGAACAAATATGAAAACGACGTTCTTTTTCTTTTCACCTGAATGGAAACTTTAATATTCTGCATTAAAAAAAGACAAAATCTTTAACCAACAAACCATGTAATTGGCAACAAAGTAACACACTCACTCGCTTCATGGAGCAACGTCATTTTTAAGAAAACATTTTGTCATCTAGTAAAAAAGAAACTCTCTGTACTTTATGGAACCCGAAGGTTCTTTACCGCATTCACAAGAGCCTGCCACTAACCCTTATCCTGAGCCAGCTCGATCCAGTACTTGCCTCCTCATCCCACTTCTTAAAGATCAATTTTAATATTATCCTTCCTTCTACGCTAGAGTCTTCCAAGTGGTCTCTTCCCTTCACGTACGCCCACCAAAACGCTGTATGCACCTCTCCTGTCTCCTATACGTGTCACGTGCTCCAACCATCTCACTCTTCTACCCACCAAAACCCTGTACGCACCTCTCATGTACCACATCCGTGCCACATGCCCCACCCATCTCACTCTTATACCCACCAAAACGCTGTATACACCTCTCCTGTACCACATCCGTGCCACATGCCCCACCCATCTCACTCTTCTACCCACCAAAACGCTGTATGCACCTCTCCTGTACCACATCCTTGCCACATGCCCCACCCATCTCACTCTTCTACCCACCAAAACGCTGTATGCACCTTTCCTGCACCACATCCGTGCCACATGCCCCACCCATCTCACTCTTCTACCCACCAAAACCCTGTATGCATCTCTCCTGCACCACATCCGTGCCACATGCCCCACCCATCTCTTCTTAATTTGATCACCCGAATATTTAATGAGGAATGTAGGTCATGCCGCTGTTCATTATGCAAACTCCATTATTTCTTTCATCATAGATCATATTCTGTAGCAAAATAATTATAATTTAGAACCAACTATATAACCGGCGTGCATCTGGTTGGTTCAATATTGCAATTATTGTGTCGCATTGCACTGTATTCTAGAGCACCCTCAGTCCGTGCTCTTCTCTGAAGTGGAGAGGCCACGTTCAGCCGAAGGCACAGTGTAACTTTTATACCTAAAGGATTCAGCTGCTTATCGTGCAGGCCAGGAAAGGCTTTAGATTCACAGTTCAACTGGGTGGCGCAAAGCCTTGCGTACGTTCTTGCGTCACCGACTGAAGACAGATTACGCTTCTCTTAGTATTGGCAGTTATGCGTTTGTCTCTCCAGACAAACACATTTATAGCGTTTTTCAGTATTACTTATTGTCTTTCGTCTGTCAGTCGCCTACTTCAAACACAGGCGTTTGTATTACTGACACTACTGTGCCAGCTTTAGTGAAAATTGGAGCAGGTATGACGACAAGTTCTGGTAATTTGTATAGCCAATATTAGGCTGAACAGAGCGTCGTAACATTTGTCCGTTTAAATAAAACACGTCATTCGATAACACAACACTTTATTTATATATAAAAATAGTATATTTTGTCAGGGCGACATGTTTCGACCTCATAAGGTCATCCCCTGGCCCTCCAAGAAGACAGATCCAAGAGTTGTTTATGTTTCAACATAACTCTTGGATGTCTTCTTGGAGGGCCTGAGGATGACTTTATATATAAATAAAGTGTTGTGTTATCGACTGACGTGTTTTATTTATATGTTATGACACTTCAGGATGGAAAACATCAAATTTGTCCGTTTGTTTCTGTCGTAAGTAACCAAACATCAGCTTCTGGTTTATGCTGATGATGTTAATATATTGGGAGGAAACGTACATACTGTAAAGGAAAATGCAGAAGCTTTGGTAGTGGCTAATGAGGAGACTGGACTGGAAATAAATGCAGATGAATTTAAGTATATGGTCATGTCTCGAGATCAGAATGCAAGACGAATTCACAGCATGAAGATTGATAATAGTTCCTTAGAAAGAGTGGAAGAGTTCAAATATTTGGGAAAAACCTTAACAAATCAAAGTTCTATTCAGGAAGAAATTAAGAGCAGATTGAAGTCAGGAAATGTTTGCTATTATTCGGTGCAGAATCTTTTGTCTTCCAGTTTGCTATCCAAAAATGTTACGATTAAGATATACAGAACTATAATGTTACCTGTTGTTTTGTGTGGGTGTGAAACTTGGTCGCTGACATTAAGGGAGGAACGTAGGCTGAGGGTGTTTGAGAATAGGGCGTTGAGGAGAATATTTGGGCTTAAGAGGGACGAGGTAACAAGGGAGTGGAAAAAAACTACGTAATGAGAGCTAAATGATCTGTACTCCTCACCCAATATTGTGCGGGTAATAAAATCGAGAAGAATGAGATGGGCGGGGCATGTAGCGCGTATGGGGGAAGGTAGAGGCGTGTATAGGGTTTTGGTAGGGACGCCTGAGTGAAAGAGACCACTTGGGAGACCCAGGCATAGATGGGAAGATAATATTAAGATGTTTGTTCAGGAAGTGGGATGTGGGGGTATGAACTGGATCGAGCTGGCTCAGGATAGGGACAGGTGACGGGCACTTGTGAATGCGGTAATGAACACTCGGTTTCCATAAAATGCGGGGAAATTCCTTGACTAGCTGCAAGCCGGTTAGCTTCTCACGAAGGACTCTGCTTCTTGGAGTAACTAAATAAGTATGTAAGCATGAGAAGACGGTAGAAATAAATTAACATATTTCAGTATATATTACGGACGACATTAGACGGTCGGTCTTTACCGAATAGAGTAGGCACTATTATTATTATTATTATTATTATTATTATTATTATATTGCTGTGATAATGGTAATGCTTATGTGCAGATATCAGTATCAAAGATAACTAAACGCTTCGCTTGATTTCTTAGAAACAACTCTTAAATTGCAATAATAAATTGTATAGAAGAATTCTGAACAATCTTACAATTATTTTTATAAGAAAATGTTCGGCTGATAGTTACCACACAACACAGACTGACATTAGACACGGCGTCTGTAAAATTTAATGTCGTCATGAAATTCGTTGTGGGATCTGAAGCGAAAAAATATGCAGATTAAAAAAAAAAGTGTCCCTGAACGGAGGTTATACAAAGTTCTTTGTGTAACGAGAGATAAATCAAAGGAGAACCGACAACTCAAGAAGAATGATAGAGAAACTTATAAGGAAAGAAAACAGAAGGGACAGTTGTGATATATTTTAAAGGGAAACTTATCAAGATAAAAGGAGGAAGAAACACGAAAAGAATGAAATACTGAGAAAAACACTCAAAGAAGAAACAATCTTATTTTCTTTACTTTTAGATTTGGTAGCTGTTGTCGTCGATGGGTTTCTTTCAAGAAAAGAATATAAAGGAAGTGCAGGGGAAGGTGGTGGGGGTTAGGTTAGGGGTGAGATGCGTTTTGAGGACAGTCACGTAGAGCGCATGAAGGCAAGTTGCACTCAAAGAGAAGATGGTAATATATCGCCTCGGGTGCGCATTGTTATACGTGGATCTAACGTTTCGGAGGCATCCTATAATGTCTTTACCAAGCCAGCAACTTTTGATCGCTGGAAGTGTTTTAGATTCTCGACTTGCAGTATCTGTCTCAGTATTTTATATCAAGCATCACCCGGATCTAAGGGGCATTGGCCGCTGGATAAAGAACTCAAACTGTCACGGTTTGCTTACTTTCACACGAAACAATAGTTTATGGTACTGTCACGTGCTGTCGGGTCGCCTATGAAATTTGAACTGTCGTGTAACAGTATTATTCTTGTTATTCGGTAGCGTTTCGGGCAAGTTTCGGGACATGGCCTTCCCTTTCCCGGGGTATCTACCCCTGCTTTAAAATGGCGGTAGGCGTACCACTGATGGTACGCAAACGGTCGCCTGGTGGTGTATGAAGAAATTTATATATTTTTTTGAAGTGGTAGCCCTCCAGTGGGTCAGGCCTCCTCATTCATGAGGTTTCTAGATCACACACAACGACACAACATAGTCGGTGTGACTCCTCTGGACGAGTGATCAGCCCGTCGCAGGGACCTCTACCTGACAACACACAAATATCCATGCCACCGGTGGGATTCGAACCCACTAACTCGGCAGGCGAGCGGCCGCAGACCTACGCCTTAGACCGCGCGGCTACTGGGACCGGCATTAATTAAACTTTACAAACGACATTTTCGGGACCGCGGTAGTACAGTGGTTAAGGTGCTGCGCTACAAATCGAAAGGTCGCTGGTTCGATCCCAGCTGGTGTCAGCGGATTTTTCATTGACATAAAGTCCTTCCGATCGCACTATGGCCCTGGGGTCGACTCAGCCTGTAACAGAAATGGGTACCAGGAGTATTTCCTGGGGGTAAAGACGGCCGGTGTGTAAGGCTGACAACCTACCACTATCCTGTGCCGTTGTCACGAAATCTAGGAACCTTAACTTCATGGAACCCTCTGGGCCTGTCCAGGGCTGTAATGGGACTGCTTCAAACGACAATTTCACCATTAAAATCGTTTGAAACGTGTTTAAGTGTACAGAAAAACATTTGTAAAATGTGTGCCATTAGACTGTTTCATTGCTCGGATATAAGTACATATTCCCGTCTGCCGTCCAATGACATTAAATTAGAAAAATAGCAGCTGCAAATACAACGTTTCCACAGCGCTGTTGTTTCGCTGGTTGCCAAAGAGGTGAAACATCCCGGAAGAGCAGTATCTTGCAAGTAGGCGTTAATATTTACAGTACGTACTGTTACGTGTGGGGACCGCGGTGGCACAGTGGTTAAGGTGCTGTGCTACAAATCGGAAGTTCGCTGGTTCGATCGCGCCTCGTGTCAGTGGATATTTCATTGACATAAAATCATTCCGATCGACTCAGCCCCTAACAGAATTGAGTACCAGGAGTATTTCCTGGGGGTAAAGGCTGCCGGTGTGTAAGGCTGACAACCTACCATAATCCTGTGCCGTTGTCATGAAATCTATGAAACTTAACTTCCTGGAACTCTCTGGGCACCTCCGGGGCTGTAACGGGACTGCTTTAGCTTTTACTGGTACGTGCACATGTTTTGCATGGTGACAGTGATACGCGAGAAAAAAAGTATGAAAATCGCTGTTCTAGACGGTCGATTTGCTGCGAGATTACGATATAGCCCGACTCCAAACTCCTGGCCTGGAAGGCCAGAGAATCTCCTTTGTCCGGCAGCTGTCTCAAAACCTATCGGAAATGGACTACCCTACCAGTTATCATACGTTTCGGGTTCACTGGTGCACCCAAGGTCACTTAAAAGTGATCCCGTTACAGGCCCGGTGTGGCCCAGAGTGTGGGGAGAGGTATAGCTCTACTCTTCCATGACCGCGGCACTAGAAGAGGATGAGTGGTCAGCAGTACGCCCTGGCCGCACTTTACCCCCGGGAAAGACCCGGTACCCATTGTACAGGAGGCTGGGTGGGCCCCAGGGCCAGTCTGGACGGGCGGAAAATCTCGTCCCCACTGGGATTCGATCACGGACCATCCAGCACGTAGTCAGTCGCTATACCGATTGAGCTAACCGGCCAACCCCAAGGTCACTTACTTCGCTATTTATGCCTGAATCAATTTGGAGATCCCATTGGAGGAGGGATAAATTTCTTCTTTATGCTTATTTAGGGGTTCAGACAATTTGTGTGGGAGCGATATGAGGAAAGTATGCGCTGTGTTCGGACAGATTTTGTACAATACGCAACAGTAACATCAGCATCATCAACAGCAAACAAGGTTACGAGTGGGTTATGCATGTGGCCATGATAGTGAAGAAACTGTTACACTACCGGGGTGCCGATAAGTCCTTATCCGGCCAGGAAGGAAACAAGCTGCGCCTGTCACAATTTGTGATGGGCAGAGGAATGGTTCGGTTTGGCTAGGGTAGGGACAGGTCGTGGAATCTTGTAAATAAGGTAATGAACCTCTATTTTCCATAAAACATAGGGAATGTAGCTTGTTTCCTTCCTGGTCGGGCTAAGGACTTATCAGCACCCCTGTACATTAAGAAATGAAGAAAGGAAAACAAAACAGGCAATGTACGTATAACCTAACAGTGAGTTACGTTCATTCAACCATTGTTGCAGTGGAAAAGCAATAAGTATTACATTATCCTCATTGTTGCAACGTGCATTTCGTAGAATCACTTTAATTATTAACCAACAAATGCACTATATAAAATTTCACATTAAAACACTTAAAATCGCTCCGACGTGTTTCGATTCTAAGATCATCCTCAAGAAGCTACGTTGTTCGTTGCTAGAGTCATTTTAAA
>Ga0131853_10010421_pt1 | contig 16989 bp, 12 predicted proteins | sample TergutLab28metaG_FD_92764 | JGI IMG/M metagenome (GOLD analysis project Ga0131853, IMG submission 92764) | Labiotermes labralis P1 segment gut microbial communities from Petit-Saut dam, French Guiana - Lab288 P1 (version 2) (version 2) | ecosystem: Host-associated > Arthropoda: Insects >...
TGAAAGAACTTAAACCACTCCCACACAAAACCTGGGGTTTTATTTTTTTCCACCCCCCAACACCCCCCCCACAAACCCCGAAATGGTTTCACTGTTTTCCCCCCCCCCCCCCCCCACACACACACACACAATCTGTCAGTCGTATGCAGTATTTGATACACACACACACACACACACACACACACACATATATATATATATATATATATATATATATATATATATATATATATATACTAGTATAGATTCGAACTCGGTTATAACGTCAAGAAAAGGACTGGATATTTTGTGTCGTCATAAACGAGTGTCGTTTTAACCGAAGAGTGTAATATTCTGGTTAACAGCGAGGAACTAAAAAGGTACCACAGAATATCTGACGCTATATATGAGGTGTCCCATAAAGTGAAGTCGTTATAACCGGGTTAGAATTTGTGTGTGTGTTTGTGTTGCATATATATATATATATATGTGTGTGTGTGTGTGTGTGTGTGCGTGTACGATAATACAGGACATACATTCGGTAAGTTAAATTGTTTTCGTCATTTGGAGCAAGGTATCTGTGCTAACGATTTGCTCAGTTTTAGTGGAAACAGCTGTATGAAGCTTATTTCTCTCTGAGAATCCGAATATCGCTCAATGGGCCAAAATATGTCTTGTGTGTTATGGAACCAAAAGGTTAATTGCTGTGTTCATATGTGCCTTCCACCAGAACTTATCCTGATCAACATGAAGGCAGCCAACAACTTCTCATCTGCACTGTCTTCAAGATTTAAGATCCATTCTTAGAGTTTATTCCCAACTAGCACTAGCTATCCTAAGTTGTGTCTTCCACGTATCTTGTCGAATTACAGTACTGTAGTCCAGTGTTTCTCAACCTTTGTGAGACCGCGGCCCGGTAAATTCTTTTTTCATAAGACGAGGGCCCGTTCCCAACAAATTTACTCGTAAATACCTTTCCAGTTTTGTAACTTCATGCATTAAACTAACATAAGTATTAATAATTAATTATGGCATAATCATAAAGAGTATTAGTACGTTTATGTATACAGTGTGGCATGTTGACAAATATAAAATTACATTTAAATTAGTTATCAATCACTGGACTAATGAAATCTTGTAGCATATTGTAGTTTCCTCCGGCAGCCATCTGGGTCTGTGTTTTTCGACACTTTAACGAATATTTTTCTCCTCAGAATATTTCCACTATAAAATATTTGTTAATGAAAATTGCTTATAAAACTAAAATGACAAATTCCAGGAGAACCTCTCGCGGCCCGGTTTAATTGATGCCACGGCCCGGTACGGGGCCGCGGCCCGGCGGTTGAGAAACACTGGTCTAGAACATTCAGTTCTTCCGTAATGTTATGCCACGTTCATCGGCAGATATCTAAGGACATTTTGATGTAACGTAGTTCCTACATTTCCGCTGTCAAGCGGTACAAGAATGAAAGATGAAGGCCCTACTGTCCTTCCGAACGTCGGGAAGTATATACCAATCGACATGGTGTAGTATGGCGGAAGTATTCAGTCTTGAGCAACAAGGCTGTGAGCACCTCAGATCTCACACTGTACGGGTCCGCAGATCAAAAAATTTCGAATTATTTAAGACAAGCTGCTTAGCTCGCCACTCTTCCTCCTGTGACACAGGCGTCAAAGCACGACTCCCCAGACCAGTGGCGTACCGAGGGGGGGTTCAAACCCCTCCTCGGACATTCCGAAGGCCCTCCAAAATCGTGCCAAACTCAAACAGATTTTGAAAACTGTTAAAAATTGTTGAATTTAGGACGCCAACACCCCAAGATGTTCGGAAAAAAAGACAGTAAATTTCTAAAACTATCGCCGGTTCGCAATTGTTTTACATTAGCAAGAACAAATAAATTGGTTGTCATCATAAATAGTCTTAAAATACCAAAAATTAAGAAAATTTTATTATATGAAATGAAATTTCTTGTACCAAATTACAGCTGCCTCCAGAATTTCTAAGGGGCTGCCGCCCCCAGATCCCTGTTCTCTCTGTCCTCTGTCCTCAACTGAATTCGTTGAACCCCCCCCCCCAACAAAATTCTTGGGTACGCCACTGCCCCAGATCCTACTGTCCCGGCACCACTTCGTTTCCAATCCGCCGACAGGATCTGAAGCCCCCCCCCCTCCCTTTCCTGGCTGGCTCTGAAGATTAAGGCACCACGAGCCTTGGAAACGTCCATCAATGTTGACCAGTCGATACGGTGTAAGAACCCATATAACTTTATCCTTCAGCAGTAACATTGTGAATTCCTTAAATTTCACATAAAGCACCGCACACATTTCTCCTACGGGGTTTTCAAAGTATGACTCAACCAAAGTGCTTATAAAAGCAGGCAGGTACTGTACATCTATTCCAGCTCAACGCTTATGCCGTGCTAGCGAAGCATCATATGGTGAAACGCTGGCATGTATATTATTATATGTATTGTACATGTTCGTGTGTATGTGTGTGTTTATGTGTGTGTGTGAAACAAATATCCTATACATTGCCTCGATTTACGTTGGTATAAAAAAAGGAATTACATAATTGGAGAGGCATATCTCTAATGTAGTACAACTGTTTTATTTTGTACGTTTACAGCAATTTTGATAAATTACTGTCTAATGGTAGGTACTGTAAATATTGTGAAGTTCACGTGTACATTTTCAACGCCTGCACTTTCCGCCCTGTTTTATTTTTTCTAGAAGTACGTTAGTTATAATTCCTAGCAGGGTGCTCCTGCAAGTAATTAATTTGTGTCAGCTCGGTATATTGCGAGTCTGTGTGCGTCAGCAAGACTCAACAACCCATTCCTCTTCTCATCCGTAACGATTAAAAACTCACTTGGAAGAGAAGCACCGTTTTTGAATTTATTCACCCAAGCCGTGTTTTGTTCTGTCTTTCCAAACGCTTTCGGAAAGCAAGTGCGAAAACAGACCCTTAGTTTCGTCATGTCTGTTCAACTGTCTCTTTGTCCGCATGAAAGTCGACTCTAACCACATGGATTTTCGTGAAATTCTAGACTGTGGTTTTTTTTTTTTAGCAAAATTTGTTGATATATTAAACTTTTGGCTCAAATCGGACAAAAATAACAAACACCTTACCTGAAGACCTACGTACATTTACCACACTCTATTGTGGTTTATGACATAATTACAACAAAGCGGTTTCAAAATTGCCCTGAACACACAACCCAAAGGAAAGACAAAAAAAAAACAGCTGTTATACATTGCAAATTCGTTGCTAAGACACCCAACACGAAGAAACCCTCTCTTATGGGAAAAGCAAAGTGAAGTTGTGATCCATTGTAAACCTGTTGCTATGGCACACAGAAAATTGATAGCGTGTGTTCTGTTAAACATGGACTGACACATCTCAAACACTGGCGTTTTTCAATAATTTTTTTAAATGACTTATGAAATTAAACTTTAAGGAAATAACAGAGTAAACGCGTTCTGCGGACCTTTCTTCTCTTATTTCTTCACAGATGTCAACACAGTTAATCTGTAACCGTTATGGTCATACAGGCCTCTTCAGAGGAGATGGTGGTGTTTCGTGGTTGACACGAGTTTTGTAAAGATTTCAGCAACTCGGATCATAACATAAGGTAGAGTGTTAGGAGGCTTAATGAATGGTGAAATCAAACGGATTTGGAGGCAAGACCTAGTGGATCCTAATCGAGTTTAGAATAGAATAGAATATTAATCGGGTTCGAGCCCTTCCGAGCCCGATGCACCTAGGCCTTAAGACAGGCTCTTTGTGCCCCATATTCTATATTAAGTTGAAAGTAACCCTGTTCCTTCAACAAAGTTCCAGATGACCCCCCCATACCTAATTCCCAACTACCTCCGGGTCCAAAAGAAAAGGAACCCAGGTATAAACGGCAAATTGCCTAATCGAGTTACAGACACTCCATGACTTATGCAGCTTTTAAAAAGAGAAAAAGCAATTTAAATAACAACGGTTTTGAAAAGCGCCGCTCTATCCTTGCGGAAGTGAAAGCGCAGTAGGCGAAGGCGGCAGAAGAACACTGCTGGGCGATAACACAAGCGGTCATGACGTGGCCTCTCTGGTGCCAGTGTGTTAGAGTTTGAATTTCAACTGGGCTCCATTTTATATATGTATATTTGACCACAGTAGAAAGTAAACGAGGTAAATTTGGCCCTACAACAGGCCTCGAAGACAGCACCATGGGATTTCTTGACAAAGCAGCAACTTGTGACACGTCACTAGTAAGTAAAAGGACTTTTTCAATCGTCTTTAAACATACACACGACATTTCGAAAAATACTGCTATCTTCTGTATTAATAAAAATCCAACTAGATGCAGCAGTATGCAGTCTGATTTATTTTACTACAAAATCACTCTACATGTTTCGGGTGTCCACCGCACCCATCATCAGGAACACTAAAAACTGTAACCGCAGCCTCCAGTACAGGTCATAATATCGGTACAGCTACTTCCCTCCAACGTGGCCATGTCGGGAGGGAAGTAGCTGTACCGATATTATGACCTGTACTGGAGGCTGCGGTTACAGTTTTTAGTGTTCCCGATGATAGGTGCAGTGGACACCCGAAACATGTAGAGTGATTTTGCAGTAAAATAAATCAGACTGCATACTGCTGCATCTAGTTGGATTTTTATTAATAATGAATTATGATGCAGGGAACCATGAACTTAAAATACTGCTCTCTTCGTAACGCAACTGGTAAATTAGCGGCGTTACCTTTCATATCACGATTTTCGCAGCCGCCTGTATTTCTGCAACATTTACAGGTAAATAAGACAGAAACAGCGCAATTAAAAGACACGCAGGTCTATCGTATCACTCACCTTTCAGAATAACAGTTCGAGCGCAAGGAACAGAATAAACTTTGCGGTGTATCATACATCTCCGTAAACTGGGGAAGGATTTCGAAGGGGGGGGGGGGTCGCGTAATAAGAGTCCGGCATGCTAGAAAATGATGCAGGGATTTCGAAAATAGAGGAACAACCCTGATAATGATGGCATCAGACATCCCAGCACGTCAAGGACCGATGCGAACGGTAGACGAATGGCTGCACTGATTTTTTGTAAAATCGACACGTCACGTTTTGAGATTTGCTTGTTGGTTTGGAGTTGTCCATCAGAACTGTACAAAAGCTGCGAATACAAGAGTCAGGTTTCTAACGTGACGGAGATTTTAAATTCATAACCAGGCGAGACAAATGTTCAGAGTTTTCAGTGGTTACACAGGAAAGTAAGAGTACTTCAGCGGAATAAATGAGCTGCGTCTAACATAGTAATCACGTCTCATTTAATTTTTATGACCCAGAAACTTCACTTACTGCACATCCTTGGTAACTTCACGGTTTAACGTCTTAGAGCAAATCATTACACTCTTAGTTTTAAAGACACCAACATGCTCTGCGTAATTCTTTAAGACCCCGTGGTGAGCACGCCTACTGCCATTGTTAATAGCACAGCCACGCATTTTGTCCACACAGTGTTTTTGTGTGTTCCGTACGTGTATGAAAAGAAGCAGCGGTCATTTCCTTATTCAGCATCCACAGATTTGCCTTTTTAATAACACGCGCTGTGTTCTCTGTATAGTACGAAATGTTAGGTTGGTTTTCACCCTTTTTATAGGCCATGCAGGCCCTGAGGATGAGTAGAGGTATAGCTCTACTCTTTTCTAGGACCTTCGGCACTAGATGGGGCGGGGGGTCAGCCCCAAGCCCCGGCCGCCTCTACCCCTGGGAAAGACTCGGTACCAATTGTAAATGAGGCTGGGTGGGCCCCAGGGCCGGTCTGGACAGGCGGCAAATCTCGTCCCCACCGGTATTCGATCCAGGACCGTCCAGCCTGTAGTCAGTCGCTATACCGACTGAGCTGCCCGGCCCACTGGTACGAAATGAATCTTCATATATAGTGCACACTAATTTTAGTTTTGGCGTCGATCCCCACCCCGTCGTCTTCAACTAAGAGACGAGGCGCCCAAAGCGATTCGATTCAAGAGGTCAGATTAATTACTTAATAACGTCTGATCAGGAGCACTGCTACCAACCGAGTGTCGAAGCCAAGACTGAGTGACTGACACAGAATGACCTGAACTTAGCATTCAAAAGGTTAATTAAGCGCCGCGCCTAGACGGTTGTGGGAGATTGGAGGTACAGCTTTATGTGTTAGAAATCTCAGGATCACACGAAGGTCATCTTCAACAATCTGTCGCTTTACCCCTGGGGAAATAGCTTCATTCTTCATGCAAGAGGAGGCTAGGTGGTCCCCGGAGTCATTCTAGACGTTGTGGATAAAAAAAAAATGGACGCCACTATTCTGGCCCGCAATCGAACCCCTTTTCCTTGGTCATCTAGAAATGACTCAGAAAAATTCAGGCGGCATTATTATAAAAAAAAACTTAAATTGTGTACACAGAATTAAAGTGCTTATACGATGTGTAAATAAGATTTATTTGTTCTCTTTGCAATTTCTAGCAATCAGTTATTTGTAATTTCGTGATTTCCTCTTTTCTTCGTGTGGTGAAATTTACGGCATGAATTGACGAATTAAAAAGTGACCTTTAATTACGCTTTACTATCAGCTACTTGACAGTGACATCAAGTGAGTGGTACAAGCCGATCCGCTGCCTATCTTCTTGTCACTACTTTTCAAGAATGAACAAAATTTCTTCCCGTATTCACGATATCGCTTTACAATCGAAGGTATTGATAACCGGTTCAATTTACCACATAACCGTAACGCGAACTGTAAGATGTCATATTTCCCGTAATGAGGCAATTTCACGTACCATTGTTCCATTTCTGTATCCTTACATTTCCAGGCAAGGTCATAAAAGTAGGTTTTTTGTTCTTTATAGCAGAACTTCGGGTTTCTCCGGCCAATTATGGTTCCTGCAATTATCTGTCATCCAGGGCTGATGCAATAGTCCCATCGGAGACCGTAATACCGAAGGATTTACTTGTCAGCCTCGCTCAACTCCCACAACAGACGTAAAACTCTCCGGCTCAGAATACCTAAGGACTTTAAATCTTATTGTAAAACCGTGCATTTTTGTAGAATCACTTCAATTTATCAACCAACGAGTGCACGTATAATTTCACATTAAACACTTTTAAAACATTTTAAAACACTCCGACATGTTTCGATCTTGTCAGATCATAATCAGGGAGCTTTGTTCCTTGCTAAATTTATGTTACAGTATTCACAATACAATTCGTATTTGCAAACGAGGTGTTGTGGCAGCATATCATGATCTGACAAGATCGAAACATGTCGGAGTGTTTTTAAATGTTTTAAAAGTGATTTATGTGAAATTGTATGTGCATTCGTTGGTTGATAAATTGAAGTGACCTAAGGACTTATTTACTAAACATTTTACTTGACAGGAATTCGTTGAATTAAGACCAAAGGTAAAAGAAGTAAAGCTTAAAGGATAAATTATCATTTGGAAAAATAAGGAAGAGATATATGAAAACAATAAAATGTATCTTAAAAAGTATGAAGAACTGACGTAAACTAGATTTATTTGGTTCAGCTGTCGGCTTCTTTGCAGACGATACAGAATATAGGGTTACACAAAACGTGATAAAAGTCTTAACCAGATAAGATAGTGTTACATTCCCGAGCGGTAATCTGCAGCTTGCGTGGAAAGAAAGGCTGCACTTTTGTCCAAACAAACAGCACGCCCTCGAAGACGTATGGAGTCGTGGTATTGTAACTCTACAAATTGTTATCTTCGGCCCTAGGTGAAAATTTTCAGGGACCTTCACGTTGGTGCTTTACGCTGGAGGGCAGAAATGTTACTACTTATTGACAAGACGCTAGCTGGGACCCTAAAAATGTCTGGATGCTGTGGAATAGAGGAAATTTTCTTGAAATAGGTTAACGTTTCTTCTTCTTCTTCTTCTCCTCCTCCTCCTCCTCCTCCTCCTCCTCCTCCTTCTTCTTCTTCTTCTTCTTCTTCGGTACTACAGCTCCTTATGTGCCATGGTCTACGTGAAGTTTTCACTCCACAGATCTCTATCTTGTGCTTTCTTCCACCATGCGTCACTTCCAAGGTTTCAAGATCTTCTAATATCGAATCTCACCTTCATATAATTAAGAAATAAATAACAATAATAATAATAATAGCCCAATAAAAAGTAAGACATTGCGGAAGAAGACAGAGAAAAGTAGTAAACCGGTACAGAAGGTATAAAGAACATTACAGTTACTAAATGCATGACCAGATACTGTATAACAAGACAGGCAATATACATATAGCGTAACACTGGGGCGCTTTCGAGTCACCGTCGTTTCCGTGGAAAAATAAGAAGTAATATATATTCTAAGTGTGTGTGTGTGTCTGCAGCCTTAGCTACCCAGAATGTATAGCGCATGCGCCATTCTGTATTGGTGTCTGTGGCCTGTTTGGCTCTACCACATTTTTCTACATTTTCTCATAAACGGCACGATTTTCGAAAAAAAAAAAAAAGGTCATGGAACCTGAAATGTGTGTTTTGATTCTCTGTACAAATTTTGTCAGAAACATTTTTCATTCTAAGAAGATTTGAGCGAGATCATCATCATCATCATCAACGTCCTCCATGGATTAGGTCGTTTGACCCGTTCCGGCATCGACCCATTGCCATCGTTTCCTGGGGCGTCCACTGTCTCTTCTTCCTCGAGGTCTGTAGTTGAGGGCGTGTTTCGGGAGTCTGGTGTTGTCCATTCTTTCGAGGTGGTTGATCCAGTTTTGTTTGTATTTGAGTCTCACGTCTTGTATTCCAGAGATCTCTAGTTCTTACCTTATGACTTCGCTTCTTATTTTATCCAATCTTGTGTATCCTGTAACACTTCTTAGAAAGCGTATCTCTGCAGCTTCTAGGCGAGTCATGTCTCTCTTCGTGGTTACTCATGTTTCGCTGCCATACAGTAGTGATGGTCTAGCTACAACTTTATAACATTTCATTTTGGTGTCTGTACGGGTTTTCTTTAAAGTGTTTGCTAACAGTGCCGCATATTCCTTGAAATCTGTTTATTTTTTTGTCAAAGTCTGTTTCACCGTCTAAACTCAGTTCGCATCCCAAATAATTAAATTTTTCACTTGTACTAGTATTGATACTATATTATGATAAATGTACACAGGTCTTCATGTAAAGAACCCATTATTATTGTCATACTTTAATTAAACTTGAATTGTCTCGACAGAGTTTTGAAAAATACTCAAATATCAAACTTAATGAAAATCTGTCCAGTGGGAGGCGAGTTGTTCCATGTAGACGGGCGAATGGACAGAGAGAAAGACGGACAGATGTGACGAAGCTTTCCGAAAATTTGCTAACACGCTTAAAAGCCGTGAAGAAAGGCCTGCGACACCAAGAAAGAGCCAGAAAGTTCAGTAATTGATGACGTAACGGATACCTTGGCCCAATGTGATAAAAATACAGCCACAAAAATGCAAACGAAACACCGTAATGGACACAAAGAGTTATATTGTAAAACTTGAAGACAACTGTGTCACAAGGCTAAGCATAGGAAACCTGTACTACTGGTCGTCCTTGAGTGAGAGCACAAGCCTGATATGACCATATCTTTCAAGGACCGGAAACAAAGCTTATGAATACCCACGTGTTCGGCACTCTACAGGCTGTTCACGTGTGTGTAACTCACAGTTTATTGTAATCCAATGCAGAAATCTGCAGACATATCTTTTAGTAAACTCGTAGCAGGATTAAATGACAGTACGTTCATGTGACTTCTTTAGTATTTTGTCTAATAAAGAAGAGAAGGTACAGGTCCCAGTGGCCGCGCGGTCTAAGGCGTAGGTTTGCGGCCGCTCGCCTGCTGAGATTGGGGGTTCGAATCCCACCGGGGACAAAGATGTCTGTTTGTTGTGAGTTTTGCGTGTTTTCAGGTAGAGAGGTCTTTGCAAACGAGCTGATCCCTCTTCCAGAGGAGTCCTACCGACTGTAGTGTGTCGTTTGTGTGATCTAGAAACCTCGTGAATGAGGAGACCCTGGTCCACTAGGGGATGTCACGCCAGAAGAAGAAGAAGAAAGAACAAGAGGAAGGGGTATGGCCTTAATTCTATCAATGGGTTGCTGTGTCATGGCTCAGGCGGTTAGTCGCCGGTCCCCCACGTCACAGAACCGCATTTGTTCCCAGGCCTGTCCATGCGGGATTTGTGGCGGACAAAGTAGCACTTGTACAGCTGTTCTCCCTAATTACTTCAATTTTCCCTTTGAGTTACAATTCCACAAACATTTCGTACTCGCATTCAGCCACCTGTCATGATTCTAAATAGTCTTAGCAACTGACAGCCTCATTAAACAAGCGTTTCAATACATATCATTGTAAATGACGGAGATGTCTGCAATTTTCAATAACTCTTCAATCATAAATTTTAAACAATCCACGGCCGTGCGTTAAGCTGATTCGATATGGAGGTGAAACCAACAAATACATATAAACATTTAAGAGTATCTAATATTAGAAACATTGTAAATCTCCTACGTGTACGGTGCATGTGTGGGCCACAATTGGTTCTGGAAGTTTCTCTGATATATCCTTCATAACGCGCCTGCCTGAGGAAGGCCACAAGTGTGGTCGAAACCTGCACACTGAGGAGGCTTATTATGTTTATAATATAAAATACTTTTGGATGTTTATATGCATTGGTTGGTTTCATCTCTATATAGAATCTTCAATCGTAATTTCACGGTGAGATCTGAGATTTTCATAGATGTGAATATTTACATGGTTTTTGTCTGGATAATGCCGTGTATTCTTGCAGGTATTTAGGAAACTTCAAGAGCAGCCTCGTAGCTAACAATATGAAGACAAAGGCAAGAGGATTTACCACTCACGAGAACAGGCGATATCCGGAAGCTGACCTTAATACTACAAACACCATCACCTATATTAATGCTCTGTGGGCCATAACTTCGGTGACATTCGATACTTACGCTTCGCATTTCTCACCGAACTATAAGAGATATTTCCTTCTAAACATCCGTAACTATTTACCAGACCACACGGCGTTACAGTCTAGATGACAGTAATTTTCTTAGTCACCACCGTGTCATATAGGAAGCTGTTGTACTTTTGATAGAGTTCTGTGACGAACAACTTGCTTTGGGCTCAAAACGAAGAACAAAGTTCCAACTCGATGGCTTTGCCGATTTAGGGGGCGAACGTATTGGAAAGCGGTGGGTCATCCAGCAGTTTAGCGTGTCAGAGTCAGCAGTTTGTAAAACAAGAACAGAAGTGTGATTACAAAGTTTTGCAAAGAAGAATATGGACGAATGCAAGTGAAACCCAAAATAAAGAATAAGAGATTAGAATCGCCTTTCTGATGTATTGCGGACGTCCTGCACAAAGAACATACAGTTCAACCTGTCGGACCAGTGCTTCTGTCAAAAACAAAAGACGAAATTGTTCATAAACTTAAATTTTAGGTTTCAAGCCGGATGGTAAGATGTGAGTAATGTATAGATATGTAAAAATATAGAGTCTAAAACAACTCTTTGTTTAGAATTACTATTAAAATACATTTATATCTTATTTCATAGCTACATGTTTCGGCTTGTTTCTATGCAACCATCTTCAGGCTACGCTTTCAAAAACGAAGTGAGGTTCATTTAGAAAAAGAAACAATGATCTTCTCGTAGACAGGCATAATTTATAAAAAAAAATCCATTCACTCTTCTTAAAAAATATACTACTACTCTTATCAATATTACTATTGTTACTACAACCACAACTGCTACTACTGTCACCACTAATAATAATAATAATAATAATATCAGTATCTTACTTTCTTTATTTTGTAATGTCTAGTGTTGTAAACAAAAACCACACGTCTGACAAGTATATAGGAATGGATTTTATGTTAACTTTTGAAACCGAAACTGATCTAAACAGCATAATTAATCAGTTCGTTTCTCACACAGAACACAGTCCATGGCCATTTTACAGACAACTAGGTTTATATTTTGTATAAAGAAATAAACAAGATGTATTCTCAGCAGAATATTAAGTGTGTAAATAAAATGTGTGTCAAAATGCCAAGTTTCTTAATGTTACGTCAGGTGGTATATATAGTCAGCACCATATTTTAAGTGTTAAATACAGTCTGGGCACGAAAAGCGAATATTAATGTAGCATCTTCTACGTTGGCCTTCTGTTCAGTTTCAGCAAAACTACACGTGTCCAACATACATTTAATTATGTATAAGAGAAAGATACTAGTAAAAGCGTCCTGTTCAGTTGCCAGTACTACAAACAAAAGAGCACTTCCCTCGTCTATTATAAGACATTTAGTTCCAGTTAAGAGCAGATAACCCGAGTGCAATAATGGTTTGTTTTTAAATTTCTGTGTAAACGTACATGTATCTAGATAGCGTTACTTGCAATTTTGCACTTTGTGTTTTGTGGTTTAGGCTATAACTTACATTATGTCCATCTTCATCGTTACACCGTGCATTTCGTAGAGTCATTTAATTAGCACACCAATTAATGCACATACATAATTTTTTTTTTGCATTAAAACGTTTAAAATCGTGAATTACTTTAAAAATTTGTATTAACAGCTCGCTTCGTAGCTTAAACAACTGCACTGATAACTTTTGAGAATTTTGTTCACAAAATTACTGAGTACACACCTCCAAAACTTATTCGCGCTAGGTTAAATCTGTTTTAGAATGTAGTTACTTTACAGATATATTTCCATCCGCTATCCAACGCTACTGAAGAGTCCATATTACCATCGTCAGTTAGACGCTATAGACTGGAGCGATTTTAAATATTTTAATGTAAAAAAACTTTATGTATGTGCATTAGTTGGTGTGCTAATTAAATTACATTATGTTCCTTCTGCTATGCCAGTGTTCCCAAACGTTTTTGCTCGCAAAATCTTTTTGACTTCGAAAAATAACCACGGATCTTCACATCGTTGCTCGCGTTAAATAAAGAGTTTCCGGATGACAGGTGACCAAAAATAAAAATTTTTGTCTCAGAATTGATTGTAGACAGATACCAATACATACCAGTGCCATACGCAGCGCTGCATTGCATGATTTGACCTTAGTTCAAATGACTGTCGCTCGCTTTCGTGAGTACAGGAAGGTCTTAATTGAATATTTTAATGGTCATAAGAAATAAACATGTCACCAATTGAGAAGCTTCTCGATTAATTAAAAACTGTTCCTAAAATTAAAAAATAAGTAAATTAAAAGTAGCCATTAGACAAACGTATCCACGGATCCCCTAGAAACTGGTTGGGGATCACCTGCGATCCGTAGAACATACTCTGGGAACCACAGTGCATGTTTTATTTAAAGACGTGGATAACCTAGGGTATGTAGCTTCGGAAGGTAAAATGGTTAGTGAATTATAAGTTGCAAAGGATGAGAAAGCAAACGATTATTGCAAGATAAATTTATTGCTGGGCACATTATAAAGGCATACAGTTCCACAGGTTCTTAAACTCGGCTAGAAAAATAAATCGCCTGTCTTCTCGCGACCAGACCACTAATTCTCACGGCCAGTCTGCACGCTTTGGACGACAGAAAGATGACTTGCCAACCCTAGGAATTCACCCACGATTCCTCCGTCCTCCAGCATGTAGCCTAGTCATTGTACTGACTGAGCTATCCTGGTTGCTTGCATGTGGATGAATCCATAGTACACAGTGATACATTTCCAGCTGGTCACGAAGAAAGAACACGCAGACTGGTATTCCAGGTCGTCTTTTAAAAGCGATAGGGCCCAGTTGGCAGCACTGTCCTGGAGGGTTGGAAAAGAAACACCAAGAGCCTCAGGAAGGACAGCTGATTTTCCGTCCAATGTTCCATACAGGTACTTCTGAATACAAGGCACTAGCGTTACCGCTGGATCAAAATATTCAGTGCCAGCATGTGTATACATACTCCAAGCCTAGTATGGGCCCCATACACTCTAAGTTAAACTGTGCAGTTTAACCGTGTAAAAAAACTGCACGAAAAACTGAACTGAATGTGTGTGGGATTCCCTGAGTGAACCGCGCGCAGTTTTCCGTGTGAAAGACGATTGGATATGACAGTTCTGAGGCCTGCGCTATTGCCTGTCAAAACTGCAGAGTTTACTCAGTTTTTCTGTCAGGTATGACGTCACACATTACACTTGCTCCGTTTAACTGAGAGCGTATGGCGCTCTTTAGGCGCCTTCGCATGGCAGCGGAAAGCACGTATTAGCTTCACGTCCTTCCGCCCGTCTCTCCGCTTACAGCGGTGAGGCTTCCACTAGATGAATTTACGGAATGGAAATCCATCGAGAAAATCCATATTTGGTTAAAATAGGACAAAAATATCGGACACTTAACATGAAGGCTTGAATACGTTTTGTTATTGCAGGCGACATTAAATTGCCATAAAAAACTTACTTCGAGTTTTCAGGCTGTTTGGGAAAACGAGGAGTTACAGACTTCACCGCGAAAGCGCCACAATATTAAGTTTATGTACTTTGTCTAAGTTGTGCTTTATGACTATGGATACAAGTCGACAGCACAGGATCATTCTTGTATATCTGAAAGTCGCTAAGAATATACGGGAATTTGTAGCCGTCTATGGAACACGAAAGTTATTTTCCGTGATCACAACCGGTTGAATCTTATCAACACAGTTCTCTTCCTCTCACATTCATCATATCCTCTATCAACTCCTACGTCTCAGAAACCGCCTCTTCCTTTCAGGTTTTCTTACTAAAATTTACTATGCATTTCACATCTTGCAAATTCATGCTACATATCCAGCACATCGCTTTCTCAACAGTTTGACCAACCTGATAAGCGTTAGTAAAGAATACACGCCAGGAAATTTCTCATCCTGCAATTTTGACTATCCTTCCGTTACTGCTCTATCTCAAACCAACAGTTCCCCTCAGCTCCCTCATCACAGTGTCTTCCAGTTATGCTCGTAAATTGCAATGCGAGATCGGATTCGTAACCATACAAAACAACGGGTAAAACTATGCGGAGTTAGACGTTCTCATGACAGTGACTATGGAAATTACAGGAGTGCTGATAAGTCCTTAGCCCGACCAGGAAGGAAACAATCTAATGTTTCTGTCAGAATGGCGTGAATTTCCTTCGGCGCCTTGGCTTGCAGGAAAAAAACGCTTGATGACAGCTCGCGTCTCGATGTTGTTGAAATCGCGCGCGTCCCAGACATGCTTCCAGGTATGTTCCCTTCCTGATCGGTCTAAGGACTTATCAGCACTTCGGTAGGTCTTGTGGACTAAGACACAGTGTGAAACGTCGGATATTTACCATCGTTTCGGAAGAACCTGGTGCTTCAATCTTCAAAGCAGAAGAGCACAAAGCAGCAGGTAGCTCACAAACCTGGTAAATTTACATGGCAACACATCCTGCCCCATTTCCAGAAAACAGTAATCTCAACAAGGAACACAACATTTCAGTCTTTGGTTTTGGAGACAGGAGGGGAAATGAATTGGAACTGAATGCCAGCGAGAAAATTATTGCACTTAATATTTCCTACTTCCTGAACACAACTTTCATTCGTTATTCTCGCCCCAGATATCTGAGATCTGACATGTTCGCGATAAGTTTTAGGCTACCCTTATAATACGATTTTTGCAACATTCTGACGTGCCTATATCCTTAAGCCTCATCAATTTCACCCTGGGCTCATCTTGTCTCTTCGTTCCTTCTGTTTTCCAATCAATACTACACCCATACACGTAGTTTCCCTGCATCTAGACTCAAGTAAGCATTCACTGAACTTTTTCAACACTCAGGTCTGAGAGCTCAACAGGGCTAATGAGACGCCTAAACTCATTTTCGCTCAGCAAACGACAGCTTCTCTTCACACACACATACATACACACATACACTTTGACCGCAATACATCAGTAATTTCCGGACATTTAATGAACGTCATTAGTACATCAACATTCGTAACTACAGCTGCCCACACAACACCGCAACAGCAGGTTCTTTCAGCGGTAACGTTCTGCGTTTGTATTCGGGAAGTACCAGGTTTGAATCTGTGCTGGAATTCCAGCTATCCTCACTGGCCTTTCTCGTGGTTTTTCTCAGTCTCTCCAATTAAATTCCGCCTCAGAAGGTGAAATACTCCACAACCATTCATTTCCAAATTCTTGCCGTTCCATTTACCAGTTACACTGCTATTCACGCCACATAGCCTAATCTGATAAACTAAGAACACCATAAAGGGAAGTTTCCCTCCCAACACGCATAAGGATGACAATTGTTGGTGTTCATATATTATGATTTCCAGGGGCGTAGCTAGAGGGAGTTAGTGGTGTGGCCGCCCCGGGGTGGCAGAGACCAAGGGGCAACAGAGTTGGCAGCAAAATGAATATTGTTTAAATGGAAAAAACGCCATTTTCTCCTCTCAAAAGTGTTTAAATTATCGAGAAAAATAATATGAAATCCAAGAGACAAGTGTGATTTTTTAAAGTTCATTATTTCTGCTAGGGGCGGCCACTGTGATCACCCCCACCCCCCCTTCCCGGTCCCAAAAAGCCTAGCTAAGCCACTGGTAATGTTCATTATTGACTTCTGTACGGATGCGCCTCCGTGGTATCAGACCAATAAATTGAAACTGCTAAAATGTCCAATTAAATTGATTTCTAAAGGCTGTAAATTACTTTTATTCTTACCGCAGATCATCATCATCATTATCATAAACATCCAGGGTTGGGCCATTTGGCCCGTTCGGTCTCCAGAGTTACAGTTGTTCTCTCCATCGTTTCTTTGGTCTCCCAATTGTTCTCTTTCCTCGTGGGCTGTAAAGGTATGATTTTAAAGGGATTCGGTTTTGTGGAATTCTTTGTAGATGTAAAAGCCAGTTCCTTCTTTATTCATCTATCTTGTCTAGTATGCAGTCTGTCTGTAGTTCGCGGCGAATGGAGTCGTTTGTTTTGTAGTCATAGAAGGCGTAACCTGCCAGAGGTCTCAATAGCTTCATTTCTGCCGCCTCA
>Ga0131853_10010424_pt1 | contig 16986 bp, 12 predicted proteins | sample TergutLab28metaG_FD_92764 | JGI IMG/M metagenome (GOLD analysis project Ga0131853, IMG submission 92764) | Labiotermes labralis P1 segment gut microbial communities from Petit-Saut dam, French Guiana - Lab288 P1 (version 2) (version 2) | ecosystem: Host-associated > Arthropoda: Insects >...
ATTATTTAAACGGCTGAGGCTGTGGCTGTCCTAGAGGGTAGGACGCTCGTACCGTGAGAGAGCGCGGAGGTATTTAAATGCCGTCCTAAAGGGTAGGACGCACGAGCTCTAAAGGTTAATGCTTACCATGTTCTCACTTAACTTATTTTTTTTTCAAATTTTGAACCTCACGGCTTCCATACCAGTAGAGTCAAATGCCTTCTCAAAGTCAATAAAATGCTACTATATTCCACTCATATATGTTTATGTAATTAAGGTACACAGAACTATAATTTTACCTGTTATTTTTTATGGGTGTGAAACTTGTTCGCTGATATTGAGAGAGGAACATAGGCTGAGGGTGTTTGAGAATAGGGTGCTGAGGAGAATATTTGGGCCTGAGTGGGACAAGTTGAAAAGGGAGTGGAGAAAACTACATAATGATGATGTAAATGATCTATATTCATCACCAAATATTATTTGGGTGATCAAGTCAGGAAGAATGGGATTGACTGGGCATGTTGGACGTATAGGGGAGAGCAGAGGTGTATACAGGATTTTGGTGGTGAAACCTGAAGGAAAGAGACCACTTGGAAGACAGAGGCATAGATGGGATGATAATATTAAAATGGATCTTCAAGAAGTGGGATGGGGGACATGGATTGATTTGGCTCAGAATAGGAACAGGTGGTGGGCTGTTGCGAAGGTGGTAATGAACCTTCGAGTTGCATAACTTGTGGAGAATTTCTCGATTAGCTGAAAACCTGTTTGCTTCTCAAGAAGGTTATTTAGTTAGTTAGTTTGTTTGTTGTATTTACATATTTCACAGGATGTGTCATGTGTCTTACTTGTGATGTGTGGTGTCTGTTGTGTTAGTGAGTGAGTGGACTTCATTTGCAGTTGATTCCCCATATTTTCAGTTTAAATAATTGTCATCTGTGTGTATCATTGCTGTCCTGCATGCCATCCAGAGGTGGAAGCTGTACAGAATTGTCATGTTTAATAGTGAAGACATCTTTGTCTATGGCCAGTTTCATCACCACCAAACTGATGAATCCTGGAGTTTGTTGCACTTGTCTTTCTTTTCCAAGCAAAATTACCTGGAGATATACATCGAGCTGGTGTCATTAGTCTCATAAATTTCATTTTCTTGTGGTGTTGGGCATATCTCTTTGTCGGCTTCATTGTTTCTCCTTACTTGTTCACACTTTGGTAGGTTGTTCACAGGCAGAAACATCAGTGTTTGAATCTCAGTTAAGTATCAGCTCAGCAATATTGACTCTGTATAGTCTCTATAATTTTGAGGTCAAAGCCATATTTTCTGCTGTAAAAATCAGTTTTTGTTTGACCCTGCTAATGTTAAATCTCTAATATTTATGATATATTTCTAAATTGCTGCATTTCGGAAATGTAAATGTCCATGCTAAGCCAGCAAAACTCCAACCAGCATGAGATATACGAGGGGCGACTGATGAGTAATGCACACAGTGAAATATTTTGCCGACGGAGCAAAGTAGCGATGCGCGCGCAGTGTGTCCTTTTAGCCACAACCCTCCTGCACAATGGTGCAAAGTTTCATTCCTTTCTCGACACCGGTTCTAAAACAGTGCATGTTAACATGGAGTTATGTTATGGTGGTATGTCAACGAGATTGAAGCATTGTGTGGTGACTGAATTTTTAAGTGTTGAAAACGTAACGCCAGCTGAAATTCATCGCCGTTTACAGGCTGTGTATGGTGAAGACACTGTTAACAGAACTACAGTAAATCGTTGGGCCATTAAATTTTGTGAATGTGAACCAGGTTGTGCCAATATTGTTGACCAACCTTGCAGTGGAAGGCTGGTTTCTGTGACAGATGACAAGCATCAAAAACAGGTTGATGAACTGATCAAGCATGACTGCCGTATCACCCAGAAGCAGATAGTAGGTATGCTAGGAATGTCTAAAGAAAGAGTGGGCTATATCATTGGTTTACTTGGCTACACAAAAGTCTGTTCTCAATGGGTGCCACGCATGTTGACGCTGGAAAAGAAAGAAAAGCATGTTGAAATTTGTGAAGAACTTTTGAAGTGCTATCGCGAAGAGGGAGATCAATTTCTTTTGAATATTGTTACTAGGGATGAGTCATGGATTCATCATTTTGACCCAGAAGAAAAACGACTGAGCATGGAATACAGGCACACTTCATCTTCTCGCCCGAAAAAATTCAAAACAGTGCCGTCTGCCAGCAAGATTCTTTTGACCATTTTTGGGGACTCACAAAGAGTTTACAGCTCGGTACATTGAAACAATAAAAAACCTACGGCGGAGGGTGTGTCGAGTTAGGGGTCAACATCGCGGATTTTGTTGCTGCATGACAATGCAAAACTGCACACTGCTCACACAACGATTGATGCTCTGGAGACGCTGAAGTTTGAGGTTCTCTCCCATCCGCCCTACAGCCCTGACTTGGCGCCAAGCGATTTCCATTTCTTTCCTCACCTCAAGAGGGATCTCAAAGGGACTCATTTCACCTCAGATGATAAAGTGAAGCAAGCTGTGACATCGTGGATCAAACAAGTAACTCCTGAATTCTTCGTTGACGGCATGCGTGAACTTGTTTTACATTGGGAAAAATGTATTGAACAACAAGGCGACTATGTTGAAAAATAAGTATGTCAATTTGTAGCTAAAATATTGTACTTTACTTCCTACTTTCGTTTGTTTAAATACATGGTCTCTTTTCCTAGATATTTCAATGTATGCATTACTTATCAGCCGCCCCTCGTATGTGCCATTTAACCCCCTATGCGAAAGGTTAATGTCATCAAGCAGTAAGGAAGTTAAAGACCAAAATATTTGTAGCCTTGTTAATGCATTTCAATGAAACTTCAAGTTCAAGAGACAACTTTTGGCTTGTGGGCAGTCTACCAGGTGAAGAACGTGTGATTGGCGTGACTGCTACAATGCAAATCAGCATAGAATGTAAGTCATTGCCTATTTGGACACAGCTGGACAAGGTGGTTGCTATACCCAATATATGTCACACAAAAGTGGCTGAAGAGCTTGGAATTTCTGTGTCAACATAAACATAGGCTAGCAAATTGGGACAGAGAGTTCAAAATTTGGAAAGGATCTGGTAGAGATGGCCTTTTTATCTACCACCTGGCAGTACAATACTAAAGCAGAAAGCATTGCCAAAGAGTGAAATGTTGAATTTGGACATTCCAATGGATTGATGATAGCTTTAAAAAACTTTCTGGTATTGCCTATAACAGTAGCATAGTGTTTGTAAAAAGGTGAGTGGGGGAGTCCATTGGCATAGATTGAGAAGAAGAGGCAACCTGGAAGAACACAGATTAATTCACTTGTTGCATATTTACCATATTTACCAGAATTTAAGATGATCCTGCATGTAAAACTAACCTCCATTAACAACTTAGAACTTTCAGAAAATATGTGTATGGAACGTGTTTAACTTTTTGTGCAATTGAAATTTGATCCCCTACTTTTCAGATGATGAACTAAGAAACATTTCTTGTGTTATTTTTGGGAAGTATGACATACACGGTGCAGTCCAAAAGTTTTAGAACTGATTTTTGAAAAATCAAAGACACATGAGGAGGACACATACCTTTTTTTTTTTAATTCAAAATAAGCTCCGTTGGCATATATACAGGCTTTTGCGCGGTCAAACAGTTTCTGAAAAAGCTGCCGAAAATTCCTTTTTTTCAACCTTCTTTAATTTATCAGTTATGGCTTCCTGGATCTCAGCAACATCCACAAAGTGGAGTCCTTTTAACTTCATTTTGAACTTGGGGAACAGAAAATAGTCTGGCGGAGATAAATCTGGAGAGTATGGGGGGGGGGGGGGGATTAAGGGTTGTAATTTTTTTGGGTAAAAATTGGCAAACACTTGCAGGTTTGTGGGCAGGCGCATTATCGTGCAACAAGAAAAATCTCGAGGAAAGAACACAGCTGGATGAACCCCTTGCATGTGCTTCAGGAGGCAATCCATTACTCCTTTATGAAATTCTGCATTTACTGTTTTTCTCTCTGGTACGAATTCGTTGTGCACTAAACCTCGAGAGCCTAAAAAATTCATCAATAGTTTCTGCGGCTGAGGGGTTGTCTCACCAACGCAGTCAGAACTCTGTCGCTTTGTTTTGGGGTCACACGCAAAACACCAGGTCTCATCTCCCATAATAATTTTGTTAAAAAAGTTTTGTCTGCATTGGCCATTGCGATAATGTCTTGGCAAGATGTGACTCGATCTTCCCTTTGCTCGGGTGTCAAGGAGTGTGGAACAAAACGTGCACACAACTTTCTCTTTCCCAAATCCTCTTTCAGAATCCGAAGAAGTACAGTCTTGGGGATGTTCAAAGGTTCTGCTATCATTCTTGATGCGATTTGACAGCCATTTTTGACCAAACCAGCAACAGCAGCAGTGTTTACCTCAGTTCAAGTCGATTTTGGGCTGCCACCTCTCTCATCATCTTCTGCCAGCTCCCTTCCATCTCAAAATCGAGAATACCACCTAACAACATTCGATCAGTTCAGGGCGTCATTCCCATAAGCCTTTTTCACCAATACTAGTGTTTCTGTCGCAGATAGGCCGGCTTTGAAACAAAATTTTTTTGACAACTCTCTGTTCATTTCCTCCATCCATGACGTATAAAGAAAAATGACTTTACAAGACAAGTTATAACTCATACACTGTCAAAGATAAACAAACAAAACTGGGTAAGTGCATGGATGTTGGTTGATAGTAGTTAGTGGGTTGGCTGATAGATCGCTCTAGTTCTGTTATTTAAAAAAATCAGCCCTAAAACTTATGGATCGCACTGTGTATGGAATATTATTTTAGTAAAATGAGCATCAATTTAAATACAGAACTACAAAACAAAACACATTTTCAGACTTACCCTCTAAGAATTTCTTTCACTCAGTACACCTGATTAATGGAATTTTTACAAAAAAAAATCATAAGAGGTTTTTGCTTTATATATATATATATATATCAGGTCTTGCTCTACATACCGTGGGGCACAGTGATCTTAAAAGAGAGATGAAACAAATTCACAAGAGGTTCCTTATACAAATTTATTTTGTATATGTATTTTACAAATGTGTGAACACTTCAAGATACCAAGCAGGCTGGTGTAGCAGCAATTCTGTAGACTTGTATTTGGAGAGGCCTGTTGAATCTTGGCTGGGACATCACCATTCTGAGGTGTATGTGTTTGTCCTCTTTCCCTCCAGACAAGTGGTTCTTCATTTAGACTACATCTTTTTATTTCTGGAACCCTTGCACTTCATCATTCACCCGACATGATGCCAGTGACTCTGTGTAAGTCAGTGATACTGACTGAATTGTCAAACTGCAAAAAGGAGCCACTGGAAGGTTGAGTTCTTGCACTTTTGTTTTTGATGTGTTTGTGATGACACGTTTTACTGGTAGTGTTATGAAAAAGTGTGTTTCATTTTTGTCTGTCATCTTCTGTCAGGGCAGAGTCTCCCAGCTCTGTTGTGTGATTCCTCATCTCTTGGTTCCTACATCTAGTCTTGGTCTTTCCAGTGGTTATTTGTTCTTATGCCTGTATTCCTAATACTCTGACTTTTCTAATTTGACCATTTTTATTCTATTGTTTTTCCTAGAAAGTCACTCCTAATACCCAGGTTTCACATTTTATGACTTCTTTGTTTCTTAGTAGCTTACAGAAATTATGTTTCATAGGATGAGATTAAACATGTCAGAGGGTGATATGGCAAATACACTACCACTGGCTCAAGCCTAAGACTGTCTGTAGATCATAAATATTGAAACTGGCTTGCTGGAGGACTAGTGGCAAGTTTTCCTTATGATATATTTTGACATTAATTGTGTTCTTATGTCCTACTTTATTTCAGGGCACTTTCTCTGTGTATGAGAAACTTGAAGCAGTCAATAACTTCTTGAGGGAGAACCTGCTTAATGAGGACATGCCGTTTATACTTACGACACCAATAGGTCACCAGCTGTCTGAGGAAGATGCTGACAAGACCCTCACAGATCTCCGCTTGGTTCCTGCAGCCATTCTCACATTTTCATGGGATTACTCCAATGTAGAAGAGGCAGTTCTGGAGCAGCAGCCTGTATATTTGAAACCAGAAATTCTGATGCTTATGCAGTCATTGTAGCTGTGTGTACGTGTGCACCTGCTACAGCATTGCTTGTCTCTTAGCAACTTCAGGTATTAAATGTTTTTGTTTTTTGTTTTTGTTTATTTTTTCAAAGTTTGTTGATAGTGTTTCTGGTTTGGAATGAAGAATTCATACACAGATTATTAGTTATTTTCCCAGGTACCATCATCCTGTTGCATTTACCAAATCACTATTGATTATACTTTCTGATTAGCACAATGCTGCGAATATTATATGTCCATCATATTTTGCTGAATCATGTTTTGGCCACTTTACATTGCCGTCATTAGGTTGTCGTACGAGCGCATAAAAAGAATGTGATTTGTAGGAAGAGGCCTTCGCTTTACATGTGTGTTGCCAGAGTTCCACACTCCCACACAACAAGAGTTGTGGTTTCCTCCTGTGCCCTACACCTCTCACACACGGGACTGTAAATCGGCCTCATGTAGCATTGTCTTGTCAGGGTGTTATGTCCAGTAAGGAAACCAGTAACTATGCACGATTGCATAGTTACATAGTTCTTGAGCCAGCCTCTGAGTGCAGGTAAGACCCTGCCACATTGTCACGTTCTGGTTACCGAGCAAGCATGCAATATTTTTCTTTATATTCTGCCTTGAGACCCCCAGGGCTGGTTCTGGTCCAACAAATTGGTGAACAGTTCCCTCCCTTGTGACCTCATCGGCAGTTTCAGTTTCACATGTCCCAGAATGTCCAGGGACCCAAGATTCCAGCAAAGTGGTGGGTGGAAATATTCAGTGCGTTTTGGCACCGTTGTACCAATGGGGACTTGATTTAGCAGCCTGAAGATTTTTCTAGGATGCCTGACTATCAGAGCAAATACTAATGTGTTTCTCTGGTTTAGCATTCATTTTGTAAGAACAAGCTAAGATGGTATATATCTCAACCTGGAAAACTGTACCATATCTTCCTAGAGAGATACTGAGGCTTGTACCCAAGGATTGCCCATAGACTCTTGCCTCACCCCCACCCCCCTGTATACTGGACCCATCTCTATGACAGATGAGTCCCTGAAATGCAAGGCAAGGCACTGTTCTCTAGTCACCTCTATTCTTGGGTTCAAATTATATGCTGGCCTCATCATTTCCCAAGGTAAATGTGGCATCAAGCTTCTGAAGCTGCATCAATGTACTGCTGTGCCCTCGACGGAGGTGAAGGTAGAGCCAGCAGAGTGGATGTGCAGCTGACCTGAACCAGTGAATCAAGTGGAGGAAGGCAAGTGAGTGCCTCCATAGCACCTGTTGGGGTAGTGCGCATGGCCCCTGTTATGCCTAAGCATACAAGTGTTTGGATTCTACAAGGCCACCAGACTAGAGATGCGAAGGTGATGAATGGTCATATGAAGGAGGCATAGAGCCAATAAACCACTTTTGGCTTTAAGCCCCCCATTGCACCAGAGGCCCTCCTACAGGTACACAATGACTTGTGAGCCTTCACCCTGATATTCACATGTTCCCTCCAGGTCAGCCAAGAATTTGGGACCACCCGAAGATACTTGGCCAATGTAGAATGGTGCAGAGTGAATCCAGAAAAAACAGGTTTATTGAAACTAGGAAGTTCCCTGTTCCTTGTAAATATGACATGGTGTGTACAGTGTGAAGGGCCTGCTGCATGAGTTCTGACAGTGTGTTTGGGAATTTCTCCACTGTCAGCAAGGAAATGTCATCAGTGTAACTCTGAGTATATACACCACCTTCTTTGAGCCTCACTGTCAGTTCCTCAGCAAGGCACCATAGGAATGGTGACAGCATGCCTCCCTGCAGGCAACCCCTGGACACCGTAGTGCTCATAAATGACTCATTGAGAGTCGCTGTTGCCAGGTGGCCCTCCAGGGTTGCTTTAATCCACAGGACAACAGTGTGGCTGACTCATGCCTGCAGGGATCAGTACACATGGAGTCAAAACAGATGTAATTAAAAGCTCCTTCTGTATCCAGAAAAACACCCAGAGCTGTTTCCTTCTGGTCAAGCACCACAACCTGAACCACGAGGTCGTGAAGGGCCTTTTCCACAAATCTTCCAACTTGTTAAGCGTGCTGGTTGGGATGCAGTGGCATAAGATCCAGAGTCCCATCTCTTAAATACCTATCCACCAGCCCCTCCATGGTCATAAATAAGAACCATGTAAGACTGATAGGTCTGAGGTCTCTAGGCCCAGTATAGGAACTCCTACCAGGCTGAGATGTAAATACTACCTTAACCTGACACCATATAGCTGGAACAGAGCCAGTGGCCAGGCAGGCACAGAAAATCCTGACCAAGTAAGGAATGACAGTCCTTGGTCCCTGTGGCAACAGGGCCAGGATTATTCTTGGCTTACGAATTTATTTACCATTCCATTCTCCTATAGGTGACACCTTCAACAGCCACCTGCTAATTGTATTGCTTGGTACAACAGGCAGCAGCATGGGTCGCCACCTCACTAACTACTGAGTTGGAAAGTGAATTGCAAGTAGGAGTTATTCGGACTACACTATTCCAGTTTATTCAAGTTTATTACTACTCCAAAATCTTCAGTTTCATTATAGACTGGGAGAAACAAAGACCCAGTGCTCTTTGAGGATGCTCTGATCTGGTTCACTGATGGCTCTAGGGCTAACTCAGGGACAGTGTCTGGTATTTTTGGCTTAAGACCAAATAGAAGCTTTAGCTTCCTACTGGGTAAATTTGCCACAGTTTTTCAAACCGAAATGTATACCATTCTACAATGTGTGTGTGAAAACATAAGAAGGGCTTATAAAAATAAGCGGATTCTTATTTCCTCTGATAGCCAGGCTGCACTTAAGGCACTCAGTAGTCTGAACGTGACTTCAGAACTGGTTGCAGAATTCCTGGATGCACTCTCTGTGCTGGCTAGCCTGAATGAGGTTACCCTTGCTTGGGTGCCGGAGCACCGTGGCATTCCTGGCAATGAGGAAGCTGATAAGCTTGTAGTGCATCTGGAACATAAGCTGATGGGCCCTAAGAAGGAGGAGGAGGAGGAGTTATAAAGTTTTCCCTTTGGATCACGTTTCTGACCCTGAAGGAGCCACCGGAGACTCCAGCTTGATTTTGGGGTCTAAAAAAGAGCCCTGTGTAACCTAACTGATGTGGAGTTGCAGAAGGTACTGCATTATTCTTTAGAGGCCTTCCTCACCTATTTTCTGTATATCCACTGAGCCTCTTTATAGAGTTACAAACATTGGGGTTTCTCTTTTGTAAGGCTGTTATTAAATAGCCATCTCACTTCTCTTCTAAGGGACTCAAAATTAAATGTCCATTTAGAGGATATTTAGCTGTTTTCACAGGCCTAATGGAATAATTTCCTTCATAAGCCAAAATTAGGGCCAGCTGGACAAAAAGAATTGTGAGCCCTGAACCGACCTCATGTTTCATGTTCATATCCAGACGTTGCTCCAGCCTGCCCTTCAGATCCTCCCCAAAGAAGTCCCAGCTGATGACCCTAGAGTTCCTGACCAGGCATTCTGGAACAAAGACCTCGAAATTGAAAAGAATGTTTCTGTGATCAGACCAGGAAGGCTCAGAGACCTCCCATCTTTTAATGCTTTCTGAGAGTCCAAATTACAGTAGGATAATATCAATCACCTCGAACCTCCCAACAATGTGAAAGGTAGAATCATTGCCTTTGTGTAGAATTTATAAATTTGTAGAATTTAGGAACTCCAACAAAGCCACCCCTCTCTATCATTGCAGTTGATGCTACCCTACACTGTGCGGTGAGAATTGGAGTCTCATCCTATGAATAGTTAAAGGTTTTTCTCCTCACAGCGCACAAGTTCCTCCAACTCCCTTGTCCGGGGAGGGTCCTTGGCATCGTAAGGCAAGTAGGTGGAACAAACAACCAAACATTTTTCTAAATAAGGTGTTAATTATTCGACCAAACACAACCATACAGATCTAGTATATTAGTCCTTTATTTATTTATTTATTTATTTAAATTTATTTCCATACATCCCATTAAGGTACAAACCATGGAAAAGGAAAAGGTCACGTACAATAAGCATCTAAAGGCAACTTACAAATTGGTGTAACTAATATCAGGTTAAAAAGAATACTTGACAACCACACTAATAACTTACATAAATTAACATTATACACAAGATATTAAAAGAGTGCATAAGATAATACAATAAATAAATGTAAAAATTGCAGTCAAGTAGTAGGATTTACATGTCCTTGTCCTCATTATATTCGAAGTATTCTTCAGTTGAATAAAAAGAATGATGATATAAAAATCTCTTGAGAGATCATTTGAAGTATTTCATATCATTGACTAAGATTTTTATATGTCATGGTAAGTGATTAAAAACTTTAGAACCTGATACATAAGGTCCTTTATAGAATTTGGTTTTATTAACAGTTGGTAGATGTAGATTGTTCCTGGTTTTGCATTTATGTATTTCCTTGTTTGAGGTGAATAAGTGTTTGTTTTTAACTGTAAATAAAATTAGTGAGAAAATGTATTGGGAATAGAACATCATAATTTCCATGTTTTTAAAAGCTTTCCTACAAGATTCCCTTACTTCAGTGTTGGTTATGATTCTAAAAATTTTTGTTTTGTAAAATAAATAATTTATTAACATTGGAAGATCTCCCCCCAGAAAATTATGCCATAACTTAATGTGGGATGTATATAAGCATAATAAATTGTTCTTAGTGTAGATTGGGGTACAGTATGTTTTAGATTTCTTAAATGTAGTCTCAGTGGAATTTGAAATATTTTTCTGTTCATATTTAACTTTAGTTTTAACCTGATGATAATTTTTCATTCTAAATTCCACATAGTGGGTTTTATTGAAGTGCAGTATGAGTGAATTGCTGTTAAACCAAGAGATTATGTTGCAGAAAGATTGATTAATATTAATATTAAAATCTAAATCATTAGAATCATTTAATAATAGACTGGTATAATCAGTGAAGAGAACCATACAGTTATTTTTGTAATTATTTTTGGTAGGTCATTTATATAAAGAAGGAAATTCAGGGGACCAAGAATTGAACCATGAGGTACATCACTTTTGATGAATTCCCATTTTGAAGAGCTATTAGTATTAGTATTATTATTAAGTATTACTTTCTGATATCTGCAGGTTAAATAGGATTCAGTGTTTTAGATTTTCCTTCAGTACCCTAGAATTCTAGTTTATCCAATAGTATTTTGTGATTCACACAATCAAGATCTTTTTAAAGGTCGCAGAAGATACCTCCAATTTTTAAATTATTGTTCATAGCGGTTAAAATGTTATTTGTTAAAGAATATGAAGGTTGTTCAGTTTAGTACCTAGTTCTAAATCCGTATTGTACATCAACTAAAATAGAATTTGTATTTATATGGTCAAGAAGTCTACCATATACAAGTTTTTTGGTAACTTTTGAAAAGGAGGTAAGCAAGGATATTGTCCTATAATTAGTTATGTTTTGATCATCACCTTTTTTAAAAATTGGTTTAATAATGGTGTATTTTAACCTATCAGGAAATATACCGGTGTTTAAAACTGCATAGCTGATATATGTAAGCGGGGATATAATGTGAGGTGCACTTAATTTTAGTATTCGAGTAGAAGTTTCATCATATCCACTGGAATTTTTGGATTTTAAGGATTTAATAATCTTTTCAATTATATACATATAATGAATTCTGAGGTATGTTTATGAAGGGAATTAAGTATAATTTCTAGTTTATTGAGAAAGCATTCAAAATTACCACATGGAGCCCTATAAATACATATAATAATTACCTTTCTTTTCTGAGTATTAAGTGGAATTGCAGTTATTTGTATATCTTGTTCCTTGCTACATTGTAGTAAATCAATATTATTAAATTTTAAAGATTCTCGGAAATAATTACATATGCCACCATGTTTTAAATTCTTCTTAAAATAGTTAGCACCTAGTTTATTTTTGTATTAACTAATTTGTAGTGGTGTTCAGTGAAACAGGTCAAATGGGGTGATTCTACAGATAGTGAAAGCAGGAACTAATACATTTTACCCTTTAAGCCCTTTGTTGGTAGATAATGAATCAGTTATTTATATCATCGTTCTTAACATGTTTTATATATAACTGTTTAGAATCTTTTTACTTGATTGATTGGTTTTTGAGTTAGTTAAGCTGACAGTATCACTGTTCTTTGAGATTGTGGCTTTGTTCTGTCTGTTAAGAGGCCCTACATGTACATTCAGATCCTATGAATTCCTATTGGCTGTCATGAATCTGAGTTAAAGGAGATTCTAATTTTGAGGGGTTATCCACACTATCCACTATACACTACACATGTTCTGGCTGTCCGGATCAGCCATCATCATGAAAGTGTCGGATACACAAAAAGAATATGAAGGGAGAGAGGCCTTTCTTTACAGTGGTATGAATTTTAACAATATTATTCCAAAAAATAGAATAATAAGGGTAAAATTAGTATATAATTATATAATAATAATAATTAAAATATAGGGTTAAAATAAGAACCCATGGCTGGTATTCAGTCCGTGGTTTTACATATGGAGTCACTGAATTAGTGCTCCATATCCTCCACAGAAGCCACTATTCTCTTGTAAGTAAGGGTAAGCCCTTCAGTAGTATTTTTTTTTTATATCCAAAGGTATGGATGATGACCAAAAAGAAAACACAAGGCTGTTTGCATTTGGTGGCACTAATGTAAAGCACAAATTTAATTTATTCATGCAACCATGACCGTGGATAAAAGCTGTACAAAGCACAGTGTCACAAAATCACAAAACTTTGTGTTGTGACATGTATTTATTTCTTTATTTTTGTTTTTACATTCAGTAAGATCCATAAGGGTTAGAAAAACTCACTGGATATAGAATTGGTCAAACAAATTAAAATATGCGGACTCACTCAAAGTTTATGTAGATTATAATTAGAAAACAAACAATGACAGAGACAAGATTGTATAATAAATGTGCAGTACCTGCTAAGAATAATACAAGAAAAATAATTTTTACAATTCAATTACATAAGTAAAAGAAATAATAAAAGACAGCATTTAAAATTACATTATGATAAGACATGATAACAGAGGAAAGTTACATGCAAACATGGTTAACCACATGTATGATATATTGTAGAATTTCCTTTAATTTATAAAAAGAGTATGTAGTTAAAAAAGTTTTTGGGCTCTTCTAAATTTCTTTGGGTTGATGTATTTTAGATGTCTGAGGAAAGGCTGTTAAAGATTTTAATTATATCGTGATGTAATGACACATTCAGTGTAATACTGTGGTTATACTAAACACTAAAAAAAAGTGTAACCCTAGAAATTTGTACAACCCTGTAATGATTTAATATATTAAACGTTTTATAAATGTTAAATTTTTTGCTTCAGACATTTTATATCTTTTTACACACACACACACACACACACGTATATAAGCTTGTAAACTGTGAGATCTCAAAACCGCAACATATTTGTAAAATATAGCCCCTTTCGTATTCTTGTATTTAGGCCTGATAATGGCTAATTATTTTCAGCTGAAACACATGACCTTATTTTTGCACAATATAATGTTGTGTTGACAGATCGCAACATCTATTTGTATTCATAGTGTACTGACCCTGTGTCTTCGATGTCAGGAAATCCCCATGACCCAACATTACATCCCAGGATATCAGAATTCTCTGCTGCACCTCTGTGTAAACATCACAATTCTCACTGCAAGTGTTTACCAATTTACTGTCACAACATCTCAAGGACCAGTCAGCCAATTCGCTGCCCCTTACAAACCTCCACTCTTTGGTCTCATCTTGCTAGCTGTTGAAAGTACAATTTTATAAAATTATTAAAATGTTGCAATATTGTCATTTTTACAGTAAAATAGAATAAAATGTTTTCAGTATTACAATGTCTTGTGCAATCAGACTGAATGTTATGTGCCTGTCAAGTCACTGCGGCATGTCAAATTTCTTTTTTTCATGGCAGCTGTGTTTAAATGCTTCGATATAAGAACCATATTTTAGAAATTTCATATTATGTACCATTGTTCTTTCCTGTGATCACCTAACCATGAAATAAATTATTGACAATCTGCAGTTGTGGTTATACACAGATGCCTTATAATCATGCTCTTGAATGTGGCAACTTGCATGCCACCTTGCAGAGCAGAAGGGAATCAGCCCACCTGGTCCTCCTGCTATCAGAGCTGCAGTATGAGCTCAGTCATAGAGAGAGGTGGTTACTGCATATGAGAAATGTGTTCTGCAGAACAGGGTGTTCATTGGCAGTATTGCTGTAAAGTATGTGTCATGTGACAAATGTCAACAAAAGTAATTCTGAGTAGACAGTGCTGTGTAAATGACAGTACTCAGAATATTTGAAAAGTTTTGAGCGACAGATTAAGGCTGGACAAAACTGAAGTATGAAAACTTGTGTTTCCTTAGGCGAGGTATGGTTTACCTTAAGTAGGTACATAAAAGAGCTAAAATAACAGAGAGAGGTCTCCTGGCAGTTTGTGAAGGTACTTGACATGACCTCAGAGTTTAAGTCTGGTGTGCAGTAAAAGTGTGGAGAATGTCGTGGGGCTATACTACTATTACAGTAAATTAATTGTGTCAGAGTTATTCAGGGAATTTACAGAAGAAGAGAAAATGTACCAGAACCCATTTTCTTTCTAAGAATTGAGGAGAACTTTCAAGCAGAAATTGCAGCTGTTTGAAAACAAAAGCTTTGTCATGTGTCAAGATATAATATGTTAGGGGGTACGAGGTGTGCTTAGAGGCTGCGCTGTGAGACTTAATGTGAAACAGGAGAAGTGGAATTGCAGGAGGAAGAAATCACCTCCCCCCCCCCCAGCAGTTTTGGGCTTCCTATACAATGGAACTGCTACAGTGGCTGGATTGGGGGCATCCTGATATGGAGATACAGAGATCAGGTCATGCTGAAGGGTAGAGAAGGCTTTTCATTCACCCTCCTCACCCCTTGACATTTGAAGTCATTCAACTAATATTGTTCTAGGAAGTAACAACAGCAACAGCAGCACACATGATTTGGCACATAACACAGAAAATGCATCCTCACTGTAGCCATGGATTTTCTCCATTATGTTAAGTCCGCATTTAATGTTTGTACGCTGTTCCTGCAGGATTTCTGGTTAGAGCAAAACAACGTAGAATATGTCTGTCCATGAGAATTAAATTAAATGCTTGAGAAAGCAGTGTTAAACTGAGTTCAGGTAATATTAATCAAATTTTCACTAAAATTTGTAAGCATTAAAGCGAAATAATTTTTGGGGCCCTGCTAAACAAGGACTGCCTGTTTTTTGATGTTTCTGTGTACCTGGGAAAGAGTCAAGAAGTTTCATTCTGAGGATTCTGGAATCTTTAACCACACAGCTTTACAGGTTTGCTAGAAGTGGTTTTGTTCTGTTACTTGTGCTGTAAATTTTAGAATAGCTGTGCCCAATCTGTGTTTATAGTTTCTTTGCTAGTGTTCAGATGTGTGTGTGTGTGTGTGTGTAGTCTGAGCCCAAGTAATCGGTTGAAAAATTTTGGCTGTTACAATACTTGAATTTGGAAATACTGCCTTAATTTAAATTTACATTTTCTGCATCCATTAACTGACTGTATGTAACAGAGTCCTTCTAGAGAGCCAAGTGGTTCTTCAGCTGGTTATGCAGTTCCCTGTATTTTATGGAACCTAAAGGTTCCAACCTAGAGACATAATAGCCAACCACTTTTCACTGTACTGACCCAGATGAATCCACTTCATCCTTCCTGTGCTGTTTCCTAGAGATCCATTTGAATGTTGTCCTGTCAGTGCCTGTGGATGTTAAATTACACATATAATCAAATTATTCCAATTTACAAATTTGCCATTATCAAATACTGGTAACAGGATTCACACTGTAACACTCTGTAACATCTCTTTTGTCACTGAAGAACTCTGATCAAATGGTACTGCTTCTGACTTCTGTTCGTGAAATGCCAGGATGTCTACTGTCCTAATATAGGTTTGCTGTATTTTGACCTAGTCCCTGCAGGTAGATGCTGGGGACAGAACCTTGAGTTAAGACAAGACCACTTTTTGTCAGCATGCTATTAACACTTACACATCACTGAAGGTGTGCGGTCTCACAGTGTCATTAGAAGAACTGACACCAAAATTAAATTCCAGTCATTCTCACCTAAACATGTGCTAGTAGCTGTACTGTATGAAACGTGACCGCGAACACTGTGATCTGTGTACTTGCACCATGCTTCATTGCAAGTATAAACTTATGTTAACATTCAAGAATTCGTTCCCACATTTACACCATTACACTTTGTAATGCATCAATTAAATGCCAAGTACAAACTGTGCAACTGTTTAAGATAATATACCATCACTGTATGCAACATTTTGTGTCAATCCATCATGTATTTACCAATCCATTGTCTGCAAACTTGTACCTTAGGAAAGCATGTTATGTAAACAGTGTTACAGCAGTGATGCGTTCCTGAAGGTTGACATCGTAATGGACACACTTACTTGCTTTTGTTTTAACATTACATACCAGTGGCTTGTAACAACACTGAAGAAGAATTTCTGAGGATCATAACAGAAATATTTTACAATTCATTTCGTCGCAATTTTGTTATGACTGGGACTGACACAAAATGTTAGCATGTTTTGTATTTTAAATTTTTTGAATAATTCCAACCCAACATTCATACTGTATTGAGACCATGTATTTGGAACATTCATAGCACAGGGAGTATTTTGTATCACAGGACTGAGCACTGCAGAGTGGGTGGCTTCATTGTTTGCTGTGAGGTAACACATCCGTCCACTCCGTTGAACAGTTCAGGCATACAAAGTACTGTCGTATAAAA
>Ga0131853_10010425_pt1 | contig 16986 bp, 15 predicted proteins | sample TergutLab28metaG_FD_92764 | JGI IMG/M metagenome (GOLD analysis project Ga0131853, IMG submission 92764) | Labiotermes labralis P1 segment gut microbial communities from Petit-Saut dam, French Guiana - Lab288 P1 (version 2) (version 2) | ecosystem: Host-associated > Arthropoda: Insects >...
CGTCATCCTCGGGATGTGGATGGACGGCTGGGGCTACGAGCTGTCCGAGCCGGTCGTCGTGGGCGCCGACGGGGCCGAGCGGCTGACCGACCTGCCCCAGCAGCTCGCGATCGGGAAGTGAGCGCGGTGTCGAACGCCAGCCCCGCGGCCCTGACCACGATGCAGCAGCGCGTCCTCGACCTGATCGACGTCGACGACGTCGTGGCGATGACGCAGGCGCTGGTGCGTGCCGTCGGCCAGAACCCGCCCGGGCAGGAGCAGGCCACCGCCGAGGTCCTCCGCGAGCTCAGCGCCGCCCGCGGGCTCGAGGTGGAGTGGGACGAGGTCGCGCCCGGTCGGCCGAACGTGTCCGCCATCCTGCCGGGCGGCGACGGCCCCGGCCTGCTGCTGCTCGGCCACACCGACGTCGTGCCCGTGGGCGCGGGCTGGCTCGAGGACCCCTTCGGAGGCGTCGTGCGCGACGGCCGCGTCTGCGGGCGCGGCACCACCGACATGAAGGGCGGCCTCGCGGCATGCGTCGGCGCCATGCACGCCCTGCGTGCGGCCGGCGTACGCCTCAGCGGTCCGGTGGAGCTGGCCGCCACGGTCGACGAGGAGGAGAACGGGCTCGGCATCCGGCACTACCTGACCAGCGACCGCTCGAGGTTCGCCGGCTGCGTGGTCGCCGAGCCGACCAGCATGCAGACCATCGTCGCCGCTCGCGGCGCCGCCAACTGCGAGATCACGGTGACCGGGCTCGCGGCGCACGCCGGCGACCCGTCGCAGGGCCGCAACGCGATCTACGGGGCGGCCAGCGTCATCGCCGACCTGGAGCGGTGGCACCACGAGCTGGCGAGCGAGCGGCACGCCATGGTGGGCCCGGCCACGGTCAACGTGGGCCTGGTCCAGGGCGGCGTCGCCGCCTCGACCGTGCCGGCCCAGGCGCGGGTCGTCGTCGACCGCCGCCTGCTGCCCGGCGAGAACGGGCCCGAGGTGCTCGCCGAGCTCAACGCCCGCGTCGCGGCCCTCGACCTCGAGTCGCGGGGGCTGCACGTGTCCGCCGCCATGGACATGTGGATGCCGGGCTTCGAGACCCAGGTCGACGCGACCCTGGTCGAGTGCGTCGAGCGGGCGCTGGCCCACGCCGGTGGACCCGGCCGGCCGCTCGGCGGCTGGACGGCCGCCTGCGACGGCGGGTTCGTGGCCCGCGACGCCAACGTGCCGTGCGTCGTGCTGGGGCCCGGCTCGGTCACCGAGCAGGCCCACCGGCCCGACGAGTCCGTCGGCGTCGACGAGCTGGCCGTCGCCACCCGGGCCTACGCGCTGGCGGCGCTGGAGCTGCTCGGCACCGACTGACGACTCGCCGCGGACACGGCCGCGAGACAGAGAGCCTCCGGATCGACATGGTCGATCCGGAGGCTCTCTTCTCGTCCATGGGCGGTACGCCGCACTCGGCGTACCGCCCACACGGATCAGTGCTGCAGCACCGCCCGCAGGAACCGGCGGGTCCGCTCGTGCGTCGGGTCCTTGAAGATCTGCGACGGCGGGCCCTGCTCCACGGCGACACCGGAGTCGAACATGACGACCCGGTCGGAGATCTCCTCGGCGAAGCGCATCTCGTGGGTCACCAGGAGCATCGTGATGTCGGCGCTGGAGGCGAGGTCGCGGATGACGTCGAGGACGTCGCCGATCAGCTCGGGGTCGAGCGCGGAGGTGGGCTCGTCGAAGAGCAGGACCTTCGGCCGCATCGCCAGGGCGCGGGCGATCGCCACCCGCTGCTGCTGGCCGCCCGAGAGCTGCGGCGGCAGCTTGTTGACGTGGCTGGAGAGGCCGACCATGTCCAGGAGCTCGAGCCCGCGCTGACGCGCCTGGTCCTTCGGCATCTTCAGCACCTTGACCGGCGCCTCGACGACGTTCTCGATCGCGCTCATGTGCGGGAAGAGGTTGAAGGACTGGAAGACCATCCCGACCTGCTTGCGCACCTCGCGGGTCTGGCGGGTCACCGTGGCGTGCCTGCCGCCGGTGGCGTCCCAGAGCTTGTCGCCGAAGACCTCGACGACGCCGTCGCTGGGCGTCTCGAGCGTCATCAGGATGCGCAGGATCGTGGTCTTGCCGGAGCCGGAGGGGCCGATGATGCTGACCTTCTCGCCGGGGCTGACGTGGAAGTTCAGCCCGTTGAGCACCACGTTGTCGCCCCAGCGCTTGGTCACCCCCTTGAAGGTGATCGCCTCCGCCGTGCCGGCACTCGGGGCCGCGCCGACCGGGGCCGTGGTGGGGTCAGTTTGTGGTGGCATAGCGATGCTCCAGAGACTTGAAGAGGAGTGAGGACGGATAGCTCACCAGGAAGAACAGCAGACCGACGAGGGTGAACGCCTCCAGCGGACGGTCGAGGTGCTTGTCCGCCTGCGTGAGCATCTCGCTCACGGTGATGGCGGAGAGGATCGCGGAGTCCTTGAACATCTGGATGAGGTAGTTCCCCAGCACCGGGATGATCGTGCGGACCATCTGCGGGATCACGATCCGCATCCAGGTCGTCGGCGCCGGCAGGCTCAGCGCCGTACACGCCTCCCACTGGCCCCGCGACACGCCCTCGATCCCGCCGCGGTAGACCTCCGCGGTGTAGGCGCTGTAGTTGATGCCGAGCACGAGTACGCCGGTCACGAACGGGCTCAGCGTGTAGCCGTAGTGCGGCAGCACGAAGTAGGCGAAGTACGCCTGCACCAGCAGCGGGGTGCCCCGCACGAACAGCACGTAGAGCGTGAGCAGGTGGCTCAGCCCGGGGATGCCGGTGTGCCTGATCACCGCGACCACGAGGCCGATCAGCAGCGAGAGCAGGAAGGACAGCGCCGTGACCTCGACGGTCACGAGGAGGCCGCGGAGCAGGTCGGGCAGCATGGCCATGGCCAGGTGCTGGTCCCAGACGGCGGCGAGCGGCATCATGCGACCACCTCCGGAATCGCGACGCGGCGCCGCCTCGGCACCGGTCGGTCGAGCGCCAGGCGCCACTCGAGCAGGCGGGCCACGGCCGAGAGCACGATCGAGAACACGAAGTAGGTGACGAGCAGCAGGCCCAGCAGCGCCAGCGTCTGACCACCCACCGCCTGGCGGATGCTCAGCGCGCCGAAGGTCAGGTCCGAGACCGTCACCAGCGAGACGAGCGAGGTCGCCTTCATCAGGTCCACCATCACGTTGCCGAACGCCGGGATCATCCGCGGGATCGACTGCGGGATCAGCACCCGCCACAGCCGCTGGGTCGGCGAGAGGCCGAGTGCGATGCACGCCTCGGTCTGGCCGATCGGCCGGGTGGCGATGGTGCCGCGCACGATCTCGGCGCCGTAGGAGCCCTCATTGAGCGCCAGCACCAGCACGGCCGCCGGGACCGGGTCGAACTGGAAGCCGGCGAACGGCAGCGCGTAGAAGATCCAGAACAGCTGGACCACCAGCGACGTGCCGCGGAAGACCTCCACGAACACGTACGCCGGCACTCGCAGCACTGCGTGGGAGGACAGCCGCGCCAGGCCGACCACGAACGAGACCACGACCGTGCCGAGAATCCCGAGCACGGTGAGCTCGACCGTCATCAACAGGCCGTGCCGCAGGATCGGGGAGTAGTCCCAGATGGTTCCCATGCGAACGCGTCAGCCCGGGTTCTGGCACAGGTTGGCGACGGTGGCCGTCTTCGACCTGGCCGCGCTGGCGTCGAAGCCCCACTTCTTCTCGATGTCGGCGAAGGCCTGGGTCTGCTTGAACTTCTCCAGCGCCGCGTTGTACGCCGTGCTCAGGGCGGTGTCGCTCTTGCGGAACGCCGCACCGGAGCCGGTCTGGGGGGCGTCGCTGATGACGCCGGTCACGTCGAAGCCGGACTGGCCCTGCTTGATCGCGTCGAGCGACAGCGTCGGGAGCAGGAAGGCGTCGCAGCGGCCGGCCTTGAGGGCCTCGACGCCGCTGACGCCGTCCTTGACCTCGACGATCTGGCTCTGCGGCACGCCCGCCGTGGTGAGGATGCCCTCCTCGAAGGCGCCGGTGATCGCCGCGATCTTGAGGCTGGGGTTGCTCTTGACGTCGGCCACGGTCGTGATGTTCTTCGGGTTGCCCGGCAGCACGGCGTACGACTCGGTCGAGACGATGACGGGCGAGGTGTACTGCACCGCGGCGCAGCGCGACTGCTTCATGAACAGGCCGGCAGCGATGACGTCCCAGCGGTTCGCGTTGAGGCCCGCGATCATCGAGTCGTAGTCGACGACCACGGGGATGAGCTTGCCGAAGCCCATCGTGGTCAGCACGGCCTGCAGGACGTCGGGCTCGCAGCCCGTGACGCTGCCGTCGGTGTTGAGCTTGGTGTAGGGCGGCTCGTTGCCGATGGCCACCTTCAGCTGCCGGCCGTTGCCGTTGTAGGTCCCGCTCCCGTTCGCGCTGGTGGACCCACCTGGCGTGGTCGTGCCGCATCCGCCGAGGACGGTGGCGACGGGAACGGCGAGGGCGCCTACGCCCAGGCCCTGGAGCAAGCGACGTCGGGAGATGCTGTCGGACATGTGGTCACTCCTGCGATCTTGGGATCTGGCGCCGAGTCAGCGCCGGACGGTGGCGCTCTGCCTACAGGCGACGATGATCGAACGGCGATGTAGCATTGTCAACAATTAGAGTCGGAGTTTAAGAACCCGAAACATGTAAGGAGAAGGCGCTTGACCGAGGAGGCTGCAGGTGCATTCACCCCGATCCCTCGCGAGTCCACCGCCAGCCTGATCGCCGACCGGCTCCGCGAGGCGATCGCCCGCGGCGACCTGGCCCCCGGCATGCAGCTGGCCGAGGCCGAGCTGGCCCGCGGACTCGGCGTGTCTCGCGGCCCGCTGCGCGAGGGGATGCAGCGGCTCACCCAGGAGGGGCTGCTCGTCTACCACCGCAACCGGGGGCTCTTCGTCATCGAGATGACGCCCACGAACGTCCGGGACATGTACGTCGCCCGGGCCGCCGTCGAGCGCGCCGCCGCACGTGAGATCTTCCAGCACGACCCGGGCGCGGCGGCCGCCGCGCTGGAGGCGGTGATCGACCGGATGGCCGAGGCGGGGCACCGTGACGAGACGTCGGAGGTGAGCCGGGCGGACATCGAGTTCCACGAGCTGCTCGTGGCGCTGGCCGGCAGCGACCGGCTCAGCCGGATGCATCGCACGCTGCTCACGGAGACCCAGATGTGCATCCACGCGCTCGAGAAGACCTACGACGGTCACGACGCCCGCGTGCGGGAGCACCGCAACATGGCGCGCGCCTTCGCCGAGCCCGACGCGAGCCTGATCGACCGGATGCTCCTGGCCCACATGGAGGACGCCGTCACGCGGCTGACCCACGATCAGGCGGGGCCGGTCGAGAAGGCGTAGGGCGTGTCTCCCGGGCCGGTGATCCGACCCGGAGGACACGCCCCGCGGTGGCTACATCGCGATGCCGACGTACTTGGTCTCGAGGAACTCGTCGATCCCGACGCTGCCGCCCTCGCGACCCAGGCCGGACTCCTTGATCCCGCCGAACGGCGCCGCGGGGTTGGAGACGACGCCCTGGTTGAGGCCGACCATGCCGGCCTCGAGGCCCTCGGCCAGGCGCAGCGCCCGGCGCAGGTCGTTGGTGTAGACGTAGGAGACCAGGCCGTACGGCGTGTCGTTGGCCAGCCCGAGCACCTCGTCCTCGGTCTCGAACGGCGTCAGCGGGGCGACCGGCCCGAAGATCTCCTCCGAGGCCATCCGCGCCTCGGGGCTGACGTCGGTCAGCACGGTCGGTGTGAAGAAGAAGCCAGCGGAGTCCGGCGCGGAGCCGCCCGTGAGCACCCGCGCGCCCCGGCCGACCGCGTCGTCGACCAGCTCGCGGACCTTCTTCTGCGCGGCCTCGTCGATGAGGGGCCCGACGTCGACGCCGGACTCGGTGCCGCGCCCGACGCTGAGCGCCTTCATGGCCTCGGTGAGCTTGCGGCCGAACTCGTCGATGACCGAGCTGTGGACGTAGATCCGGTTGGCGGCCGTGCACGCCTCGCCCATGTTGCGCATCTTGGCCTGCATGCAGCCCGCCACCGCCTCGTCGAGGTCCGCGTCGTCCATCACCAGGAACGGCGCGTTGCCGCCGAGCTCCATCGACGTGCGCAGCACCTTCTCCGACGCCTGCTCCAGGAGGAGCTTGCCCACCTTGGTGGAGCCGGTGAAGGAGAGCTTGCGTGCCTTGCCCGAGCGGATGAGCGGCTCCATCACCTCGCCGGCGCGCATGGCCGGCACCACGTTCACGACCCCGTCGGGTACGCCGGCCTCCCGCAGGATGTCGGCCAGGGCCAGCATGGACAGCGGCGTCTGGTGGGCCGGCTTGAGCACCGAGGTGCAGCCCGCCGCGATCGCCGGGCCGAGCTTGCGCGTCCCCATCGCCATCGGGAAGTTCCACGGCGTGATCAGCAGGCAGGGACCCACCGGCTGGCGCGCGACCAGGAACCGCGCGTTGCCGGCCGGCGAGGTGGCGTAGCCGCCGTCGATCCGGGTCGCCTCCTCGGCGAAGTGGCGGAAGAACTCGGCGGCGTACACGATCTCGCCCCGGGCCTCGGCGACCGGCTTGCCCATCTCGAGGGTCATCAGCAGCGCCAGGTCGTCCTTCCGCTCGTGCAGGAGGCGGAAGGCGTTCATCAGCATGTCGGAGCGCTCGCGGGGCGACGTCGCGGCGAAGCCGCGCTGCGCCGCCACGGCGGCGTCGAGGGCGCGCATCGCGTCCGCCGGGCTGGCGTCGGCGACGTCGCAGAGGACCTCGCCGGTGGCGGGATCGACGACGGGGAAGGTGGCTGCGCCCTCGGCGTCCTCCCATCGGCCGTCGATGAGGAGCTGGGTGGGCACCGCGGCGAGGACCTGGTGCTCTGCGGAGGTGCGGGTGACGGTCATGCTGCTTCCTTCCGGCGGGTGCCTGACGCCAACATCTGATTGTTGACAATATACGTCGCGGTGTCGTGAAGTAATCCCCGTGGCCGAGCTCTCCGAGATCCTGAAGCAAGCAACCGGCGTCGTCGCGGCACGGGGCGAGGGTGTCCTCCTCTACGACGAGGATGACCGACGCTACCTGGACTTCACCGCCGGCATCGGCGTGACCAGCACGGGGCACTGCCATCCGCGCGTCGTCGCCGCCGCGCAGGAGCAGGTGGGCCGGATCATCCACGCGCAGTACACGACCGTGATGCACCGCCCGCTGCTCGACCTCGTCGACCGGATGGGCGAGGTGCTCCCCGCCGGCCTCGACCGGCTCTTCTTCGCCAACTCGGGCTCCGAGGCGATCGAGGCGGCGCTGCGACTGGCCCGCCAGGCGACCGGACGGCCCAACATCATCGTGTTCCACGGCGGCTTCCACGGCCGCACCGTCGCCGCCGCGTCGATGACCACCTCCGGCACGAAGTTCAAGGCCGGCTTCAGCCCCCTCATGGCCGGCGTGCAGGTAGCGCCCTTCCCCGACCCGACCCACTTCGGCTGGAGCCAGGACGAGGCGACCGACTTCGCCCTGGCCCAGCTCGACTACGCCTTCCAGACGCTCAGCGCCCCCGCCGACACGGCCGCGCTGCTGGTGGAGCCGGTGCTCGGCGAGGGCGGCTACGTGCCCGCGAACGAGCGGTTCCTGGCCGGGCTGCGCGAGCGGGCCGACCGCCACGGCATCCTGCTGGTCATCGACGAGGTGCAGACCGGCTGGGGCCGCACCGGCCGGTTCTGGGGTCACCAGCACTTCGGCGTACAGCCCGACGTCCTGGTGACCGCCAAGGGCATCGCGTCGGGCTTCCCGCTCTCGGCGATCGCGGCCAGCGCCGAGGTGATGGAGAGGGCGTGGCCCGGCTCCCAGGGCGGGACGTACGGCGCCAACGCGGTCGCCTGCGCCGCGGCTCTGGCGACGATGGACGTGATCCGCGACGAGGGCCTCGTGGAGAACGCCGCGACCCGCGGACAGCAGCTCCGCGAGGCGCTCCAGGCGGTGGCCGACCAGCACTCCGCCATCACCGATGTCCGCGGCCTGGGCCTGATGCTCGGCAACGAGTTCCGCGACGCCGCGGGACAGCCCGACGGCGCCACCGCGGCCCGGGCGCAGCAGGAGGCGGCCCGACGCGGCCTGCTCCTGCTGACCTGCGGCGCGTGGAGCCAGGTGGTCCGCTTCATCCCCGCGCTCGTGGTCGACGAGGCGCAGGTCCGGGAGGCGGCCGACATCTGGGCCGACGCGGTGGCCGCTGTCGTCTGAGCCCAGAGCCGCCGGGCGATAGCCTGACCCTCATGCTCGACGTGCGCCGACTGGTGCTGCTGCGCGAGGTGCACCTGCGGGGCAGCATCACCGCTGCCGCCCGCGCGCTCTCCTACACCCACTCCGCGGTGTCCCAGCAGCTGGCGCTGCTGGAGAAGGAGGCCGGCGCGCCGCTGCTGGAGAAGGTGGGCCGCGGCGTACGCCTCACGCCCGCCGCGGAGGACCTCGTGCAGCGCGCCGGCGAGATCCTGCTCATCCTGGAGCGCGCGGAGGCCGACCTCGCCGCGACCGACGAGCAGGTGCGCGGGACGCTGCGGCTGGCGGCGTTCAGCACGATCAGTCGCTCCGCGATCCCGGAGCTGGTCCGCACTCTGCACGAGCGGCATCCGGCGCTGGACGTGCGCTTCCAGCAGGTCGAGCCGGAGGAGGGGCTGCTGCTGGTCTCGTCGCGGCGCCTGGACATGCTCGTGGTGGACAGCTATCCCGGCACCACCACCCCGACGCCCGAGGAGCTCGAGGCCGAGGTCCTCATGCAGGATCCGATCCACGCCTACCTGCCGTCGTCCGCGGCCGACGACGGCGACGACCCCGCCCGGGCGCGCTGGGTCCTGGAGCCGAGCGGCACCGAGTCCCATGCGTGGGGGAGGCGGGTCTGCCACGAGCACGGCTTCGAGCCAGACGTCGCCTTCGAGAGCGACGACCTGCTCTTCCACCTGCGCATGGTCCAGGCCGGCCTGGCGGCGGCGTTCCTGCCCGACCTGGTGGCGCGGGAGGCGGACGAGCCGCTGACTCCGACGGCGTCGCTGGTGCTCGACCAGAGCCGCAGCATCTCGATCGTCTGCCGCAGGGGCGCCCAGCGCCGGCCCGCGGTCCGCGCGTGCCGCGACGCGCTGGCCGAGATCCTCACCGCGCTCTGAGCCCCGGGGCCGGCATCGGCGACGGTCTTCCCGAAGGTGTCAGGAATCCTGACGCAAGAGCGTCAATATGCGTCGCTTTTGCTTAAGCGTGGGTCGTCTTACCGTAGACGCGGAAGGCCTTCCGAAGGAGAACACCGATGCCCACCCCGCTTCCGCTCGCTCGTCGTACCTCCGACCTGGTCGGCTCGGTGATCGACTCGTCGACGTCGCTGCTGGCCCGCCAGACCCACGACATCGTGCGGTTCGCCATGGGCGCGCCGAGCGACGACCTGATGCCGGTCGAGCTGCTGGACCGCTTCGCCGCGCACAGCGAGCCGCACAAGTACAGCTACGGCGCCTCCGAGGGCGTGCCCGCCCTGGTGGAGGAGATCGTCAAGCTGCAGAGCGATCGCGGCCTGACGACCTCGCCGGAGCGGATCACGGTCACGACCGGCGGCATGCAGGGCCTCGACCTGGCCTGCAAGCTCTTCATCGACCCGGGCGACCTGGTGGCGGTCGAGGGGCCGACGTACACCAACGGCAACGCGACCGCGCTGTCCTACGGCGCGCAGCTGCTCGAGGTGCCCGTGGACGAGCACGGCCTCGACGTGGACGCCCTGGCCGAGCGGGTCGCCGCCAGCGGTCGTACGCCGAAGGCCATCTACACCATCCCCAACTTCCAGAACCCCTCCGGCGTCACCCTGGTGCGGGAGCGCCGGGAGCGGCTGATCGAGCTCGCCGACTCCTGGGGATCGGTCATCATCGACGACGACCCCTACGGCCTGCTGCGCTTCGAGGGCTCGCCGGTCCCGTCGCTGATCGAGCTGGACCCGGGCAACCCGCGGATCTTCTCCGTGCGCACGTTCTCCAAGATCCTCGCGCCGGGCCTGCGGATCGGCTGGGTCGACGCCGACCCGAGCCTGCAGCCGCTGCTGATCAACGCCAAGCAGGCGATGGACACCTGCACCAGCGTGCCCGCCCAGATCACGGTCACCGAGTTCCTGGCCGGCGGTCACCTGCAGCCGCACCTCGACCGCGTGCTCGGCCTCTACCACGAGCGCAAGGAGGCGATGCGGGCGGCGCTCGCCCGCACCTTCGGCAGCGGCGTCTCCAGCACCGACCCCGACGGCGGGTTCTTCCTCTGGGCGACCTTCGCCGACACCGAGGTCGACACCGAGCGGCTCTTCGAGGGCGCCCTCGCCGAGGGCGTCGCCTACATCCCCGGCCGCGCCTTCTCCGCAGACCGCAACTTCGGCAACGCCCTGCGGCTGTGCTTCGCCACCTCCACGCCCGAGCGCATCGACGAGGGCATCGCCCGACTGGGTCGGGCGCTCGAGCTGCACGGCCCGCACCGGGCCGGCAGCTGAGCCACCCCATCTCACCCAGTCACACCATCACGAAGGAAAGCACCGCCATGCGCATCGCCACCGTCAAGGAGATCAAGACCAAGGAGGGCCGCGTCGGCCTGACCCCGGCCGGAGCCGCCGTGCTCGTCGCCGACGGTCACGACGTGTTCGTGGAGATCGGCGCCGGCGAGATCGCCGGCTTCGCCGACCACGAGTACGAGAACGCCGGCGCCAAGATGGTCGACCAGGCCACGGCCTGGGCCAGCGCCGAGCTCCTGGTCAAGGTCAAGGAGCCGATCGAGTCCGAGTACCGCTACCTGCGCGAGGACCTCACCCTCTTCACCTACCTCCACCTCGCCGCCGACCGGCCGCTGACGGAGGCGCTGCTCGCGTCCAAGACCCTCGGCATCGCCTACGAGACCGTCCAGGACCGCACCGGCCTGCCGCTGCTCACCCCGATGAGCGAGGTCGCCGGCCGGCTGGCCGCGCACGCGGCGGCGACGTACCTCACCGCGCCCGAGGGCGGCCCCGGCCGCCTCCTCGGCGGCTCGCCGGGCGTCGCGCCCTGCCGCGTCCTGGTCATCGGCGGCGGCGTCGTCGGGACCCAGGCGGCGCTGCTGGCGCTCGGCATGCAGGCCGAGGTCACCGTGCTCGACACCTCGGCGACCCGGGTCCGCGAGCTCTTCGGCGTTCTCGGCGGCCGTGCGCGCGTCGTCATGAGCGACCCGACCACGCTGGCCCAGGAGCTGCGCACCGCCGACGTCGTCATCGGCGCGGTCCTGGTGCCCGGGCGCGCCGCCCCCAAGGTGGTCAGCGAGCAGGACCTCGCGCTGCTGCCCGCGGGCGCGCTGCTCATCGACGTCGCCATCGACCAGGGCGGCGCCTTCGAGACCTCGCACCCGACGACGTACGCCGACCCGATCTACGAGGTGGACGGCATCCGGCACTACTGCGTCGCCAACATGCCCGGCGGCGTGCCGCAGACCTCGACGCGGGCGCTGACCAACGCGACGTTCCCCTACCTGCGCCGCCTCGCCGCGCTCGGCCCGGAGGCGGCCCTCGCGCAGGACGCCGCCCTCGCGCTGGGCGTCAACACCCGCGACGGTGCGATCGTGTGCGACGGCGTCGCCGAGGCGTTCCCGGACCTGCCGCGCGCCTGACTCCCCCATCAATGCCAGCAGGCGTGGAGACCTCGGTCTCCACGCCTGCTGCATTTGGTCGGGCTGACAGGATTTGAACCTGCGGCCTCTTCGTCCCGAACGAAGCGCGCTACCAAACTGCGCCACAGCCCGATCGTGAGGTTCCAGCGTGACGCTGGCTCACAAGCACGGGAGCATATCCCAGCCGATGCGGCGACTCGTAATCGGGGATCACCGGCGAGACGACTCTCGAGACACGAGCGTCAGCAGGGTCGCCTCGGGGCGGCAGCAGACCCGCACCCGGGCATAGGGGGAGGTGCCCAGGCCGGCCGAGACGTGCAGCCACGCGTCGCCGTGCCGGTGCAGTCCGCGGGCCCGGCCGGGGTCGATGTCGCAGTTGGTCGTGAGCGCCCGACCGCCCGGCAGGCAGACCTGCCCGCCGTGGGTGTGGCCGGCGAGGATCAGGTCGTAGCCGTCGGCGGCGTACCGGTCGAGAACGCGCAGGTACGGCGCGTGCGCGACCCCGATGCGCAGGTCCGCGGAGGCGTCCGCGGGGCCGGCGACGGCGTCGAGGTCGTCATAGCCCAGGTGCGGGTCGTCGACGCCCGCGAACGCGATCCGCAGGCCCCGCACCTCGAGGGTGCCGAGGCGGTTGCCGAGATCGAGCCAGCCGGCGTCGCGGAAGGCCTCGGACATCTCGCGCCAGGGCAGCTGCGGCACGTTGGTGTGGCGCTTCCCGTCGTCGGGCAGCAGGTAGCGGAACGGGTTGCGCGGCCGCGGCTCGAAGTAGTCGTTGGACCCGCGCACGAAGACGCCCGGCCGGCCGAGCAGGCCAGCGAGGCCCTCGAGCAGCGGGGGCACGGCGCCACGGTGGGCCAGGTTGTCGCCGGTGTCGACGACCAGGTCGGGACGCAGCAGCGCGAGGCGGGACAGCCACTCCCGCTTGGCGCGCTGCGAGGGCACCAGATGCACGTCGGAGAGGTGCAGCACCCGCACCGGCGCGACACCGGCCGGGAGCACCGGCACGCTCACCCGGCGCAGGGTGTACTGCCGCGCCTCCCAGGCGCCGTACGCCGCCAGCGCGCCGCTGCCGAGGAGGGCGCCCCCGAGGGCGGCGGAAACCGGGCGGAGGCGCATGCCGCAACCCTGCCACAATGGGTCACATGGCCCTCAAGGAGCAGCTCCGCACCGACCTGACCGCGGCGATGAAGGCACGCGACGAGGTGCGCAGCTCGACGCTGCGGATGATCCTCACGGCGATCACGAACGCCGAGGTCGCCGGCAAGCAGGCCAAGGAGCTGACCGACGACGACATCATCGGCGTGCTGTCCACCGAGGCCAAGAAGCGCCGCGAGGCGGCGACCGCGTTCGCGGAGGGCGGCCGGCCCGAGATGGCCGCCAAGGAGGCCGCCGAGGCGGAGGTGATCGCGGAGTACCTCCCCGCTCAGCTCACGCCGGCGGAGATCGAGGGCATCGTCGCCCGTGCGATCGCCCAGACCGGCGCCGAGGACCCCAAGGCCATGGGCAAGGTGATGGGCGTGGTCACCCCGCAGGTGCGCGGCCGCGCCGACGGTGGCGCCGTGGCCGCGGAGGTACGCCGCCAGCTCGGCGCCTAGCGCCGGGTCCTAGCGCCGGGTCCTAGTGGCCGTGGCCGTGGCCGCCGCCGTTGTTCCCGCCGGGCCCGCCGCCGGGCCCGCCGCCGGGACCGCCGTGGCCGGGACCGCCGTGGCCACCGCCACTGTTGTGGTGGTGCGTGGGCGGCGGTGGGACGTAGCCCGACGAGATGTAGAGCATGATCACGCTGCCCGACGGCGCCGTGCCGCTCGGTGAGGTGTAGGCGACGGTGCCCTGCGGGTAGCTGGAGCTGACCGTCGAGCCCTTCACCGCGCTGAAGCCGGCGTCCTTGAGGGTCTGGGTCGCCTGGCTCACGCTCATGCCGGCCACTGAGGGAACCGGCGTCGGCGCACCCTGGATCGCCGACTGGTCGATCGGGGTGAAGTTGATCGGCTTCAGCGAGTCCTGGATCGGGTGCATCGCGTCGGCCCACATCGGGCCGGCGAAGCCGGAGCCGGAGGCGTTGTAGGCGGTGAAGTTGCCGCCGACGTACTGGTTGTCCAAGCTGGACGGGCTGCCCGCCTCGTTGGCGCCCGCGATCATCGCAGCCGTCGCGATCTGCGGCGTGTAGCCGTCGAACCAGACGGCGGCGTCGCCCTGGGTGGTGCCGGTCTTGCCGGCCGACGGGACCGTCTGCCCGTGGCTCGTCAGCTCGGTGTGGCCGATGTCGTAGCCGAAGCCGCCCGGCTGCTGCACGCCGCGGAGCACGTCGTTGACCGCGTCGGCGACCGGCTGCGGCATCACCTGCTTGCAGCTCGGTGAGTACTTCTTGACGACGTTGCCGTTGGCGTCGTCGATCTCGGTGACCGGCAGCGGGTCGCAGTGCTCGCCACGGGCGCCGAAGGTGGCGTAGGCGCCGGCCATCTCCAGCGGGCTGACGCTCGGGGTTCCGAGGGTGAAGGATGGGGTTCGCTCGGCGCCATAGTGATGCACGGGGGTTCCGTTGGGGTCGGTCAGGTCGACGCCCATCTTCTTGGCCAGCGCGAACGGCTTGCAGATGCCGGTCAGCTTCTCGAGCTGGATGAAGTAGGTGTTGATGGACATCCGCGTGCCCGTGTACATGTTGAAGGTGCCGACGCCGGTCTCGTTGTGGACCGTCCACGGCGCCCCGCCGGCGAAGGACGGCGCTCCGGGACAGTTCTGGTAGTCGCCCGGGTCCACCGTCAGCGGCGAGGGTGAGTTGAACGACGTGTTGAGGGGGATGTGGTCCTCGATCGCGGTCGCGAGCACGAAGACCTTGAACGTCGACCCTGCCTGGAAGCCGTTGGAGTCGCCGAGCTCCTTGGGGATCGTGTAGTTGATGTAGGTCTGGCCCTTGCTCCTGTCGTTGCCCATCGGGCGCGACTGCGACAGGGCGAGGACGTCACCGGTGCCGGGCTGGACCTCGGCGATGCCACCGATCGCCGGGTCCTTCGGGAAGACGTGGGAGGCGACGGACTTGTCGGCGGCCTGCTGGTTGTCGGGCTCCATCGTCGTCTTGATGGTGAGACCGCCGGAGGTCAGCAGCTGCTTGCGGTCGGCGACCGTCTTGCCGAGCTCGGGGTCCTGCTCGAGGTAGCGGACGACGTAGTCGCAGAAGAACGGCGCGGTGGAGTTCACGCAGCCGTTCTTGCTGGGCTGGACGTTGAGGCCCAGCCCCTGGTTGGACAGCTTGTCGGCCGCCTTGGCGCTGATCACGTGCAGCTGGGCCATCCGCTCCAGCACCGTGTTGCGGCGGTCCTTCGCCGCGGCCGGGAAGTTCGTCGGGTCGTAGCCCGTCGGGTTCTTCACCATGCCCGCGATCAGGGCGGCCTGGTCCCAGGACAGGTTGTTGGCGTTGACGCCGAAGTAGTGCTTGGCGGCCGCCTGTACGCCGTACGCGCCGTCGCCGAAGTAGGCGGTGTTGAGGTAGCGCTCGAGGATCCAGTCCTTGGAGTGGTTCTGCTCCAGGGCGATGGCGTAGCGCAGCTCGCGCAGCTTGCGGGAGTAGCTGTCGGCCGTGGCGGCCCTGCGCTCCTTGTTGGTGGTCGCCTGCGAGAGCAGCGTCTGCTTCACCAGCTGCTGGGTGATCGACGAGCCGCCCTGGACGACGCCGCTGTTGGCCTGGTTGGTGATGAAGGCGCGCAGCGTCCCCCTCAGGTCGAGGGCGCCGTGCTGGTAGAAGCGGTAGTCCTCGATCGAGACGATCGCCTTCGTCATGTGGCGCGAGATCTGATCCAGCGGCCGGTAGACGCGGTTCTGGTCGTAGAGCGTGGTGATCAGGTTGCCGTTGGCGTCGAGGATGCGGGTCGTCTGCTCGAGGTTGCCGGTCTGGAAGTCGGCCGGCAGCTTGTCCATCGTGTTGGCGACGTTGCTGGCGCCGATCCCGAGCACCCCTGCGAAGGGGATGGCGAGCCCCGCCACGAGGACCCCGAGCACCGCCGCGACCGCGGCCATGACACTGAGGTGCTTGAGGACGCGACGCATCGGCACCCGATTGGACATGCGCTAAGAGTACTGGCCGGGCGGTAGTGGCCCGTGCGCGCGCGACGCGCGCCACCCCTGGGTCCTCGGGCCGGGCTCGGGTGGTCCCGTTCTAGTCACAACGGACTATGCAACTTGGGTCGTAAGGGCCTGCCGCCGAATCTGAGAGCCGTCCAAACTTTATCCCAATGAGGCCGCCCCCGAGTCGTGGGGACAGACGGGACGGTCGGGGACACGCAAGCAGGGGACACGTACATGTGGGTTGAGGACTGGACATCGAAGGCTGCCTGCCGGGAGGCGCAGCCGGACCAGCTGTTCGTGCGGGGAGCAGAGCAGAACAAGGCCAAGCAGCTGTGCAGCGGCTGCCCGGTGCGCACCGAGTGCCTCGCCGAGGCGCTCGACAACCAGATCGAGTGGGGCGTCTGGGGCGGCATGACGGAGCGGGAGCGTCGTGCCCTGCTGCGTCGCAAGCCCAACGCCTCCTGGCGCGCGGTCCTCGAGGCCGCCCGCAACAAGGAGACGCTCTCCGCCTGAGCTCTCGGGCCCCGTCGGACCGGTGTGGGAGTCGGTCCGGCGGGGTGGCCGGAGTCAGTCGGCGGCCAGAAGGTCGCCGACCGTGCGCAGCCCGTCGAGGTCGTGCACGTCCTCCGGCAGTGCCGGCACCACGGTGGTCGCCACCTGCGGATGCGCGGCTACGAACCGGCGCCGCTCCTGCTCCTGCCGCGAGGCGAGCAGCACGCGGTCGGCGTGCAGGCGCAGCAGGCCCGCGGTCAGGTTGCCCGCCTCGAGGCGCTCCGCGGCGGCGTACGCCCCGGCCGTGCTCAGGCCGTTGGCGCTGGACCCGTCATGGGGGAGCGGCGCGGCCCGGTTCACGATCAGGCCGCGCAGCGGCATCCGGTCGCCGCTGAGCCGCTCCACGAAGTACGCCGCCTCGCGCAGCGCGTCCGGCTCGGGCGCGGCGACCACGAGGAACGCCGTCTCCTTGGCCTGCAGCAGCGCGTAGGTCTTCTGGGCGCGCTGCCGGAAGCCGCCGAAGACGGTGTCGAGCGCGGCCACGAAGGTCTGCAGGTCGGTCAGCAGCTGCCCGCCCAGCACCTTCGCCATCGTGTTGGTGACGACCGAGAAGCCCGCCGACATCAGTCGCGCCGGCCCGCGCGCGGGCGCGAGCATCATCTTGACGAAGCGGCCGTCGAGGAAGCTCGAGAGCCGCTCGGGCGCGTCGAGGAAGTCCAGGGCGGAGCGCGACGGCGGCGTGTCGACGACGATCAGGTCGTAGGTCCCGTCGCGGCGGGCGTTGCGGTAGAGCTGGCCGAGCTTCTCCATCGCCATGTACTCCTGCGTCCC
>Ga0131853_10010426_pt1 | contig 16984 bp, 5 predicted proteins | sample TergutLab28metaG_FD_92764 | JGI IMG/M metagenome (GOLD analysis project Ga0131853, IMG submission 92764) | Labiotermes labralis P1 segment gut microbial communities from Petit-Saut dam, French Guiana - Lab288 P1 (version 2) (version 2) | ecosystem: Host-associated > Arthropoda: Insects >...
GATAGCCAGCTCAACCTCAGAGGCACTTGGCTCAGGTACTAGTGGTTCTGCTGTGTGTATTTCTGCCTGCCCAACATCCTTAACCCCACGCACGTTGAATAGCTGGGAGAAATAGTTCCTCCACCTAGCCATAATACCGTGGGAGTCTGCAACCAAGTCGCCTTTCTCATCCTTTACTATATTACATCTAGGCTGGTACCCCTTCTTAAAGTCATTGATGCCCCTATACAAGTCCCTAATATTTTGGATCTTACTGTTAGTTTCAAGTTCCTCAATTTTAGCTCTCATATATGCCTTCGTTTTGTTCCTGAAATGTCTGCTAACTTCACGTCTTACATTATTCAGAATATGTACATTGTTTTGGCTTGGATCCTGTATCCACAGCATTTTAGCCTGCTTCCTTTGATCCAAAAAACCTAAACATTCTTCATCAAACCAGGGTTTATTCTGCTTCAATTCGTGCAGACCCAGACTCTCTTTCGCTGAGGTTTGAATATTCTGTTTAATGTTCTCCCAAGTCCTATTTACTTCCTCCTCATCGTTCAAGTTCTCCAAAGCTGCAAACCTGTTTGTAATCTCAATCCGATACTGTTCTCTAACCTCTGGCTCATTAAGCTTCCTCAAGTTAAATCTTTGCCTATAAAACCTCTGTGCGTCCTGTTTACACACTGCTGATCTTTCCCTAACCTTTGAAATAACAGATAGTGATCTGTATCACAATCAGCTCCCCTAAAACTACTGTAAAATTATAGATGCTTTCTGATTATCTGTGTACAATACTACGTCTGGCAGATATTGCATCATTATATCTTGTTCCTGACCTGTGCGATGGCCCAGCACGATATACCTCTGGTAGTTAATGTACAATTAGATTGACTTTCTGATCTGCGATGTGCGATAGAGCAACACGATGTACGTCTGGCAGTTATCACACCATTAGAGCTGCACAATTATCTGAGGCGCTGGGGATGACAGCTCTATGTCAAACAACCTTTCTCTTCTTCAAAACACTTGGCCTGCGGATTAAAGAGTATTGTTGTGTAGCTACCGTCCTTCAACGAATCATCTTCATCTTTAAAAGATAAATAATCAGTCACTTACATTATAATTAGGAACTTCAGAGAAGTGTTTTCCTAATTTATGAATCAATAAAAGAAGAATTTTTCATTTCTCTGCGCTGTTTGGATGAAGTGGACGCATAGAGGACATAAAGTCAGTGTTTCTGTTAGTTTGCACAGTACAAAGTGAAGTGTGGGAAGATATTTTAATTACGGTTCTATGTGAAGGCCTTGAAAAGTATTTGATTTTGATGTGTATGAGACAGGTGACGTTCAGACATGACTGTATCACCTTTATCTAAATATAATTTGTGTTACTTGAAATATAAATACAGGTCGAAATACAATTTCCATTTCAAAATTGTGAGGTGGTTAATATTAACAATTTATGAAGTGCCTTTTTCAGTTTCAACTACAAAACATTTTTGTATTTGTTAAAACATGAATTTATTTCTTCTACTAAGGTCATTTGTAGTTATTCGTATTTTAGAGACATTATTCGCTAGGAAATTTGAGTTCTAGAATGCCCTCAGATTGGGCAAATTGATTGCACTGTACATAACAGCTAATTTTTTTTTATCGACGATGTACATCAGAGCTAATGAAGTACCGTGGAGGAAACTACTTAGCTTCTTATTTGTTGAGAATACGTTCGACGCCGTGAGTTTTCCACATTATGGCGGATGTTGTGAATTTGAAATAAACTGCTTAGTAATTCGGTTCGCAAACCGCCAGGTTTGAGAAAAAGTGACTGTAGCTGAGTTTTCGTTCTAGACGTTTTTTCTCGGAGTGAAAATAGACCAGCATTTCAAGGACATGACTGTCAGCAGGCGTAATCAGCGTAACGTATTTTTACTCTATTTTGCAAGTCTGGAATAGGATACAAATTCTCTCTCTTGCTTTTTGCCAAAATTTCTGTGTTGAATTTATAAGAAAGTAATAGCAGAACTATTAGTCTGCTTTAGCGGCTTCTTGTTGGTCAAGCAGAGAATTCTTGTGCAAGAACATTTTCGATGGGCGCAGAATTGCCTCAAGACATTTTTATTCTTATATCTAGGTTATACCACTTGAACTGTAATGAATTGTTCTGAGACAGATATGTCAGGCTCTGATTATACTTGAACACGATAAAATCCAAAGGATCAAATGACTCAAATGTAAGTTCTTTACCAGATATTGTGATGGTATGATGTGTGCGTTAGCAGGACAGGTGAAGTTCATTTGTCATTCTGCTTTTCTTCTACTCGTGGCACGCATCTCGTCATATTAATGACTATGGAGGTCTGCATGTAATTATCTTCGTAACTTGGAGTTGGAATTACAATGTTTGTTTTATGTTGTATTTGATAGATATTGACCATTCACTACTTAGATTAAAACACTGCTCTAACAGGAACACCGTTGCGAACCTTCACGATTTTCACTGCTGCTGCTCGCGTAGAGCTGTAATAATAATTTAACGTATCATCCCGTGTTATAACACATTTTAATTCCTGAGACTGTAGCTGAACTGAAGTGGCTGGCAATGCAGTATAAATCAGTTTAATTATTTTTGCATTTCTCGTAAATTGAAGTTCGATAACGAGAAAGCATGAACTCACACGCAAGGATGCGTAATGGATAAAATTTGCACTAATTTTATTCGTTTCCTTTACGAAATGTCAAAACGTAACGGCCGTTACTTCAATTTACGGAACCCGCACAAATAAACTGAATGTGTGTCTATGATGTTGTTATGGAATATGTTAACTTTCTGTCCGTGCTAGTGTAGTAAATTATAAATACCTCAACATTTCCTGTAAAAGTTATTACTTCCTTACCACATGTCGACATTCGGTACTGAATGTCTGGGGAAGCTTCACTACAGTAAAAGCCCTTCAGAGGCAGTCGTCTACTCTATAAAATTTTATATTATTTTCTGCCTCTAATACTATAATCGGTTCCTCTTAATACATTTTTGGACAATTTATTTTGCCAATTATCAGGCAAAAATTTGAACAAATGATAAATTTCAATACACTTGATATGTCGCGACACCAAAATAAATTTTTTTAACTTTGTCACAAGGACGAATATTCCTTGGGTAGTTGGTGATTATATTTTTAGACTCTTACATCTAAGATCGATAAGAAGAGACCAATCCTTAGACCACAAAAATAAATCAGGATTTACCACATTAATTCAGTCCCGCAAGTAGAGAGTGTGGCTCACCTGCCTCAGTTACTTGGAAGTTTACCGGATAACACATAAGGTAATTTTACCCATCTTGTGGCATAGCTCATTTTATAGTATGACAAACTAAATTCACCTAACAGTTACTGCTAGTCACAACGTGGAAGGCTGCGTAACTTAAAACCGAATAACTATCCTTCCTCATCAAAAAAACTACAGTGTCATAACATTCACAGCTTGAACTATATGATGGTGTTAAATAAAAAAATAATGTTCCAGAGAACCAGTTTGGTTGCATTTTCTCGTCAGGTAAGATTCACTTTATACTGTCTGTTGCCCCAGTTTATGTCCCCAGAGGTGGAATTTTCTAGTCGGTCAGTGAAATTAACCTTCAACAAACAGGTTATTTACATCGTCTGAACACCGGTGCCAGCTTGGATCGACGACCTTACTCTTGGTCATACTTGGCTTTAATTATGACATCGTGATCTCAACTTATGGCATCTCGGATGTCCCGATATTCACCACACCCGATCGTATTAAGCTGTCAAGGTCTTGTGCTTCTAAAGGGCAAAGAAGTTTCGTCTACCACCTACTTGAACACGAAAAATTCTACGTTTTGGTATGGCGCTTAAAATAAGCACAGATTATTTCCTTAAACAACAATAGCCAATGAAAGTTATATTGCAGTCAATCCTTACAGGTAGGCGTTCTTTAGTTTCTCTCTGTAACTTCTCGCAAATTCTGGGATAGCTCTGTGATTTCGTCGTACAAATTACGTAAAATAATTAGCCTATAAGAACCTGAGGATACTTGGAAATCCTAGTATCCAAATTACCACTTTATCAAGCCGCTGTGTTTTCAATCAAAATAACGGCTTTGCTATTTATTCCGAACTGCATTTTTCTCTGTTGTCGCACAGCGAATAACGGAATCCAAACTTGCATCTGGTTTTTTACAGCATGAAAATTAAGTAGCTTGCTACCCTTGACTCTGAACAAACTCGAAATTTTGGCCGACTTATTTGTTGTTGATCTTTGCCCGGACACTGAAATGACCAAGGAGGGCGTCGTGTTTCTGGCATGTGCAGAATGCTACTTCACTACACAGCACACCTCATACAATCGGCTACAGCGACTTGACCCAATTTAGAATTGAAGACGATTGCAAATTGGTGTTGTCATGCAAAAGCTTAAAGCAAGAAATGTATTGGAAGGTATAATATAGATAATAATTTCTAATTATTTTAATTATATTTTTTAAATTACTGTTATTCTGCACAATCCCTTAAACTTGACTGTTTTATATATATCGACAATCACAGTTCCTTTTTACACGAACCTCCCTGAAGATGGATCACTTGGTCCGAAACATGAAGGAGAGTGTGTATTTTGTGTTACGAGTTAACGCAATTTATATATCTGTCAGATGTAAGGGCGTATTTTGGATTTGTATGAAGGACAGTAACAGCAGTTAGTAGGGTTATAATTTTTTTTGGACAGTATAAATGGTAGTATTATTGCATTGTAATTTTTTGTAAAACTAGGAAAATGCGGGAGAGAACCGGCGCGTTCACTTATAAGTAACAAAGATAAAAATAAAAATTTAGAACACGTGTCTCTACCTCAGGGCAGAGTTCGATGGTTGTTCAGCGATGTGAGATGTGTACTTGTTCGTCTGATAGGTAATACAATTAGGATAACGTAGCCAACAGGGGAAAGGATGAACCTAACAGATTGCCGAAAGGAAACCAGAATACATTGAGTTTCACGAATTTTCGGAATTATTGGTTTGCAATTACGACCACACACCATCTACTTACCGATTTAGCAGTAAATACGGTTTCCAAACTAAACGACTGATTTTTAAGTGTTTGTGTAGCTACTTTGTATGTCGCATCGTAATAAGTAAAGTATCGTAAGTTAAAGGGAGCTATAGATTTCCCGGCTCAGCAGTAGTTCTCCTTCCAGTCAAAAATTCGTGTTGCATCTGTGTATTAACCAAAGTGGATATTCCGCGAGAAAAACATAGTGTTTCTTCTAGTATGTTAATGCAGCGGTGATATCGAACAAGATTTTGGAAGGACGCACCTGCTAAGAATTCGAATATAGAGAGTGATGTGAGGGATTACAATAGATGCTTGCCCCTGCTAAAAAGGATGGCCGGAGCGGCAGTAAAGCAGTGACGTGGATGTGGAACAGTGAGATTTGTTATGCAGCGATCGCAGTCCATTTGTCAAATCAGGCATCAGCTAAAGAAGTCATCCACAACAGTATGATGGATTTTGATAAAACGTCTCCATACGAAGCCATACAGAATTCAGTTACTTTAACCTCAATTGGCGATGAGAAAGAAGTCTCATAAACGTCCTGTGTGATGTTCTTTGGTACATCACATGCTGAAAATCTGGTGTCCTGAAAGATTCCTATTACGAAGCGACTTTTCATCTCTCCGACAAGGTACATACCCACAACTGTCGCACTTAGTCGCTAAATAATCTCACAGCCTTTGTCGGGCTGGAACGAGAGTCCTGCAGGGAGAATGTGTTTTGTGCATTGTCATAGCAGAAAGTGTATTGGCCATTTACCTTGCTGACGCAACCAACGCTGGTGTTACTTATCTGGACAGGCTACAGAGCTGGTTATGGCCACAGTTGACAGAGAACGTTCAGCAGGACTTGATACAGTTTCAAAAACACGGGGGGGGGGGGCAGCCTTGCTTTCACTGGGAAGAGCGGAAGTTTTTTTTTTAATGACTAGCTACCAGAATATTAGGCAGTGCGAGCGGGACAAACCCTTCGACCTCCGGGATCACCCGAAATTGGTCAACCAGGCTTTCCCTTGGGGTGTGTCAGAACGGGCTTATGTAATAGTTAATTTGTATTATATTACTGTATAGTAGCTATTGTCAACCAAGGAAATAGAGATGGACAGGATATGTAGTAGGCTTAGATAGGCAAAAGATTTGTGCAGCATTTTAGTAGGAAACCCTGAAAGTTACAGAAGGTATAAGTGGCAAGATGGCAGTAAAACGGATCTCGAAGAAACAGAGGCCTAATATTAGGTCGTGAGTAGCATTCAGAGCAACATACGTCCGTCACACTTTATGTGCTTCGAGTTAAGAAACGCTGCGTTAGGAATGCGTTTTGGTCAACTGACTGTGTTGTTTTAATACAGCATCTTAGTGAAACGTGTATCGCTTATCAAATATTGACTGCAATTATTGCGTATTTGCCGACTTGCAACCTTGAGCACGGCGGTTGTGTCAGTATTAACAGTTCGGTGTAACACAGCAACTGTAAGCTTACAAATAGCTATTCCTTCCTGTTAGCCTCTAACTAACCAACCAACTAACTAACTAAACAACCAACCAACCAACCAACCAACCAACCAACCAACCGACCAACCGACCTACTAACCAACTTGATAACTAACCAAATAACTAACCAACCTACTAACAAACAAACAAACAAACCAACCAACCAACAAACAAACAAACAAACAAACAAACTAACTAACTAACTAGGTAACCAACCAACTAACTAACTAATCAGCCAACCAACTAACTAACTAACCAACCAACCAACCAGCCAACCAACTAACTAACTAACCAACCAACCAGCCAACCAGCCAACCAACTAACTAACAAACTAACTAACCAACCAACTCCATGGGTCCTTGAAAACTAATAGCAGCTAAAATATTCAAGAAATTTCCTGCATTTTAAGTACCCCAAAATTTCATTGCAGTATTTGGAACAGCCAGCATACTCTCCTATCTTTAGCCAGATGAATCCAGTCCAAGTCTTCACACCCTACCTCTGTAAGATCCATTTTAATATTATCTAACTCTATACATCTAGGTTTTCCAAGCGATTCACACCAAAATCCTGAGTATATTTCATTTTTCCACCAAATGGTTCGCATGACCCACCCATCTGATCCGCCTTGATTTGTTCAACTGAACCATATTTAATGAGGAGTAGAAAAGATGGAGCTCTTTATTATGCAGTTTTCTCCACCCTCCTCTTAACTCCTTCCTCTTAGGCCCAAATATATTTTTCAGCACTCTCTACCCGAACACACGAAGGTTATTCAGCTTTCAGTTCTCCAATAATGTAACCAGATGGCACGATCTACCATTTTATGTAACGCAGTCTTAACTGTGGTACATCAATAAGCAGAGTCCTTATGACGAGCAGACGTTCGCTTACGTGGTCAAGAAGTTTCTTGCATTTATGAAATCTGAATTGAATTGTTGTATCCATAATATCCTTCTTTTAAAAATTTTCCGATTCGAAAACCAAGCACTCATCCGCATACACTGTGCCTGGGTTATCATGAGACACCATTACATACTTTGAACATCGCTGTCAGTGTTTCATTAAATAAATTCTAGAGTCTCGCATTATTGCGCTGTGAACATTAGCATGCAAAGCACAAGTACTCCGAGGCAATACCATGCCTCATATATTATATGCCTCCAAGTTTTCACCAAAATATCGGACAACTTTTGATTAAGTAAAATGAGAATAAGGTATGCCCTGTATTAATTGTGAACACAGAAGATTGCAGAAGACTAAGAAATTAAGATGGAAAATGGTTTCTTGTGGGAACGAGCTCAAATTATTCTTTTCAGGGAATTAGCCTTTAGTAAGGGGTTCCTAATCTTAACCCTTAGCTCGGGAATTCCAGTCTGCTTTTCTTTCTTTGGGTATTTTCCGGCTTCATAAAACAGATGATGCAGCCTGTTGTCAACATTGGCTGATGCTGAGGCAGCTGAATGGTAATAATAATTATGTTATGGTCCGAACGTTCTGGGGCTCGCTGTTCTGTTCCTGAAAAATACAGAGTCTTTTCCTTCTTTTCGCGCCTGAACCGGCTTTTGGGGCCACCCAGCCTCCCATCCAGTAGATAGTGGGTGATTTTTCGTCGACGGTGAAATTTGACAATTTTCCTCCATATAGTGATGAGGTGAGGCAGAAGGTTTTCTTGTGAACCTTCATGGCATGGCACTGAAATGAGCACAGCAACATGTTCGGTTACTTTTCATAAGGCTCAGAGATTCTTCTTCCTAATAGCTTAGTCATTTGCGGTCAGATCCTGTGGACTGCCTTGAACTTGCCATCGCACAGTGTGACGGCTGCAGAATCCTTTATTGAAGGACGGAGAACGGAAAGCTCATAGTTAGACATCGGGCAGTTTTGTATTTCCAAATTCGATACCTAATGGATTGTACCATCGCAGATGGAATATTCCGAGGGCATATGAATAGTGTCTGCAAATTTATTTGCATGACAATTTGCATTGTAAAATTCATGAAAATTAAAGACGAAGAAGGGTAATAGTCGTAAAAGGGTACTGACATAAGCAGTATTAGACCAGCAGAAGAGAACAAATGCTGCATTCCAGGCTTAACATTGCCAGTAGAATTGACCTTTGGAAGAACATTATGAACGTTTTATGAATGTTAATTTTTAAACGTCTTATATGGCCTCAGGCTATGAATACGTCGAAATATTTTGTAATTTCTGACCAAAAATAATGTTTTGGACAAAATTTGGATGTATGTTCTTAATATATCTACATACCCAATTTCATAACCCTAGACATAAATGATGACTAATTAGGTCGCGATTAATTGTTATTGTTTTATTAAACAGGCCCATGTAATTCGCAAAAAAATATGTCAGATTAGTGGATGGCTCTTCAGTAAGTCAGTTACCGATTACTGTCATAGGCAACCATGGTGACGTTAGTAGCAAAAGTAGTCACAAATGTATGTAGGACGTAATGTAAGGAGCCTCTTATTTTTGTTCCTTTTTGAAATAAACTTGCAACTTCTGCACGAATTTTATTAAAATTTCCCATTATCAAATTGTACGAAAATCCTTCCAATAGGCTTCAATCCATTTCATACGGATGGCGGACGGACCGACAGTCATGACGAAACTAACATTTGCCAAATATGCCGAGCTCACCTAATGTGTACAGTGAGAGTTGTTATATGTTCATTCTTTCCAATTTAAAATATGACAGAGAAAGAAGAAATGAGCAGGGGGAGAGGGGTGCGTTAAGAAACACTACACTTATCAATGTGAAATGGGTAGTCATAAAAGTTTGAAGTTTGAATTCTACTTAATGTTTTAAAAATTTAATGTGTGTCATCCCTGTAGTGTCAGTACATATATATATCAACGAATTGTCAGTCTGTACACAACACTTTTATTATAAAATGCAACACGTTTCGGTCGTATGAAGGACCATCATCAGGCCTTACAAATCAGCTGCACATGAAGAGGAACTGTGTCGGTGTAGCCATATGTTCGTGATGGAACTTTTAGGAAAGATCTGGTCCTTACATATTAGTGTAATCATTTATCTCAGTAATTAACCAAATTTATGCACAAAATTTTTGTTTTACAATAAGTTTATTTCATGCCTCTACATGTTTTGAACACATGTGCTCATCATCAGAAGGTCAAAATTGCATTACACAGCCTCTGGTATCATCACACCTATATGTTGTGATGATACCAGATGCTGTGTAATGCAATTTTGACCTCCTGATGTTGAGCACAAGTGCTCGAAACATGTAGAGGCATGAAATAAACTTATTGTAAAACAAAAATTTTGTGCATCAAGTTGGTTAATTACTGAGATAAATATACTGAGATGCATGGTGAGCAAAACGTCAAAATTAGTGTAATCATGTTTATGAAACGATTTTACAACACGTAAGATTATTGTGAAAAGTTAGAATTTTATTCTTAAGTTTTACCAACTAATAACATTCTACAGTACTTCTACAGATTGTAAAAATATTACATACATGTGATTCTACATATATGTAAGGACCAGATCTTGTCCAAAAGTTCCATCACGAATGTACGGCTACACCTGTAAAATTCCTCTTCATGTACTTCTGAGTTATAAAGTCTGATGGTGGTCCTTTATAGGACCTAAACGTGTAGTTTTTTATAATACAGGTGTTATGTATAGACTGACTAATTCATTGATATATTAAAAAATTTGTTTCTTACCTCACAGAAAACAGCTAATTTTGATTACAAACCAATTAGTTAGTGCTCTTTCGGGAAAAACATTTATGTTTGACAACAACACGAAACCCATACATACACCACGTAGATAAAATTAATGTTTTTTATTGTCGGTACATGTTGTACATGTAGATACCACTTTGTTTCAACACATGAGAAATATTTTTATTAGTTTATTTCCGTCCGTAACTTGAATGTCGGTTATCTTCCTGTTTGTCGCACATTCAAAGGCTGAAATGTTGAGCATTCATTTGAACGATATTCTGATTATGCTGGAATCAACGCAGATAGCTTCAAGTAGTCTTAAAAAGTTGACTTATTGCATGATGATAGCGTAATATTGCGTATTTTGCGTCTAAGAAATTCGTGTTTATTTCTCACACGTGAAGCTCTACCTGACAGATTCGACCAGTGTTACAAGGTAACACTGGACTTTTACTGCAAGATGTTTCTCCTTTGATAACAATAATCACACGCACATAACACTAATGACATAAAATCCTTCCGATCGCACTATGTCCCTGGGTTCGACTCAGCCTCTAACGGAAATGAGTGCCAGGAGCATTTCCTAGGGGTAAAGGCGGCCGGTGCGTAAGGCTGGCAACCTTACCACAATCCTGCGCCATTGTCACGAAATCTGGTAACCTTAACTTCCTGGAACCCTCTGGGTCACTCCAGGCCTGTAACGGGACTGCTTTACCTTTTTTACATAACACTAATCGTTTCCTTATACCTCTGTCCGTGACATTTCATTCTCATCTTCATGATATTCTCTGTCGCTGCTTATGGTACTTGCGCTCTTTTCTTAGTTACTGTTTACAGTTTCAGCGTTCTGTCATATTTTCCCGTTCACAGTGCTGCTTGTCTAGCTTGTGTTCTTGTTCAAAAAAGATTTGCTTGAACGCTCAGGTCGCCTTTTTCACTCCCTTTGCTCTTGCAGTGTCTGATTGGCTTCTGCAATTCCGATTTTTGGCTTTCACGGCAAGTGCTGTGTGCTGGATCAGCTTTCTGGGTTAGGCCTCGCAGAGGAAGGAAGATTTCCTGACATTTAGCTAATGTTGCAGAATCCATCTTCCGAGCTCTTAAATCTGGTGGTTGTCGGGAAGGTGGGAAGGTGGGAGGGATGTCATAGATCTGGCAGCGAGCAGTGTGTGGGAGGATAAAGAATCAGACATTCACCTTTCTAAACGCTTCCCATCGATACTCCCAGACGCATTCACCCTGAAGTTGATAACTACGGCGCTTATCGATGTGTTGGAAAATCTTTATTCCTCTATTGGACTCAACCCCGAAAGCTGATACAAAGCAATTTTTGCTGTAATGTCCGTTTGTTTGTTCTGTGGACTCCCGCGCTTCTTTTTAAGTAAAATTATACGGATTAAAATGCTCCCTCCTATGCCTTTTTTTTCTTAAAAAATTCCGATTTTGGACGTGTCCTTGGCGTACCCACGTGACAATATTGATTCTGCTCAGGTTACCCTCGTCTCCTGAATCATTACAAACAGTAGTGTCAAGGTTATGCACTGCACAGTGTACCTTGTCTGACTGAGGTGCGGAAAAGGAAGCAAAAAACTCAGCTCTTGTCATCTGACGTATGCCTGCTACGTTCAAACCTCCGTTCTACTGGGGTTTTCAATTGCCACAAAGTGTTTCGACCACTGCAACTGCTTGCCTTCAGCATCATTAAATCCATCTGTTGACAGTAAGGCACACGAATCCTTCGAAATTAAACAGATCATAGATTAAATGAATTTCTAGCGCTTGTTCGTAAAGCAGTATGTTGCACTTTCGGTACTGTGGAACATTCCTGAATCTTGGCAGTACGTGAACAAGAACAGGGACCGCGTTACATTTATCTGACAAATTTATCTGCTTACAGTCTGGTTTCACAGAACTTACGGAAGACTTATTTTTACAAGAAGCACTGTTGCATTCTGCAAATAAATAAATGAGAATTAAGAGGCAGCTGGTATTTCACGGTCATCATATTACCGCATTAGCACGTTGGCGCCCTCAGCCTCCATCTGCTTCGAAGTTTGGAATAATGGTGTTACATAACGGCGTTCGTGGCGCTGAGGTCTCGTCATGTCTGATACATCTAGGTACTTGCAAGTTTGCACTATCGCTTGAGATGAATGGTAACAAATAAAGAAACAAACAAAACAGCTAAATTCAAGGGGCGGAGTCCGTCTTCAGAAATTATTATTTTCTCAGCTGTTATGAATGAATACGCCTTATATGAAACCTCATTTCATTACCTTATTCACACGAGCCCAATGCTACTCCCCACCCTCAGTCAAAATAATTTAGTCTTTCAATGCATTTTCTTATGTTACTACCTCAAGTTCAAATAAAGAAATTCACACTTGAATAGAGTCTGAAATGTCAATGGAAAATTAATTCATGAATGAAATGCGAAGTACGTCGGCCATTACTGCATTGTACACTTTCCTTTGCTTTTAGAGCAGTTTGAAGTGATACGGTCAGAAGAATAACACGTTTGAGCAAGAAAGAGTGTACGGTTATGGGCCGTAGTGGTTTTGGGGCGACCCTCTGAATATTAATATTTTGTAGCTTGAAACAGATCTAAATAATATTTAAAATTTAAGTTCCCCTTCGTTTCTTGCTAGAGAGACATTTCATGTCCATAATAAAAACCAACCTCTTATTTCTGCTTAGGGAAATAGGGATAATCAGATAAAGCACAAAACTACTGTATACGCCGTGTGGACACTGCAGGTGTGCTGACTGGAATCATAGGTGCGGATGCTTTAGTTGTGATTCAGATTTTTATTTGCTGTTATTTTTTATTTATACGGTATAAGTTAACTGGGATTTTATAGTGTGAATTGTGAATACTGTTCCTTCTTTAAAGTTTTACTTAGTAAGACTTTGAAAGAAAACTGCGAAGAATGAGTTTATCTTGTAGTTACTGCTGACTCTGAGTCATTGCGTGGAGCTGTCTGTCACCATTTAATGCATATGTAAGGTAAAGGTAAAGCAGTCCCATTACAGGCCTGGAGTGGCCTAGATGTTTCCAGGAAGTTAAGGTTCCCAGTTTATATGACAACGGCACAGGATGGTGGTAAATTTGTCAGTCCTACGCACCGGCCGCCTTTACCCCGAGGAAATTCTCATGGTACTCATTTCTGTGAGAGGCTGAGTCGACCTCAGGGCCATAATGCGATCGGAAGGATGTCAATGAAAAATCCAATGACACCAGCTGGGATCAAACCAGCGACCTTCCCATTTGTAGCACAGCACCTTAACCACTGTGCTACCGCGGTCCTCTTAATGCATGTGTACCGACAATTAAGGACAAAGGAAATATTGATAGACTGAAAGTCGAAAGTATCACTTTGATGCTGTTACTTTGTGAGATAAAGTGGAGTGTAAATAGCAATGGCCATTAGAACAAGCTGTATTTTTTATTATTTTTTTCTGAGGTATTTCTGGCCTCCTGTTTTTCATTATGCGAATACAACTAACCTTCTGTAAGACAGCACACCTACCAATTCTACGTTTTGTTTATTCAGTGTGTGTAATACATACATGTTTCAAACGATTCTTGTGATCATCGACGATCATGTCCCTCTCAAGCAATACACAAGTGGTCTCTGCTATGGCAACAAAGTGTTTTACTTGTGAAGAAGGAACTGAATTTTTAATAGCATAAGAAAGAGTTGAGGCGTCAAAAGCATACTGTAAGATGAAATAAGTCTGCATTTTCTTTTTAACATCTGCAGAATCTGCGCCACGAGGCCTGAGGTGCTGGCGCTTGTAAAAAATCCGGACCCTCCCTGTATAGAATTTTCATTCGGGTTCTAATCATGTTTGTTTTAGTAATTATCTGTCATGTTATGTCAGTACGACGCAAAGTTTCCATTAAAGCTTTAGGTATTTTATGGGTGTGCTTTTATTTATACGAAACTTCCTGATGCTCTTGTACCTTCTCCAGGAACATGCCCACAGTGTGTGACGCTCTTCCCAATATTATGTTACCAGGATAATAAGGAACTGCATACGATATTTGAGGTCCTCACGGTGGTTAAAATTAAGCTTACGTCTTCTGGGATGTGGTACTATGTAAATTGGTAAACAACGACATTTTGGAGGAATCTACTGCATCCATATTAAGGATAAAACAATTTTCGGAAGAATATGATGCCTTCGTTGCTGGCAGTGGAAGCAGCAGGTTCATCCGAAACTCCATACCTTTCTGCCAGGCTCCAAGGCGTTACATCCCTGAAGACCATCTTCCTTGGAACTTCACAATTCATTATTCATACCAAATTTTATTAGGGCGGTGAAATCAGTGAAGACATGTAGCACGCCCTCGAAAGCTCACACGTTCACATATCTGGTAGTATAATTAGAAATCAAGAGACGACTTAGCTAGTTACGCTTAGATAGAGCGTACTGTGAGGAATAAAAGAAGGTAGTGTGACAGACAAAGGAGGCTTTGTGTGCCAGATCGGGGAGGCAGAGACTGAGAATCGAGGTTAGTCAGTCTGTTTGTAAGAGTAACAAGGAAAATATATGTGTTATTAAGGTAACATCAGTTTTCTTACGCAGAGGAAGATCTCCCACACAACCTGCTTCGTGAGATGAAAGAGTTCAGGATGGCAGGCTGCATTACCTGGCTCGGAACCGTGTCCAATGAGGGGCTCCTGCATATACCATAATACAACGTATGTTTCAATAAATGTTTGGGGTATATTAACATACTGAATGAATATTTTGCTCCCTAAAAGGACTTTTCTGCGTGGAGTTACGTTTATACGTGTTGTGATAGAGATGGTAAATCTTTTGGGACATCACCAGCCAGTTTTGCTTAGTTCTGTTTTTAAAATCTAAAACAGTTCCTCTTGAAGTCTGAGTATTGTCAATTTAAGGTAATTATTCTGTATATTCTTGAACTTGGAGAAGGAAAATAGGGATTTAGCTGGATCAGGATATTTTCTAAAGGCAGTTTACTCTGTAAAGTGAACACTGTAGATGACAAAATGATTCTTTCAACAACCAAAGATTGTGAACTTTCGAGGAAAGTTATAACTTATCCGCAGGAATTGTGGCTTCGAAGCTCTTTAAATGATCCCAATGTTATTACATCCTTATGTCGTTTCGTGATCCTGTGTTTTAAATGGCTCCATTTGTGCCATGCATTATAAGGAGTAGGTAGGATTTCCTTTTTGTTGCTACATGCAGCCTTGTTCAGTATAAAGAAAACTGACGATTTACACGATTTCTAGACTTGATTGCTGCGTGGATGTAGTCTACCGTCTAGCACTCTGCACTGAATACGGCGTGTGCAAAAAGTGGATCTGTTTCTACCCTCAGGTGACAAGATGCGGTGGCAAGTAATCAGGTGGTTCTGACAGGATATGCTCCGTTCAATCCACAATTTGTTTTACAAAACTCCCTATTCTTTTCAGTACAGGAAATGATAGACAAATTCCATGCACAAAGCAATGTTAAGAATTTTGGTTTTTGTTTGTTTGGTGTATTTTCTTCGGCTTTAAACGGTGAGGTATAAGCTGTTGTGGGTTATATAAGTTAAAAGCCGTATATTTGCGTCTAGGTTTGGGTAAAAAACAATAAAATTGTCTTGTTACGATGACAGTGCATTACCTAACGAACGAGGAGAATTAAAGGCAGTAAAGCGAGGCTCCTTTTTAAATATGGCTGAAGTCTATAGACAAGGGGTGTGGGAAGTTTTGAAGGCTGCTAGAATGAAAGGTATTATTTTTGTTATTAAGTTTATTTTTTCCCCAAAAAGAACAAGTTAGAAATATGCGATTATTTGTGCCTGATGGATTTATATAAGAATATTATACTGTTGTTTTGACTGTTGCATGTTTTTGAGAATTTGTCTTCAACGTTTGTCCAGTGCAATAATTTGAATTTAATTTCAAAGTCTTCGAAAATTTTTTGGTGGTTCTCTGGAGTTCTTTTAAGCAAGCATGGAGATTACTTCTCCTATAGTTCGCGAAATCTCCATTATATAGAAATAATAGCCTCAGCTTGCAGTTAGTACGTCTTCACGTTGTTCCCACTTAACCTTTCTTGACTGCGTCACACTTCTTTCTACACAGGGGTTTTGCGAGTATTTGTTTCCTTGTATCATAAGTCTGGTGTCCTCGAAGAACCATGTGTGTACATAGCGAGGGGAACAAACAAAATAGTACCCTGTTAGAGAATGAGTTGAATAACTTATGTAAACCTCCAACTTATGATTTAAAGAGCAGTTTATGGTCATACATACGTAATATTTGAATGTTTTGTTATCTGGTCTTAAGTTTAATTTCGGTCAACTTTTGACCTAGAGAATTACAGATATGCCTAAATGAAATAGTGCCAGAAATGGAGAGTTTAGCGCCCCAAGTGCTTGTTTTACCATAATGACTTTACGAAAGTTACCACAGCACACAATCTTCAGTTACCTCCTGCCGCACCCTGTCCTCACTGCATAAGTTTATAAGGTCCATCTCAATTCTGACAAACTTTATACGTTACTAAGTTGTTGAAGAATAAAAGACCAACTTCATGTCACTTTCTATTTTATTTCACTTCTTATGTGCTCAACGTGTTTCGGACATGTATATACCCATCATCAGGAGCTTGCGACTATTCTGTTGAATTACCACATTGGTCGTATTGTTCTGTAAAGACGGAGGATTTAGCATTAGCGTAAA
>Ga0131853_10010429_pt1 | contig 16983 bp, 14 predicted proteins | sample TergutLab28metaG_FD_92764 | JGI IMG/M metagenome (GOLD analysis project Ga0131853, IMG submission 92764) | Labiotermes labralis P1 segment gut microbial communities from Petit-Saut dam, French Guiana - Lab288 P1 (version 2) (version 2) | ecosystem: Host-associated > Arthropoda: Insects >...
AGATTTCCTGCACGGCGGAATGGAGTTCGGCGAGATAGTTTTCATATCGACCGATATAACAAATCGTGAAGATATTGACCGAGTAATTATCCATGAAATCGCCCATCAATGGTGGTACGGAATCATAGGTAATGACCAAGTTCGGCATGCTTGGATTGACGAGGGCCTGGCCGAATATTCAACCCTGCTCTTTTACGACGAAAACCCTGACTGGGCCCCAAAGCCCCGCGAGGAATACAAGAATATGTTCCGTTCGAACTTCTTTGCGTTCGCCACAATCGTCCGCAGTCTGGGCGGTCAGGTGAACCTGAACATGAATCGCAGCCTGACCGAGTTTACCAGCACCTCGGAGTATGTCTATCTTGCCTATGTTCGCGGGATGTTGTTGTTCAGCGACCTCGAACGCCTGATTGGACGGACCGCGATGCTATACTCACTCCGCACCCTTGCACAGCAAAACAAGTTCGGAATTGTTACACCGAACCTGCTTATTGAAACTTTCGAGGCCACCACGGGGCACGCCCTTGGCGTGTTCTTTGACGCGTATGTCCACGGGCCGAGGTGAAATTCAATGATATACCATTGCATGAATCCGAATCATGCTTGCCCCTACCCAATTTCCGTACGAACTTGTTATATTCAGCCTAATTATATTCGTCCGCATACCTCTTACAAATACGGCTCTGTAAGCGAGATTATAGTTACCGAACTCGAATGAATCCCCTAACGCTACTCCATTAATCCCTGTAAAATGTGCTGCCCTGCTCCTGTTATTCGAGCCGGATGTGTTATCCCATATTTCTATTATATCAATCCGTATAAAATAATCCAGTCGTAACTCTAACCACCCCGTCCTTGAATTCACACTCCAGTTATCGCCATTTCCGCCCGAGCCACCATTCAGCGTACCATTGAAGGCCCTCCATGGAGCCTCGTTACGATAGATACCACTAGCGGAAACTGTACCATGCCCTGCAAGAGTGTTGGATGTCCAACGAGGCTGGTTCCAAGGAGTGGCCACTGTGCCCTCCTCTATTACATTAAATCTTGACCAAAAAACATTACTCCTAAAGCGTTGCAGGCTGCCCCTTGGAACAACAACATTTATATTTTCGACACTGACTCCTGTAAACGCCGAACCAATATTGATCAGAGGTGTAGTTGTGGTTGGGAATCTAATAGTTCGCAAATTCGTCGTCCCTAAAAACGCATATCGTCCTATTGTTGTTACCGAGCTCGGGATAGTTATACTTCTAACAGCTGCATTTCCATTAAATGCATATGGCAGAATTCGAGTTGTTCCTGCGGCGATAATAATGTTCTGACCTCCTGGCATATATCCATTAGGGTGCTTGCCATGAAACGGCTCCCTTGCGACTTCCGCTAGTCGCCGCGTCAACTCCGCCGCACATACGGCACAAAAGGGTCTATTCGTTGAACCCAGCCTAGACATCAAACACCTGTCAAGTCGCATCGGTATTGCATGGCCCGATGGTGCATGACCTGACCTGTAAACACCAATTGCCCCATGACCGACATCGCCATGCCCTCTCCAATGATTCCATCGTACACGGTCATTGTTTTGTTCTCGTGTCTTATTTGCCACCTCGCCCCAGCCATTTGTCGTAAGGCCACTTGTGTGCTCGTCACTCAGAAACCCGAATGTATGGCCGAACTCGTGCACTAATATGCGTTGCCACCTAGGCGGATAAACGGTTGTCAATGCTATACCCAAGCCACGGTATTGCAAATTGGGCCATGCATACCCAGAACCACCAAAACGGGTGGAATTCGCAATTACCTGTATCATATTAACATTTTGAAGACCACCAGCAGCAACTCCTGCAATTGCCCTTATTTCGGGGGCGTAATACCTATAATTAAACCGAAATTCACTTGACGAAGCAAAGTGTGAATCAAAGCGATTATCAACTTCTCGTCGGCCTATACCCAAAAATCCATACCTGATACTGACCCCTGACTGATTCGAAATAGTTTCAACAGCGTAGAAGGTGAAGAGATCTCTAAATAAATTAAAAGGATAGAATCCTATCATAAAATTCATCGCACTTCGAGCATGGTACAGAAATGTCCCTTGCTCGGGGAAGAGGGCACAGGATCCTTGTTGTGTCGCCGTGAACCCATCGCCCATCAGAACAACTACAATCCTGTTTGTGCTCTGATTCGTGCCTCTGAAAATTCTATTCACCCTGTAGCGGCGTGGGTCGAAGTTCTGACCCATTGTTTCATTACGCGAGGAAGTGTCGACCTCGAACTCGTAACTAATTACACCTTCATACAATGTATGCATACGCACTTGCCTGTACCCTGTATCTAAATCAAGCAGTCGCCGAATATCATCAATATGATGACCGCCTCTTACTATGTCTTTGCTGGAACTCTTACTAGAGTCAAAAAATGAAGCCTCCTCCTTCTCTTCTAAATCAAGTACAGTTATCCTGATAATATTCGATTGAATTGTAAAATCTTGACGATCATTATTTAAATTTAAAGCAAAGAAAAACTTGAACGACATCTCATATTCACCTGGTTCCACGAAAAAACCATTTATAAACACTGATTCCGAACGCCTAATCTCCCCCCCCCTTCTTATTGTTCTAAACGATGCCAGGGAAGCAGGAGGAGCACTAACAGCTATTCCTGGTATATGTACATCAAAAAAACCCCAGTGTGCGATTCGCAATCGCCGACCACTTAGATTTCTGAATATGATATCTGTATGAATACGGTCCCCCGCAATAAATTCCGTCCGTTCCACCGTGATGGTCAATTCAAAATCGTCGGCGGTGACAGGTTGATTGTTACACCCAGTCAAGGTAAAAGGAATCGCAAGCATCACAATAATTGCCCCGATGATTATCCCGATAAGTTTTTTGATAACCCCTCCTTCCATAAGGATATCAGCCATTGGTCAACTATGTCAAAGTTAATTTATCGTCGGCGTGAATCCATCGCCTTACAAAAAAAAGGACGGTTGGTCCGCCCTCTTCTTCTGAATAAATTCTTATCTGAATTCCCTACGGTCGCCGACTTGCAGGAAGTACCGCTTGCCGTCCGCACTGTTTGCGTTTTTCAGGATTGTACGGATAGCTTGGACAGTTGCACCTTGCTTTCCGATTACACGACCCATGTCGCTGTCCGCTACTTGAACGGTTACTGTTACTGTGTCGTTTTCTCCGTCTTCTGTTTGAAGTACCACTTTGTCTGGGTGTTCGACAAGGGACTTGATGATGTGTTCGATTACATTAATCATTTTACTTTGCTCCTTTCTTTTTTGCCTTTGGCGTTGCCGCTTTGGCGTTTGGCTTTGGTTTGTAGACGCGTTTTTCCAACACTCCTGCTTTTACAAGCACGGCACGAGCCGTGTCGGTCGGTTGAGCACCTTTTTTAATCCAGTCAAGGGTTAGGTCTTTATTTACATTGATTTGGTTCTCTTCCACAAGTGGGTTATAAGTTCCAAGAGTATCAACGACCTTGCCGTCACGCGGGGAACGGGAATCGGCAACTACCACACGGTAGAATGGTCGACCTTTGTCACCCATACGAGTCAGACGGATCTTAAGCATTCGCACACCTCCTTTTAATTAAGATTTCTAGCCTAGGAGTTGAATGCTTCAAGCCCGATAAACTAGGATAGAGCAATTATACCCAAGCATAAGAACTTTGTCAAATGGTTTAGAACCCGAACTTCTTGCCTTTCTTGCCCATTTGTTTTAGGTTCTTCATCATAACCTTGGATTGTTCGAATTGCTTGAGGAGTTGGTTGACCTCTTGTATTGTTGTTCCTGAACCCGCGGCGATTCGTTGCTTGCGGGATGCCTTTAACAATTCTGGGTGACGGCGTTCCTTTGCTGTCATGGATTGGATAATCGCCTTGTTTCTTGCCAACGCTGCATCGTCCAGTTTGCCCAGTGCTTTTGCATCTTTGCCCATCATGCCGCCGAATTGAGCAATGATATCATCCAGATTTCCCATCTTTTTTACATTGTCAAATTGAACAAGAAAGTCCTCCAGAGTAAATGCGTTTTGCAGCATCTTCTTTTCCATGGTTTTCATCTCTTCCTCGGACAAGGCGGTCTGGGCCTTATCAATCAAGGTTAGGACATCCGCCATACCCAAGATTCTGCCAGCAATTCTTTCTGGGTGGAACGGTTCAATATCGCCTATCTTTTCACCAATACCAGAGAACTTAATTGACTTGCCCGTTACATGACGAATAGATAACGCCGCACCGCCACGAGTATCCCCATCCAATTTAGTCAGCAATATTCCCGTGATGTCCAGCTTCTCGTTAAACTGGGTCGCCACATTCACGGCGTCCTGCCCCGTCATTGCATCAACGGTTAACAATATTTCATGCGGCTGTGCCAACGCCTTGACCTCGGCCAATTCGTGCATTAACTCGGCGTTGATATGCAACCTTCCGGCAGTATCGATGATTATGGTGTCATGGTTTGACTTACTCGCGTGCTTTAATGCATTCTTGATGATTTTGACGGGAGCAATTTGCCCTTCCTCATAAACCTCGACCCCTGCGGTTTTCCCAACGATTTTCAACTGTTGGATTGCCGCCGGTCTATAGATATCACACGCGACCAGTAACGGGCGTTTACCCTGCCCCTTTAACATATGGGCCAACTTGCCACAAAATGTTGTCTTACCCGCACCTTGCAAACCGACCATCATGTAAATGGTTGGAGGCTTTGGACTGACCACTAATTTTTCATTAGTCTTGCCCAGTAAGGCAGTTAACTCCTCGTGCACAATTTTAATAACATGCTGGCCTGGGGTCAGGGATTGCATGACTGAATCCCCCAATGCTTTCTCAGATACCCTTGCAACAAATTCCTTGACCACAAGGAAATTAACATCCGCCTCTAACAAGGCAAGACGAACCTCGCGCATTGCGGTTTTGATTTCAACCTCGGTCAGTTTTCCACTGCGGGTCAGTTTGCTGAGAACATGTTTCAATTTTTCCGATAAACTTGTAAATGCCATTTTAACTCCTTCAGGGTTTTAGCGATTTTAGGGGGGGCATCAGGGTTTTCAATAGGGTTTTTTTACAAACCGCCCTACATTTAGGTTACTATAACACAGTATTTCCCTGAAAGCAAACTTTTGTGTCAGATTTACAATTCCATGTATTTTGATAAGGGACATTCCTGTTCACTCTCTATTTGACACTCGTACACTAGGCTCGCCAACGGCAGAATATCTCGCAAGGTCAATACATAATTCACCTGACTGATTCCATGATTCTTGCTGTTCTCGCCAAACAATTGTCTGAACAATCGGTGTCGCTCGGACCGATGCTCTTCCAAAAAATCAGTAGCCGCCGACTCGTCTTTGATCCTATTTGAAACAGCATTGCCATTGGCAAAAAGCCTACCCCGATGATACAGCGAGGTCATAACATACTTTATTTCCTCGTACAATTCGGGTTTCTTGTGTCGCAGGGCTTGCAGTTCATCAAGACGCAAATTATTGACCTGAAAATATCCAAGAATCTCGTCCTTGCCTTCCCCCATAAATCCCCCACAGTGAACGAGGAATTCATCTCCATTCGGCACCACTATCTCTGGCGTGCTCTGTACATGTGCCTTTCCATCCCTTGCCCGATACTTCTCTGCATATTCTCGCCCTGCAGTGCATTTGCCCAACTGCATTTTTACATAGTTATCGTTATCTTGAAACACCCATACTCCACCAGTCTCTTTGTTAACGAAAGCAAGCCGCACATTACGATTATAACCCTTACCCCCCTCGAACCCAATCCGTCCGACCTCGAATTGATCGGTAATTTCCATGGCCAATAATGCGTCGGGTATTTCAGATATAGGTCTGAGATCAAGTCCAGGTTTTGGCGTTTCGTCGGGTTCAGGCGTTTCCGCATGACCGTGCGTAATATCCTCGCCATCGTTGTCAACCCACTTTGGGGCTTCCCCTCGAACATCCAGGTACCCGCCACTCTCATAAGGACCGTTGCGTTGAATGTCGGTTGAGACTTCTTCTTTTCGCCCTTTGAAAAATCCAAAAAAACTCATGGCAGATTCTAGCACTTTCAAGGCCATTCGTCAAGATACCCCAAATCTAGATTTACAGACAAGTGACGGCCGTGTATACTTGAATCATGAAATTCATCAAAGCCCTAATCACTAGTTTATTATTCTGGTTGGTCATTGCTATCGGAGTTGGGGTTATAGTCGGGGCGTTTGCCAACGAGTCCGTGATGCAAGTCGTTGTGGCGATACGCCATATCTTCAGCCAGTTCGTTATGTTCTTTGTCCCTATAATTTTGCTTGGAATTATCCCTGCTTCTATTGTGCGTATGGGCAAAAAATCATCTAGAATATTATTCTTCTCGCTGGGGCTTGCTTGGGTATTGGTCATTGCCGTCTCACTTTTTGCCATGGCACTTGGATATGCGTTTATACCATTTGTTAATTTCTCGGAGAGTCCTGGAACAACAAATACCCTGCCAGACAATATGCTGAACCTCAATTTCCCACCGATTATCCCTAACATTAGTGCGATGGTCTTGGCTATCCTGATTGGTCTGGGAGTTGTATGGACCAAGTCGGAAAAGACTGCTTCCTTACTGGAAGAATTATATCAAATAGTAATCAAACTTATTAAGCGAGTATTACTTCCCGTAATTCCAATTTTTATTGGAGCAATTACCGCAACCATGATATATGAAGGCAGTTTGACTCAACACCTGCCATCATATTTTGTGGTTATCCTGATTGCACTTGCCGCACAGCTGGCTTGGCTTGTTCTTATTTACAGTGGAGCTACTCTTTATTCACGAAAGAATCCCTTCAAAATCCTCAGACATTACGGCAAGCCTTATCTAACCGCATTTGGAACACGATCGTCCGCCGCAACCTTTCCAGTGGCTATGGAACGACTGCTGACAGAGCCTACCCTAAAAAAAGATGCTGTTCGGTTTGGTATTCCGTTCTTTGGCCCTGTCTTTATTGTTTGCTCTCCCCTTTCTATAACACTACTTGTAATGGCGATTTCCCAGTTCTCGTATGGGGAGCTGCCTGCTGTTGGAACTATGCTGGTGTTTATATTTATACTTAGCTTTTTTGCTGTATCCGCTATGGGAATTCCAGGAGGCCTGGTCATGGCGTCCCTTGCGGTAATAACATCGGTATTTGGCTTTACCGAAGTTGGGATAGGATTATTGATTGTTCTGTTTGCCCTGCACGAACCATTCACAACAGCACACAATATTACAACTGACGGGGCTATGGTAATGATATTATCAAAATACATGGACAAGCACGAAGAACAACCTGAGGAGGAAAATAAAGAAGAATGAAAGATTTGATAGCATTTTGCAAAGATAAAGGATTTGTATTTCCAGGAAGTGAGTTGTATGGAGGATTAAAAGCCGCGTATGACTTTGGCCCTCTAGGGGTCGAGTTGAAGAACAATATAAAGAAAGAATGGTGGCGATACTTTGTACAAGAGCATGGCGGCATCGGAATGGATGGTGGAGTGATGCTGTGCCCTAAAATCCTGGAAGCCGTTGGTTATAATAAGTTCTCGGACGATATGTTCCTTGTTGGCAACGACTCGATATTGCGTCCTGGAACTTCCGGCTCGCAATTACCTAACTTTTTAAACTTTAAAAGATCAATGCGTCTTGGTCTGCCCTTTTCAATCTGTCAAATTGGAAGAGTCTTTAGGAACGAAAAAAACGCCAGAGGATTCATCTTCCGAATGAGAGAGTTCGAGCAGATGACACTGCAACATCTCTGTACTAAAGACCAAGCCAAACCTGCGTATGAATTCTATAAAGATTTTGCGTGGAAGTTCTTGACCGAGAGACTGGGCCTTGATTCAGATAAAATGCGATTTGCACCACATGAAAAGCCCCCTCATTATGCCGTTGCTGGCATTGATATTGAATATAACTACTCGTTCGGATGGGGCGAGATAACAGGGATTCACAACCGCAGTGATTATGACCTAACCCTGCACGAAGAAAAGAGTGGTCAATCTATGAAGGTTGACGGAGCTATCCCTCATGTCGTGGACTGCTGCTCGGGCCTTGAACGAGTTATGCTGGCGGTTCTGGAGCAAGCATATGATGGCGAAATTTTCAATATTAAATCATCGTTGGCTCCTTATAAAGTTGCAGTTTTGCCCGTCAAGAAAAAACTGAGCCACAAGGCTAAAGAGATATGTAGCATGCTGCGACAGCACTTCGTGGTTACCTACGACGAAACGGAGAGTATGCAGAAGCGCTATGTCCGGCAAGACGAAATAGGAACACCTATATGTGTAGTAGTGGACTTTGAAGATGATAAGAAGGTTGGACTGCGCCTCCGGGGAGAAGACACACAACGGCGTATAGCAATCGCCGAATTAGTGGAGGTTATAAATGACCATTGCAAAGCTTAAACAAAAATTACGAAAGCCCGACTATGCGGATGCAATCATATCCGCAGTGCTGGATATCCCAAGAACCCAGTTCAGCAATACGGACGAGATCAGTCCCGAGAACGCAAAACTCTGCATGGAGGTCGCACGAGTCGGGCGGGATTTAGCGTATAAGCGTGGACACTGGAGGTTTATGGATTTGCCCCTTACAATAACAAAAGATGTAATTGTCCCTGCATTTGATTCAGAAGACTTGGTCAAATCCGTTATTGATACCAAGCCAGATTCAGTCCTTGATATCGGGACAGGATGTGGTGCGATTGCTATTGCGATTGCAAAGAGCACAAAGGCGAAAGTCATAGCAACAGATATCTGTTCGAAAATTCTGTATATAGCAAAAAAGAACGCCAAGATGAATAAGGTGGCGGTTGAGTTCTGGCAAAGCGACATGTTCAAGCAAGTCACTGGAAGATTTAATCTTATTGTCAGCAATCCCCCTGCTTCTCCGTCTGGCAAACTTGATGAACTTGAAACTAAAGGCAAGCTTGCAATGCCCAGGGCTTCTCGCGATGGTGGAGAAGATGGCTTGAAATTTATCCGTGAAATAATTATAAATGCAAAAGATTATCTCACAGAAAACGGATTATTGGCACTGCAAGCCAGCTATGCCCCTGACACTATAAAAGAATTGCTTGTAGCCAATGATTTTGAAATTATTGAATTGGGGCGGGGTGCAAGAATCGCACTTGCCCGACTGGCTCGCAAAACCAACGTTCTACTACTGAACTAACCCCGCGTGGAATTATATCACAAACAAGTTGTGATAGCCAATCACTTTGTGATTTATACCACACCTACCAATCCATTTGCGAACTCTTGGGCGTTGAATGGCAACAGATCGTCAATCCCTTCCCCAACACCTACCATAATGACGGGTAGGCCAAGTTTTTTTCGTATAGCAACAGCTATTCCACCTTTGGCAGTTCCGTCCAATTTCGTTAGGACCACACCATCAAGGTTCACTGCTTCGTTAAAAATTCGGGCTTGCTCTAATGCGTTTTGCCCTGTAGTTGCATCAAGGACAAGGAACTTGTAATACGGGGCTTCGTCCATTTGCCTATCTACCACTCTGTCTATTTTTTTAAGCTCTTCCATCAAGCCAACTTTGTTATGTAGACGGCCTGCTGTATCTATAATAGTAATATCTTCTCCCTTGGCCTTTGCAGACGCTAATGCGTCAAACACAACGGCACTGCTGTCTGCACCTTCCCCTTGCTTGACAATACGTACACCAGCACGCTTGCTCCAGACCTCCAGTTGCTCGGTCGCCGCTGCGCGGAACGTATCACCCGCCGCAATCAGGACAGATTTTTGTTTGGCTTTGAAATAACTTGCCATCTTGCCAATGGTTGTTGTCTTGCCAACACCATTCACGCCAACAATCATAATCACTTTTTGACCGGCTGAATCGGTCAGTTCTTCCAGCAGGTCATCTTCGCCCTCACTTAGAATTCCTGCAATACTCTCGGCCATCGCCTGCTTCAACTCTTCTTCCGTTTTGATGCCGCGCTTTTTTGCAACGGCACGGATATCGGCGATAACCTCTTCGACGGCTTCGACGCCCATGTCGGCACTTATCAGAATCATCTCCAATTCTTCATAAAATTCCTCATCCAGGTTCTTTGAAAATACGGCACTGATGCCGCTACCAATCGCACTTGCGGTCTTTTTCAAGCCGCCGAAAATCTTTCCGAATATGCCCATGACCAAAGATTAACACGCACACATCAGCAAGTCAACTCGGTATCTGTTAATCTCTGATATTCCCTTATTAACATTTCATAAGGCAACCATCTCACCAGACTGTCTCCAGTCTTGCCCTCATAACTCTCCATTAAGTCCCCTGTTCTATAATGGTCAAGCAACAATAAATCATGGATTTTATCATAACTGCCAATTACTATATCTTTGTTACCTGCCTCAGACATTTTTTTCGCCATCTCCTGCATCATCATCATTTCACGCTTGTCCTTAAACTCTCCATCACCCCTTTGTATCTTTAACATTAGGTCGAATGACATTCTTGGGTGCTGGTCATATACTATCTTCAAGTAATGTGCGAGTCCTCTCCAATACACATTATTATCCTTATAATCACGAGAGAATACCGAAAAGTCATGCGCCGAATTGTGGGCCAAAAGTGAGAACATCAAGTCTTGCTCTTGGGCGAATTGGCATGCATCTTGCCATGTTTGTTTAGTGAATTCCATTTTCGGCAATGCTACTCTTCCGACTTTCATGAAAAATGATATCACAAAAATAACTATATGTCAAGCCGCCCAGTCGGCAAGCGAAACAGACACCAGTTTTGAAACTCCCCTATTTTCCATGGTGACGCCGTATAGGTGGTCGCCCAGTTCCATTGTTGGTTTGCGGTGGGTGATGACTATGAACTGGGTGTTTTTGCTGAAGTTCTTGAGGTATGACGCGAACCGCACGACATTAACCTCGTCCAACGCCGCCTCAACCTCGTCGAGAAGGACAAACGGCATGGGCTTGACCTTGAGGATTGCAAACAGTAACGCGATTGCCGTCATGGATTTTTCACCACCAGACAGCAGTTGAATGTTTTGCAGTTTCTTGCCCGTTGGTTCGGCGATGATGTCGATGCCACTGTTTAAGTAATCGGAAGGGTTAGTCATCTCCAGGTGCGCCCGTCCGCCACCGAACAGTTCCTTGAACACCGAACCAAAGTGCCCGTTGATTGCGTTGAATGTTTCGCGGAATTTGGTTTCCATTTCCTTGGCAAGGTCGGCGATGACCTTCTGGAGGTCGGCTTTGGCGGCCTCGAGGTCGTTCATCTGCGTTGTATAACTTGTGAATCTCTCGTTCGCTTCTGCAGATTGCTCAATGGCATCAAGGTTCACACTGCCCAGTCTTGTAATTGCCCGACGCAACTCGGCAATTCTGCCGCGGGCCGTTTCCATATCAAACTCTTCCACTTTCATGTGGTAACATGCAGAATAGTTTAACTCGTATTCTTCCCAGATTCTCTCTTGCAACTTTTGCAACTCTAGGTCTATATTTTCCAACTTTGCCTGTGTTTTGTAATATAATTCATGGGCCTTAGCCAAGTTGTCTTGAGCGATATCCCTTCCCTCTTCTAGTTCGTTGATAGTAATCTTTAAGGCCTCTTTTTCGGTGTCGAGACTGACAAGGTTTGCTTTTGCCGCCTCTAATTTCTCGACCGCAACTTTTACCAGTTCAAAATCCTCCTTATCAATACCTTCCATGGCCCGTTCAATTTTTGCGAGTTGATCATTCTTGTCGGTGATACTCATTTGTATTGTGTCTATCAAAGATTCAAGGCGGTCGTATTCGCGGTCTAGGTGCCCTAGTTCACTATCTGTTGAAGTTGCTTGAATCCGCAGAGCAACAAGATCTTCACCAATTGATTTTTCATCTGCACCCCTATCAAGGTCTGCTATGCGACGGTCAAGGTCTTTAAGTTCTCCCACCAAGCTCTCCATACCTTGTTCTCGTTTACTTCCGCCGCTTATACTACCTCTTGTTTCGATACTGTCCCCATCAACGGTTACAATTCGGAAGCTGTAATTACTTCGCTTTGCCAATGCCACAGCGTTGTCGATATTATCCACGATTACGATTCGTCCAAGCAAAGATTGAACCGCCCTGTCGATTCCATGTTCGTATTCAATCAAATCAGACGCAACACCCATGACGCCGCGTTCTTTGAAATAGAATCGCTCGTTCTCGCTCCATCCACGCACTTTAGCACTGGTCAGGGGCAAGAATGTCGCCCTGCCCCACTTGTTTTCTTTTAACAGGTTTACCAATGCCTTTGCATTGTCCTCGGTTCGTACAATGACATTTTGACTGCCTGCACCAAGTGCCACATCAATAGCAACTTCTAAACCTTTTGGTACATGCAACATGTCGGCTATCACACCTAACATATTGTCCGCTATTATCCTGTTGCGGTCTTTACTTTCGACAAGGCGTCTTACCGCATGCTTGAACCCGCCCTTTTCAACTTGAGCAAGGGTTTCCTGCCTCGACATCAGTCGCTCGCGCTGACGCTTTAACTCCCATAACTTGACGCTTGTCTCCTTGGCAGATAGGTATGTTTTCTCTAGGGTGTGGATTTGCCCTCGCAGAGTTTCCCCCACATCACGCAAACCTGATGCTTGGATCTTAGTCTGTTCAAGGTTGTGTTCCTCTAGCTTTAACCTCTCGCCTAACTCACTTAATTCGTCTTGTAACTCGGTTTGCTTTGCGGTTGCGTTAGCAGCCTTTTCAAGACTGAGTTTCTGTTCACCGCTATGTTTTTCCAATCCAAGGCTTAATGTCAAAACCTTGTCTCGCAAGTCCTCCGCCCTCTTGTCAATGGCGTTCAGAGCAAACATAGACGCGGTTCGCCTCTCGGCCAAGTCCTCGATATTGGCTTGGATACTTTGAATTTCGTCACTGATTTCATTTAACTTGTCGTTGATTTCTTGTTTCTGGGCCGATGCGTTATCATAGCTATGTAAGAAGAGATTTATCTCAAGACCTTTAAGCTCGCCTTTTAGTTCAAGATACTTGCGGGCGTTCTCGGCCTGACGCAGGAGAGTTCCCAAGCCACGCTCGATTTCTGCGACAACATCCGCGACACGGACCAGTTCTATGTCAACATTGGCGAACTTCCTCTCTGCCTCGTCTTTTCGTGCACGGAACTTGGCAATACCCGCCGCTTCCTCGAAGATTCCTCGACGACTCTCTGGTCTTGCAGCAACTATTTCGCTGATTTGGCCTTGGCCGATAATTGTCAGACCATCACGGTCGATACCACTATCATGTAATAGTGTATTAATATCCTTGAGCCTGCTGGCTTGTCTGTTGATTTGATATTCACTTGTTCCATCTCTGTACAGCTTTCGACTAAGGACTACATCTGTATACTCGACCGGGAAAACCTTGTTTGTGTTGTCAAAGTGCAGGGATACCTCACAGTACCCAAGCCTTCCCCGCTCTTGTGTTCCCTTGAAAATAACATCCTGCATGTTTGATCCACGCAAGGCTTTACTGGACTGTTCCCCCAGAACCCAGCGTATAGCATCAGATACATTGGACTTGCCGCAACCGTTCGGACCAACAATACATGTTATACCAGATGAAAAGTCCACCTCTAATCTGTCGGCGAAACTTTTGAACCCATATAACTCTATCTTCTTAAACATGCCCCAGATCATTTTACCCTTTAATAATCCTGTTGACAAGCAGAATTAATGTGATATACTTGTGCGTTAAAGGAGAAAGAGAGTCATGGCAGTTCCAAAACATAAGGTAAGTAAATCGCAAAAGCGTATCAGGCAAAACGCCAAGTTTTTCGCAACAACAACACAATTCACAAATTGCCCAAAATGTCACGAGGCCGTTCGTCCTCACTGTGTATGCATGGCGTGTGGATATTACAAAGGTCGCAAGTGCATCGAGGTAGCAGAAGACACCGCGTCGTAGTTTTTGTTTGTAATTTTCAGCCCTTGTTTTCGAGGGCTTTTTCTATTCTCGTTGCTAGATCACTTCTCGCCGCGTCGCGAGCCACAAGGATCGCATTGACCAATGCAGTAACGGACGCCGAGCCATGAGCCTTTACCACTGGCTTTTTTGTTCCAATGAATATTGAACCACCAACCGCGGACGAGCCAAGTGCACGCAGTTTCATAAGTTGCCGCTTGGACATCAGACCACCAATCATGGCGAAGATTGATTTCCTGAATGCACCCTTTACCTTGGACATTAACATTCGGAATGACCCCTCGGCTGTCTTTAACAAGATGTTACCAACAAATCCATCACATACGATGACATCGTATTTGCCGCTCATCATCTCGTTGGCCTCCATATTACCAACAAAGTTTATCTTTCCCGCCTCGTGTGCTTGTTTCAATTGGATGAATGTGGCGGCTGTTAACTCGTTTCCTTTGTTATCTTCTGTTCCAACATTCACAAGGGCTACACGCGGACTTTCGACGCCCTTTGTTTTCATTTGTTCCGAACCCATTATCGCAAATTGGACAAGGTATTCTGGCTTGGAATCCATATTTGCCCCAGCATCAATGATCATAACACGAACACCTTCAACAAGGGTTGGCAGAGATGGGCATAGTGCAGGGCGTAAGACCCCCGGAATTCGTCCCACAATAAGGGTTGCCGCGGTTAATACGGCCCCCGTATTTCCCGCAGAAACAAAAGCACCACAATCTTCACGATCACGCAGGGCGTATGCCGCAATGGAGATGGAACTCTCTTTCCTTGTTCGTACTACGGTTGGGGCTTCGTCACTGCCTATACTGTCGGTGCTGTGGATTACCTCCCAGCGATTACCTAACTTCTCTTTATCACCAACAAGAATAAATTCCAGCGTCGGGTCGATCTTTAATGCCTTGTCCATCGCCTCTAAAATTCGCTCTGGATAATCACCACCTAACATGTCAATAAGAATTTTTTTCATAAGATAAGGATATGCCCATTGACAATCTTTGGCAACCAGTTTATACTCGACTATTATGAATAAGAGATACTCATCAATTGACGAAGCAATTCAAGCACTGGATGCCGAAGCCCAAAATGAAACAACCGCTGAAGAAGAAGAGGAGACTTATGATAATGTTAAAAGTGGGCTACTTGACGACCTTGGCTGGGATAAGGAAGCCTAACATTCACATGTTTCCAGAATTTTGACCGCCTCGCGGGCAATCTGCAATTCCTCGTTGGTTGCGATGACGAATGTTCTGACGGTAGAACCTTCCTCCGAGATTTCTCCTGTGCGGTTTCGCCCCTCGCCAATACCGTTGTGCAATATGTTTAACTCAGGATCAATTTTCGCACCTAAGAATTCGAATTTAGACATCACCTTCTCGCGCAGATCATGGCGGTTTGTTCCAACCCCTGCGGTCCAGCAAATCGCGTCTACGCCGCCTAGGACGGCTACCAAGGCCCCTATGTGTTTGGTTATGCGATGAATATAGGATTCGAATGCGATCGTGGCTTGTTCTTCGCCCTCGGCAACTCTGGTGGTTATAGGACGCATATCATTTACGCCTGCCATGCCCAGCATCCCACACTCGCTGTTTAAATAGCTTACTAATCCATCAAAATCCAGACCTTTTTTCTTGGCCAAATAGACGGCCGCAGCGGTATCGATATCACCGGCCCGAGTACCCATTATCAGTCCCTCCAGTGGTGTTAGCCCCATCGAAGTATCAACAGACTTGCCGCCATCAATTGCACAGATACTAGCTCCGTTTCCAATATGAGCGATTATCATTTTTAGGTCCTTAAGTGGCCTGTTCATCATCTTGGAAGCTTCTCTTGCGACATAGGCATAACTTGTCCCATGGAATCCATATTTTCGGACACCGAACTTCTCATAATCCGCATTGGCGATCCCATACCTGTATGCCTTTGGCTGCATGGTGGAATGAAAGGATGTATCAAACACCAGGACATTTGGAATTTTAGGTAATAACTCGATACACGCTCTGACACCACCTATGTTTGCTGGATTGTGCAGTGGGGCGAAATGACTGACCTCTTCAACGCCTTTTAGAACTCTCTCTGTCACAAGGACACTGCCACTGAACTCTGCCCCGCCATGAACTACACGATGCCCAATTGCACAGACCGTATCTTTGAGATCGCCCATCAATTCAAATAGTTTTGCCACAGCCTCTGTATGTGTCTTTGCCTTGTACTTTGTTTCTTCAACCTTTGGGATGTCCATAGAATAAAAGGATTCATCTGAACCGATTCGTTCGAACTCGCCTTTTTTTAAAACAGCCTCACTGGCCGTGTCGATCAGCTGAAACTTCAAACTGGAACTGCCACAATTTAATACTAATACATTCATCTTGGTAATTATATGACAACCATTCCAGTTTCGCAAGCAGGATTTTAGTCTATGGATTTTCCATCATATGTTAATATCAAGCAAAAAGGGGCTCGATGCCCCTTTCTCTCATATTTGTATTCCTGCCAAGATGTCGCTGATGAGATCGAATACCTCGTTAATCATCACATCTAGATCATCCCACAGAACAGCGTCCAATAGCATGTCAACCGCCGTGCCTACCAGGACCACCGTTACCTCGTTTCGCACGGTCATTAGTGCGTCGGTTACTATATCGACTTGTTGGGCGTGTGTTGCGTCGCGATCAAGCAGATCCGCAAGATCAATTTCATCCATTGCCGTAACAAGGATTCCAACAATAACTGGGTCAACATCAGGCATCATCGCAGGGATCAACGCCGACATATCAATCAATCCAGCCATACCCAGCATTACATCAAATATGTCATCGTGTTGCCATGTGCCCAGGAAAGGAATTGTTGTCTGGCCACCTGGCGTCAGTGAAATGATTACATTCCCCGGCAGACCAAACATCTCGGACAAATTCACGGTAACTTGATTCATGATTGTATTTCTCAGATCAGCGGGAAGAGCCTCCATCACCAGAGCTCTAACCATACCCTCGACCAGAACATCAGGAATCAAGTTTACAA
>Ga0131853_10010430_pt1 | contig 16983 bp, 13 predicted proteins | sample TergutLab28metaG_FD_92764 | JGI IMG/M metagenome (GOLD analysis project Ga0131853, IMG submission 92764) | Labiotermes labralis P1 segment gut microbial communities from Petit-Saut dam, French Guiana - Lab288 P1 (version 2) (version 2) | ecosystem: Host-associated > Arthropoda: Insects >...
GGGGTGGTGCTGCTCGACACGTTCACCGCCGCGAAGTTCGCGCGGCTGGTGAAGGAGCATTCCGTCAGGTCGACCGTGCTGCCGCCCGCGATGCTATCCATGCTGGCCGACGACCCGGCGGTGACGGACCTGGCGCCGCTGCGGATGGTGCGGTCGATCACGGCGCCGCTGTCGGCGGAGGTCGCGCGCCGCTTCCACGCCAAATTCGGGATCGTCGTCCTGAACTCCTACGGGCAGACGGAACTCGGCGGGGAGGTCGTCGGGTGGACGGCGGCGGACACCCGGGAGTTCGGCTCCGCCAAGCTGGGGGCGGTCGGGCGCCCGTACCCCGACATCGACCTGCGGATCCAGCGCGAGGACGGGTCCCCGGCCCAGACCGGCGAACGCGGGGAGATCTGCGTCCGGTCGCCGTTCCGGATGGACGGCTACGCGCGCGGGAACGGGTCGGTGGACGAGAGCCGGTTCGACGCCGACGGGTTCCTGCGCACCGGAGACCTCGGCCACCTCGACGATGACGGGTTCCTGTGGGTATCCGGACGGGTCAGCGACATGATCAACCGGGGCGGGCTGAAGGTGTTCCCCGACGAGGTCGAGGAGGTGCTCCGCGCCCACCCCTCGGTGCGTGACGCCGGGGTGGCCGGGGTGGCGGACCAGCGGCTCGGCGAGGTCCCGCACGCGTGGATCGTGTCCGCGGATCCCCCGGAGGACGGCGAACTCCAGGCCTGGTGCCGGTCGCGCCTGGCCCCCTACAAGGTTCCGGCCCGGTTCTCCGTGGTGCGCGAGCTGCCGCGCAACGACATCGGCAAGCTGCTGCGCCGCGAGCTGAGCGCGGGCGGGGCCACCGCGTAGCCCGTGACGCTTCCGCGCGCCGCGGAACGGGCATAGCGTCAGATGCCCGACTTCCGCGACGGAACGGAGATCACGCGCGATGGCCCACCGGGACCCGGCCGACATCGGCAGCCTGGCCGAGCAGCTTGAGCAGTTGCGGCAGCAGGTCCACGACCTGCGGGACGCGGGCAGGCAGTCGAAGAAGGCGGCGGACCGGCTGAGTGCCGACCTGGACAAGGTCACGAAGGAACTGGCCCGGGCCAGGAAAGACCAGGACGGGCTGCGCGACGACGTCGAGGACCTGCGGGAGAACGAGCGCGAGCGGAGCCTGGCGTGGGAGGCGCTGCGCTCCCGCCTGCAGCTGGCGGCCCGCGAGACCGCCGAGGCCGAGCGGGCGATCTCCCTCGTGGGAGGCGTCCTCGCCGCCGGGCTCGGGTATACCCCGCCGTCGTTCGCGGACCTGAAGACAGACCCGGATTACCCGGAGTTCCGGCCCGGCCGCCTGGCGCTGGCCGAGCCTCCGCCCCGGTGGGAGAGCTACGATCCCGGCCCGCCCGGCGTCGTCAACCGCCTGATGCCGGGCCGGTACGAGCGCCTGACGCGAGACCGGGAAGAGGAGTTCCGACGGGACACGGCCGACCATGAGCGGCGGGAGAAGCAGCGGAAGAGCGCCTGCGCCGAGGCGCGGGCGGAGCATGAGGCGCGGGCGTCGGCGCACCGGAGGGACGCCGTCTCGCACAACGCGGCCGTCGAGGAGACGCGGGTCGCCTTCAGCGGCGGCAAGCCGCGGGCGATCGCGTGGTTCGCGCGGACGGCGCTGGAGCACGCGGGCTACCCGGACTGGTACCCGAAGTCCGCGCGTCAGGTGAAGGCCGTGTTCCGCGGCGGCCGCGTGCTGGCGGAACTCGAACTGCCGCCCGTCTCGGTGATCCCCGACGCCGCCCGGTACGACCTTGACGCGGACCTGCGTGAAGTCCGGCCGGTCCCCCGCCCCCGGAGCGAGATCCCGGCGCAGTACACGGACCTGATCGCGAGCGTGGCGCTCCGGTCGCTGCGGGAGGTCTTCGCCGCGACGGAGCCGATCGGCGACGTGGTCCGGGAGGTGACGTTCAACGGACGGCTCCGCGGTCCCGACCCGGCGACCGGCCGCGATGCCCGCCGGCACCTGGTCAGCGTGCGGGCGGGCCGGGAGGCCTTCGCCGGCCTCGACCTGAGGCGCCTGCGGCCGGCCGCGGGCGTGCTCGGCCTCGGCGGCCGGATCTCCGCCAGCCCGTTCGGGCTGGACGAGGTCGAGCCGCTGGAGACCTTCGAGCACGACTGAGGGTCCCCGCGGGGGCCGCGAGGGTGCGCGGGCCGGTCAGGTGACGGCGCCGGCGACCTTGAGGTCGACGATGGCGTCGGGGTCGAGGCCGAGCTCGGCCAGGATCTCGTCGGTGTGCTCGGCGAAGTCCGGGCCCCGGGTCAGGGTGGCCGCTTCCTCGTCGAACTGGACCGGCGCGGTCACCAGTTCCCGCTCCTCGCCGTCGGCGTCGGTGAGCCTGGCGATGTAGCCGTTGGCCCGCAGCTGCGGGTCCTGGCCGACCTGCACGCTGTCCTGGACCGGCGCCCACTGGCCGGGCATGCCGTCGAAGGCCTCCGCCCACTGCTCGAAGGTGCGGCCGGCGATGGCCTCGGCCAGCAGGGCGGCGGCGTCGGCGGCGTTGTCCATCAGCTTCTCGGCGGAGTCGAACCGCGGGTCGTCGATCAGGTCGGGACGCCCGACCCGCCGGCACATGTCGGGCCAGTACTTGCCGGGCTGCATCATGTTCAGGTTGAGGTGCCGGCCGTCGGCGGTGCGGAAGAAGCCGATGAGCGGGTTGCGGACGGAGCCGCCGCCGTGCTCGGGCGGGTTCGGCTGCCAGCGGTTCCCGGTCACGAGGGACAGGTCGATGGCCAGGGCGTTGGCCCACGCCCCGGCGGCCAGCAGGGAGGAGTCGACCACGGACGGCTCACCCGTCTTCTCCCGGGCGTACAGGGCGGCCGAGATCCCGCCGGCGATGGTCATCGCCCCGATCGAGTCGCCGTAGGCGGGACCGGGCATGCCGACCAGCCCGTCGATCTGGGGCATCTCCAGGCCCGCCGCGCCGCCGGCCCGGGCCCAGAACGTGGGCTGGTCGTAGCCGCCGTTGTTCGCCTCGGGGCCGCGGACGCCGAGCGCGGTGCCGCGGACGTAGATGATGTCCGGGTTGACCGCCCGGATGTCCTCGACGTCGATCTTGAGGCGCTCGCGGGCGTCGGGGAGGAAGTTGGTGACGAACACGTCGCTGCGGCGGGCGATGTCGTAGAGGACTTCGCGGGCGCGTCCGTTCTCCAGGGCGAGCCCGATGGAGCGCTTGCCCCGGTTGGGGTGCTCCATCAGCGGCGCGAAGTTCCCGCCCGCCGACACGTTGCCGAGGTAGGCGAACCCCCGCTGGCCGTCGCCGGTGACCGCGTGCTCGACCTTGATCACGTCCGCGCCCCAGTCCGACAGCACCGCCCCGGCCGCCGGAACATACGTGAACTGGGCCACTTCCACCACTCGAACACCGTCCATGGGCCTGCCCGGCATGCGCATCTCCTCTGACCAGAGCTATCCCGAATCAATGATTTATATTATATTCATACCGAGGAGGCTCGTTCATTGTCCAGATACAAGACGCTCGACTATGCCGAGAGTGACGGCGTCGCCTGGGTGACGCTGAACCGCCCGGAGGTGCATAACGCCTTCACCGGCGAGATGTGCCAGGAGATCCACCAGTGCTGGCGGGAACTGCGCGCCAACGACGACGTCCGGGCCATCGTGCTCACCGGGGCGGGCGACAAGGCGTTCTGCGCCGGGTTCGACCGCTCGGAACTCGAGAACACGCACTCCATGACCGGCGTCGTCCGCGGACCGGAGGACCAGGGCCAGGTGAGCGCGGACAGCCCCCTGCTGACCAATGACCCGGGCGACCTGATCCCGCCCAAGACCGCCGCCCAGCTCTGGAAGCCGGTCATCGCGGCGGTCAACGGCATGTGCTGCGCGGGCGCCTTCTACCTTCTCGGCGAGGTCGAGTTCATCATCGCGGCCGAGCACGCCACCTTCTTCGACCCGCATGTCAGCTACGGCATGCCCGCGGTCTACGAGTCGATGATGCTCCTGCAGCGGATGCCGATCGGGGAGGTGATGCGCCTGGCCCTGACCGGCGTCAACGAGCGGATGAGCGCGCAGCGCGCCCACTCGGTCGGCCTGGTCCAGGAGGTGGTCCCGGCCGGCCGGCTGCGGGAGACCGCCCAGGAGATCGCCGCGCAGATCGCCGCGCAGCCGCCACTGGCCGTCCAGGCGACCGTCCGCGCCGTGTGGTACGCGCAGGACCTCGGCTACCGGCAGTCGCTCGACGTCGCCAAGACCCTGTCCATGACGGGCAACAGCGGTGACACGATGTCCGGCGGGCAGCAGCTTTTCCGGTCCGGGCAGCGCCCGGAATGGCGCCTCCGGTAGCCACGCCGGACGCCACGATTAACTTCATATAATTTGTTTAAGATAAGATGTAACTCAAGGTAGCCACACAGTCGTGGGCAGGCACCAGTTATCCAGGAGACTACGATCGCTAGCCGTCTTTCCTCCGTTCCCGAGCCGCTCGGGGATATCACCACGCCGCCGCGCGGGCTGCACCGCCCCACCAGCACCCAGCAGGTCGCCGACTACATCCGGCGCCAGATCTTCGAGGGCAAGCTCCGCGTCGGGGACCGGGTCCCGCAGGACGAGATCGCCGGCGAGCTCGGCGTCAGCCGGGTCCCCGTCCGGGAGGCCGTGATCGCCCTCGACCGCGAGGGCTGGGTCATGATCCAGCCGCACCGCGGCGCGTTCGTGGTCGGCCTGGACGAGAACTCCACCCGCGACCACTACGAGCTTCTCGGGCGCGTGTACGGCTACGGCGCCCTGCGCACCGCCGAGCGGGCCTCCGACGACGACCTGGCCGCGCTGGCCGGGGTCCACACCAGCCTGCAGGCGGCGGACTCAACCGAGGAGTTCAGCCAGCTCAACATCGAGTTCCTGCGCCGCATCGTGATCCTGGCCCGGTCCCGCCGGGTCAGCGCGACCATCCGCCTGATGGCCGTCAGCATCGTTCCGGGCGACTTCTTCGCGGAAGTTCCCGACGCGGTGAAGGTCCACAAGCGCCACCTGAAGGTCATCATGAAGGCCCTGAAGGCCCGGGACGGCCAGACCGCCGAGAAGGAAATGATCAACCTGCTCCGCGAGGAGTCCGACATCGTGGTGGGCCTGCTCACCGAGCGCGGCATCCTCGGCGACAACGCCCCGACGCCGTAATCACCCGGACCAGGCCGTCACCAGGTCGCCGGCCGTGGTCAGGGTGGCGACGAGGGCCAGGGAGTTCTTCAAGACCTCTTCGCCGTAGGAGACCGGGGTCCCGGCGACCGCGTCGGCGGCGATGACGACCTGGTAGGAACGGTTCACCGCGTCGAAGGCCAGGTTGGGGATGGCCACGTTCAGGGACACCCCGGCCAGCACGACCGTGGTGATGCCGGTGTTGCGGAGCAGGGCGTCGAGCTGGCCGTCGGCCATCGGGGACAGGCCATGGTAGCGGGGCAGGACGATATCCCCCTCCGCGTAGACCGAGGGCACCGGCCGGACCGAGGCCGTTCCGGGCTCGTTGGCGGCGCCCGCCTTGCGCGCGGCCCCGAACAGGCGGGCGTTCCGGTTCCAGCCGAACCGGCCGGGCAGGTTCTCCGCCGTCGCGTGCACCACGGGGATCCCGGCCGCGCGGGCGGCGGCGGCCAGTTCCGACGCGCGCGGGATGACGCCCGCCGACGCTGCCGCCGAGGCCAGGTCCGCGAAGACCGCCTCCTCGCCGACCACGCCGTTCTGCACTTCCTGCAGGATCAGCGCCGCCCGGCCCGGGCGGACCAGTTCCGCGAGATCAGGACCTGCCATGCCGCTCCTCCAGTCATCCGGCCAGCCCCTTTCATCCGGGCCAGCCCATTGCGAGCACTATGCATATTAAATAAAAAATATCTAGGATGGGAAGCATGACACAAGCCGCCGGCGACCGGAGCCTGCCCGCGCTGTTCGATGCCGTCCTGTCCGAAGAACCGGACCTGACCTCGCTCGCGCAGGACGGGGAGACGACCAGTTTCGGCGCCTGGTGGGCGGACTCCTCGCGGATAGCCGGCGGCCTGGCGTCCCGCGGCGTCGGCCCCGGCGACATGCTGGTCCTGATGCTGCCGTCCGGTCACGACTTCGCGTCGGCCTACCTGGCCGCGCTCCGCCTGGGCTCCGTCGTCTCGGCGATCAACCCCCGCCTGGGACCGGCCGAGATCACCCACATCCTCGGCAAGTGCCAGCCGAGGGCGGTGGTGACCGACACCCCGGGACGGCTGGAACCGATCGCCGGGCCCGGCACGACAGTCCTGACCCCGGCCCTGGCCCGGGTGTCCGCCGACCGGGACGTGCCCGGCTGGGCGGACTCGGTCGTGGCCGGCACGACCGGGCCCGCCGCCGTCGTCTGGACCACCGGCTCCACCGGGATGCCGAAGGGCGCCTGGTTCGACCACGGCACCCTGGCCTTCATCGGCGCGAACCTCGGCCCGCTGTCCGCCCGCCACGACCGGAAGCTGATGCCGGTCCCGTTCGCCCACACCGCGTACGTGACCCGGGTGTATGACCAGCTGCTGCACCGCAGCGCCTATATCCTCACGCCCCCGGAGTGGAGCGCCGAGTCGATGCGGGACATCCTGGTCGGCGAGCGGATCACCCTCGGGCAGGGCGTCCCCACCCAGTGGGAGAAGCTGCTGATGCTGCCCGGCATCGACGACGCCGACCTGTCGCACCTGCGGATCGTCTCCACCGGGGCGGCCCGGGTCCCCGCGACCCTGGTCCACACGCTGCGCGACCGCCTCGGGGTCCCCGTCGTGGTCCGGTACGCGAGCACCGAGGTCCCGGTGGGCTTCGGCACCCGGGTCGAGGACCCGGTCGAGACGGTCGCGAACTCGGTCGGCCGGCCGCTGGGCGGCGCGGAGATCTCCATCCGCGACTCCCTGGGCCAGCCCGCGGAAGACGGCGAGACCGGCCGGGTCCATATCCGGAGCCGGGCCCGGATGCGCGGGTACTGGCGCGACCCGGAGCAGACGCGGAACACGATCAGCGACGACGGCTGGGTCGCCAGCAGCGACCTCGGCCGGCTCGACGCCGACGGGAACCTGGTCATCGTCGGCCGCGCCGACGACGCCTACATCCGGGGCGGCTACAACGTCTACCCGTCGGAGGTGGAGGCCTGCCTGTCCGGGCATCCCGGGGTGGCCCGGGTCGCCGTGGTCGGCACCCCGGCGCCGGTGATCGGCGAGATCGGGGTGGCGTTCGTCGTCCCGGCACCCGGCACGCGGCCCGGCGAGAAAGAGCTCAAGGCCTGGTGCCGGGAGCGGATCGCGGACTACAAGACCCCGGATCACGTCCGGATCGTCGACGACCTGCCGGTCAACGCCACCTTCAAGGTCGATACCGGCCGGCTACGCCAGATGGCAGCACAGCACGCGAGGAGCGCAGCGGTTTGAACGACAAGATCTACATCCACGAGTTCATCAGCATCACCAAGCAGAACCGGGCTCGCTACATGCACCACATGGCGGCCAACTGGAGCCCGATCGCGCAGGAGACGCGGAACCAGCTCTGCTACGGCGTGTGGGGGGTGGTCGGGTCGACCGGCCACTGGCCGCAGGTGGTGAACATGTGGGAGGAGGACGGCTTCTCGGGCCTGGCCGAGTCGTTCGGCAAGGAACTGGGCAACGCCGCCCTCCAGGACCCGGCCCTGGCGAAATGGTGGGCGGCCGCCGCCGACCTGCGCTCCGGCGGCTTCGACCGCCTGGTGGTGCCGCACCCGGACACCCGCACGATCACCGAACTGTGCGACGCCAGGGTGACCGGCGAGGCCTACGCCCACGAACTGATCACGGTCAGGCCAGGCGAAGCCCGGTCGTTCCTGGACGCGGCCCTGGCCGACGCCTCGAAGTCCTCGAACCACGGCTGGCAGCTCACCGGCGCCTGGCAGACCGCGATGCGGGGCAACGACGAGGCCATCCTGCTGTGGACCATCCCCGACTGGGCCACCTGGGCCCGGGCCGAGGAGGAACTCACCGCGGGCAAGGACATCCTGCTCCCGAACGCGTCCGGCAAGATCGAGACCCGCCAGCGGATCCTCCTGGTCGACTCGCCGCTGTGCCCGTTCCGCACCGGCCGCCAGCCGAACCGCGACGACCGCACCGACTGGACGGACTAAGCGGTCCAGGTGACCGGGAGGCGCTTGACGCCGCGCTGGAAGTTCGAGCGCAGGTAGGACGGCGGGCCGGCCGCGGACAGCGACGACGTGCGGGTCAGGACCTCGCTGAACAGGGCGCTCATCTGGGTGCGGGCGAGGTGGGCGCCCAGGCAGAAGTGCGGGCCGTGGCCGAAGACCAGGTGCGGGTTCGGCCGCCGCCGGATGTCGAAGCGGTCCGGGTCGCCGAAGACGGCCCCGTCCCGGTTCGCCGAGATGAACGACACCACCACCTTGTCGCCCGCGCGAATCGCCTGGCCGCCGACCGCGCAGTCGTCGGTCGCGGTGCGGCGGAACGTCATGACCGGCGTCCACCAGCGCAGCATCTCGTCGACCGCTGAACTCAGGAGACCAGGGTCGGCCCGCAGTTCGTCCGCCGCCCCGGGGTTCTCCAGGAGCGCGACGCAGCCGCCCGGCAGCCCGTTGCGCAGCGTCTCGTTGCCCGCGACCGCGAACAGCCAGAACAGGTTCTCGAACTCTTCGGCGGACACCCGCCCGCCGTCGGTCTCGTCGCGCTGGGCGAGCAGGATCGACATGACGTCGCCGCCGGGGTGCCGGCGCTTGTATTCGGCGAGCAGGTGGGCGTAGGCGTACAGGTCGGGCATGCCCTCCCGGGTCCGCGGGTCCGGCATCCGGCCGGTGACCGGATCCGGGGACGGGCGCAGCCGGAGCGCCTCGGCGGCCATCCCGGTGCCGGTTCCCGGATCGAACTCGGCGGAGGTCGCGTAATCGGGATCCTGGTAGCCGATCACCCGGTTGGACCAGTCGAACAGCAGCCACCGGTCCTCCGCCGGCACCCCGAGGACGTCGGCCAGGGTGAGCAGGGGCAGGTCCGCGGCGAGGTCCTTCGCGAAGTCGCATTCGCCTTCTGCCGCCTCCCCGAATGTCCGGTCGCAGATCGTGCGCGCGTGCCGCCGGATCCGGACCTCCAGCCCGGCCACGGCCCTGGGCGTGAACGACCGGCTCAGCATCCGGCGCAGCCGGATGTGTTCCGGCGGGTCCATGTTCAGCATCATGTTCCGGACGTACCGCAGGGCCTCCGGCGTGGCCGGGTCGCGGATCTGGGTCGCCCCGAGCGAGGAGGAGAAGAGCGCCGGCTGGTTCAGCACGTGCTCGACATCGGCGTGGGAGAGGACGAGCCAGAAACCGGGGCCTTCCGGCCACCCGAGTACCGGCGTCTCCTCGACCCACACGACGGGGCGGTCACGGCGCAGCCGGGCCAGCGCTCCGAACGGCACCCCGTCGGCGTAGGTGGCGGGGTCGAAGACGACCTCCGTGTCGGGCCGGGTTGTCATACCTGTAGTCCTGCCCCGGCCGGGGCAGGACTACAGCCCGGCGGCGATCTCGTCGGTGAGCCGGGCGGCGGTGCCGAGGAGGGACGCGCTGGTGCGGGCTCGCTTGAAGTACAGGTGGGCGTCGTGCTCCCAGGTGAACCCGATCCCGCCGTGCAGCTGGACCGCCTGGGCGGTGACCTCCTTGTAGGCGTCCCCGCAGGTCAGTGAGGCGATCGCGCTGATGTGCTCCAGTTCCGGATCGTCGTCGGCGGCGGCCGCGGCGGCGGCGCGGGCGGCGGACTTCGCGGACTCGGTAAGGATCAGCAGCTCGGCCAGGCGCTGCTTGACCGCCTGGAAGGAGCCGATCGGCCGGGCGAACTGGATCCGGTCCCTGGCGTAGGCGACGGTCGCCTCCAGGCAGTGCTGCGCCCCGCCGGCCTGCTCGGACGCCAGCAGCGCCCGGGAGACGGCGGTGGCCTTCGCGATGGCGGCCGACGCGTCCGGCGGCCCTATCCGCCCGGCCGGGACGTCGCGGAAGGTCAGGCGGGCCTGCTTGCGGGTCTGGTCGAGGGTGACCAGCCGTTCGCGCTCCAGGCCGGGCGCGTCCGGCGCGATGGCGAACACCCCGGGGGCGCCCCCGGCGTCCGCCACGACCAGGATCAGCCCGGCCGAGGCCCCGTCGACGACGAACCCCGCGGTCCCCTCCAGGACCCATTCATTCTCCGAACGGGCCTTCGCCGCCGTCCCGCCGCCGGAGCCGCGCGCCACCGTGGCGGTGAGCCCGCCGCCGGCGATCGGCGGCGCGTACCGGGCCAGGGCCGCCTCGTCGCCGAGGGCGACCAGCAGCGGGACCGCCAGCCCGGCGGTGGCGAACAGCGGCGAGCACAGCAGCGACGCGCCCGCCTCCTCGAACGCGATGCCCAGCTCCACGGCGGTCTGGCCCGCGCCGCCGTGGTCCTCGCCCACGGCGAGGCCGGGGAGCCCGAGTTCGCCCGCCAGCCGGCGCCAGGTCCTGGGCTCGTAGCCGTCGGGAGTGGCCATGGCGCGGCGGACGTCGCCGGACGTGCTGAGCTGGGCCAGCGCGTCCCGGACGGCCTCGCGGAGCAGGTCCCGGTCTTCAAGGGAAGTCGCCATGATAATATCTTATACATTATGAACCATGATCTCACAGGTCTGGCCGGACCGGAAACGACGGCGGACGACGCGGTGGCGGCGGTCCGGTCCTGGGTGGCGGCGAACGTGCCCGGATCGTGGCGCGAGGCGGGCGAGCGCGGCGGGCCGGCCGAGGTGCGGAAGGTACGGACCCGTGAGGAGTACCGGGAGTGGTACCCGGTCTACGGCCGGTCCGGCCTGGCCGCGGCCGGCTGGGAGGTCGGCTACGGCGGCCTGGCCTGGTCCCGGGAGACGGCGGGCACGGTGGAGCGGTTCCTGCGTCCCTATCACCTGCCCCGGCTGAACCCCCTCGGGCTGAACCTGGCCGCGCCCGCGCTGTTCGCCCACGGCACGCACGAGCAGCGCCTGCGCTTCCTGCCGCCGATCGTGGCCGCCGAGGAGCTGTGGTGCCAGCTGTTCAGCGAGCCCGGCTCCGGCAGCGACCTGGCCTCCCTGTCGACCCGCGCCGCGAAGAACGCCGACGGCGACTGGGTGATCGACGGTTCCAAGATCTGGACCACCTGGGCCGACCAGGCGTCGTTCGCGGTGCTGCTGGCCCGCACCGACCCGGACCTGCCCAAGCATCAGGGCATCACCTACTTCCTGATCGACATGCGCCAGCCCGGCGTCACGATCCGGCCGCTGCCCCACATGGGCGGCGAGACCGAGTTCTTCCAGACGTTCCTGGACGGCGCCGTCGTCCCCGACTTCCAGCGGGTCGGCGACCGGGGCACCGGCTGGAAGGTCGCCCAGGCGACGCTGTCCGGCGAGCGGCAGATGGTGTCCGGGGCCGGCTCCGGCGGCGTCGACCGGATCGGCGGCGCCAGCACCCGCCGCCTGGTCCGCCTGGCCCGCCAGCGCTCCGAGGCCGGCCACGACGGCGGCTGGGACGACGTCCGGACCCGGGACCGCCTGGTCCGCCTGTACTGCGAGGAACGGGTCCGGGCCTGGACCAACCAGCGGATCCGCTCCCGCCTGGCGGCCGGCCGCGCGCCCGGCCCGGAAAGCTCCATCGGCAAGGTCCACGCCGCGGAACTGAACCAGCGGGTCCAGGAGGCGGCCGCCGACCTGCTCGGCGGCGACGGCCTGGCCTGGGCGGCCGGGCCGGACGGCGACACGGACTCGATGGCCGCCTACGCGGCCTCCATGCCGGCCGAGGTCGCCGGCATGCTCCGTTCCCGGGCCAACACCATCGAGGGCGGCACCAGCGAGGTCAACCGCAACGTCCTGGCCGAGCGTGTCCTCGGCCTCCCCAAGGACCCCGACCCGTGGAAGGGCAAGCCCTGGAAGGACCTCCCGCGGAGCTGAGACGGCGATAGGCAAGATATCTTTAGTAAAGTATAAAAGATGACGTGGTCGAGAATGATCTGCTGGGGCTGCCGGTCCGGCCGCGCGAGGTGGACTGGGGGCCGCTGACCCGGCCCCGGCGCGCGGCGTTCATCGGAGCGGCCGACCGCGAGGGCAGCCGGCAGCGGGCCCAGTTCGGTTTCTTCCGCCAGCGGGTCGAGCCGCTGGGGTGCGAGGTCATCGGCGTCCACCCGTCCAAGACCGAGATCGACGGCGCGCCCGCCGTGCCGTCGGTGCTGGACATCGACGGCGACGTCGACGTCGCCGTGGTGCTGGCCCGGGACGCCGTCCCGGCGGTGGAGGAGTGCGTGCGCAAGGGCGTCGCGTTCGTCATCGTGCTCTCGGCCGGATTCGCCGAACCCGGCGCCGGTGCGGACCGGGCCGCCCGGGAACGGCTGGCCGGACTGGGCCGGGGCCGGACCCGGATCATCGGGCCGGACACCAACCTGAACTTCTTCGAACGCTGGCGGTGCGACCTGCCCGGCCGGAAGCTGGCCATCGTCAGCCAGTCCGGGTTCCAGGGCCGGGCCCTGTCCCAGGCCGAGGTCTGCGGAACCGCGATCCAGTCCTGGGCCACGACCGGGGGCGAGGCCGACCTGGAGTGGGCCGACTTCGTCTCCTACTACGCGGGCCTGCCCGGCACCGGTGCGATCGCCACCTGCGTCGAGGGCTTCCGCAGCGGCCGGACCATGATGCTGGCGGCGGGCGCCGCCGCCGCGCGGGGCATCCCGATCGTGGCGATCACGGCGGGCCGGTCCGGCGCCGTCCACGACGCGGCCTTCGCCCAGTCCGGGATCGTCCGGGTCGACGACCACGACGAGGCGATCGAGATCTCCGGGATGTTCTGCCACGCGCCGCCGCTGACCGGGCCCGACGGGGCGGCGGTCTACGCGCTGTCCGGCGGGACCGCGGCCCACCTGGCCGCCCTGTGCGCGGCCGGCGGCGTGCCGGTCCCCCGGCTGAGCGACGCCCCGCCGGCCGGGCGGGCCGCCCTGGACGCCGTCATGGACGATGACCGGGCGGGGATGGTCCTGGTACCGGTCGCCGGCTTGCTCCCCGGCATGATCGAGCCTCTCGCCCGCGACCTCGTGAAACTGCACGCCGCCGGGCGCAAGCCGATCCTGGTCACCTGGGCCTCCCCGGTCCGGGACGACGACGGCTACCGGATGCTGTGCGAGGCCGGGGTGCCGGTCTTCCACTCGCTGACCGCCACGGTGCGCGGGGCGAAGGCCCTCATTGACCACCGGCGGTTCCGGACGGCCTACCGGGACCCGTTCGGCGCCGTGGCGACCGCGCCGACCGGGCGGGGATCCTGGGCCGCCGCGGCGCTGCGGGCCGCAGACGCCCTGGACGAGGCCGAGGCGAAGTCCCTGCTGGAGCCCTTCGGGATTCCGGTCATCGGCGAGGCCGTCGCGGTCTGCCCCGGCGACGCGCGGGAGGCCGCGGCCGCGGCGGGCGGCCCGGCGGTGCTCAAGGTGCTGTCCCCGGACATCACCCGCAGGTCCGGCCTGGGCCTGGTCCGCCTGGGGGTCACGGCGGCGGACGCGCCGGCGGTCTACGAGGAACTGATCGACGACGCCTCGCGCGCCGTGCCCGGAGCCGAGATCCGGGGGGTGCTCGTGCAGCCGCTCGTGACCGACACGGTGGCGGAGGTCATGGTCGGGGTCAGCCGCGAAGATCCGTTCGGCCCGGTCGTGGTGTTCGGCCTGGGCGGCGTCTTCACGGAAGTCCCGGGAGACGTCCGGTTCGGGGTGCCGCCGTTCGGCCGGGACCGGGCGCGGGAGATGGTGACCGGGGTGCGGGGCGCGGCGCTGCTGACGGGCGCGCGCGGACGTCCCGCCGCCGACACCGAAGCCCTGGTCGACCTGGTCATGAACGTGCAGGACCTCGTGCTGGAGGCCGGGGACTCCATCGCCGCGCTGGACCTGAACCCGGTGCTGGCCCGCCCGCGCGGGCGGGGCGCGCTCGCCGTGGACGCGCTGATAGTCCCCCGGTAACCCCGCCATTACGATAAAGATAGAGAAGTTAACAATCTTCGTTGAAGGAGTGATCGTTGCGCCAGCTGCGCCAGCCCCGGCTCGCCGAGATCGTCGCGGCCCGGCTCCGCGACGACATCCTCACCGGAAAGCTGAAGGAAGGCGACAGCCTGCCCCGGCAGGAGGACTTGTTCACCGAGTTCCGGGTGAGCCCGCCCGCGGTCCGCGAAGCCATGCGGATCCTGGAGACCGAGGGCCTGATCGAGGTACGGCGGGGCAACGTGGGCGGGGCGGTCGTCCACCTGCCGACAGCCGGCCGGACCGCCCAGATGATCTCCATGGTGCTGCAGACCCGCGGGGCCACGCCGGGCGACGTGAGCGGCGCGCTGTCGCAGATCGAGCCGGTGTGCGCGCGGCTGTGCGCGGGCCGGGAGGACCGGGAGACCGAGGTCGTGCCGCACCTGCGGGCGGCGATCGAGGCGCAGCACGCGGAGTTCGACGACGTCGCCCGGTACAACGCGAACGCCCGCGCGTTCCACGAGACCCTGGTGGAGCGCTGCGGCAGCGAGACGATGATCCTGGTGATCGGGGCGCTGGAGACGATCTGGTCCGCGCACGAGGGGGCCGTGTGGGGGCCCCGGGCCGCCGAGGGTTCCGCGGACGAGCACGCGGACTCGCCGCTGGCGCAGCAGACCCGCCGGGCCGCGCTGCGGGACCACGAGAAGCTGCTGGCCGCGATCGAGTCCGGGGACGCCGAGCGCGCCTACAAGCTGGCCAGCGTTCACCTGGCCGCGACCCGGCACTCGACGCTATCCTCGGGCGACGCCGGGACGATCAACGCCAGCCTGGTCGGCGGGATCTCTGATTGAGGAAGCCGGGACGCGGCCAGGCCACGGGGCCCGGCCGCGTCGCAACGGGGTTAACTCGCCGGCTTGCAGGCGGCCGGCAGCTTGGATTTGCCGCCGCCCTGCATGGCGAGCAGCGCGCAGAAGCTCTTGACGCTCACCTTCCAGGTGCCGCCCTCCTTCACCGCCTCGCCCGCCTGGCTGGTCAGGGCGGGAGTGCCGCTGACCAGGATGTCGTAGGTGACCTTGGCGGTGCTGCCGGTCACGGTCACCGCGTCGACCTTGGCGGTCGAGGTCGCCGACTGCGGGTTCTTCGACATGGCGGCCAGTGCCGTCCCGAACGACGACGCGTGCTGCAGCAGCGCCAGGCGCTTGGCCTGGGGCGCCTTCGGGTTAAAGAACTCGACCCAGTTCGCGGCGATCTTCTTCTGGTCCGGGCTGTTCAGCGCGGGCTTCACGGGCGCGGCGGCCGCCGACGACGCCGGGGCGCTCGGCGCGGGCGCCGGCGCCTTGGGGGAGGAGGCGGAACTGCCGCAGGCGGTCACCGATACCAGCGCGACCGCGGCGGCACCGGCGGCCAAAGCCGACTTCTTCATGGGAATTCCTTTCAGGGATGTCATGCGCGGATACCTCCCTGGGCGGGCTCGCGCCCGGCCTTCAGGGACAGGACGATGAGGACGCAGAGCACGGCGCCGATGAGCCCGACCACGTAGGCCCACGTGTAGCCGCTGTAGGCGTAGACCTGGGGGACGACGGAGGTGACCGGCACCATCGTGCCGCCCTTGGGCTCCATCGCCGTGAGCGTGAACGGGGACAGGACGAGCACCGAGGTGAGGATCGCGGTGATGAAGGACGTGCCGATCGAGCCGATGCCCGCGACCGCGCCCGCGCTGATCGCCTGCTCCTCGGGGGGCACGACGTCGATCAGCATGTTCGGCGACGTGCCGTAGTACATGCCCATGCCGACCGACGCGGCGACGAAGAAGATCGCGCCGGCCAGCCAGTCGTGCCACAGGACCATGCCCACGCCGGCGATGACCATGAAGACCATGCCGACCAGCATCGGGATGCGGCCGCCCACCTTGCGCGACCACGCGGCGGCGACCGGGCCGAGGATCATCCCGGCGATCCCGCCCACCAGCAGGATGTGCCAGGCGAACCCGAACAGGTCGAAGCCGGCGCCGTAGCTGAGATCCCCGTGGAAGGTGATCAGCTTCTCCAGCAGGGCCATCGTCGTGCCCTTGGGGGCCTTGGCGACCGCCTGGGCCAGGATCTCGCCCTTGATCATCTTGTCGCTGATCATGTACATGAAGGCCGGCAGGTACGTGAACACGGTGTAGGTGCCGGTGAACACGAACGAGATGAGCAGGAGGCCCGCGACCTTCGGCTGCCGGAACAGGCTCAGGTTGACGGTCGGCGCGGACGTCTTCGTCTGCCACCACAGGAAGGCGGCGAGCATGATCACTCCGACGATCAGGCAGACCAGGGACTTGGGCGCGGCCCAGCCCCAGCTCGACCCCTCGCTGAGGTAGAGCAGGACGCCGGTGACGCCGAGGCCGACGCCGATCACGCCGGGGATGTCGAGCCTCTGCCGCTTGCGGATCCCGCTTTCGGGCACGAGCGGGATGAACAGGGCGATGGCGACGGCCATGTAGACGACCATGAACCAGAAGATCGCGCGCCAGTCCCAGGTGTCGGTCAGCCAGCCGCCGATCAGCGGGGCGGCGACCCCGGAGATCCCGATACCCGTGCCCATGAAGCCGATCGTGATCGGCACCCACGACCGCGGCATGATGTCGCGGATCAGGCTGTAGCAGAGGGCGGACATCGCGATCGCGATGCCCTCGAGGCCGCGCCCGACGAGGAACAGGGCCCAGACGCTGGTCGTGGCGCAGAGCAGCGTGCCGATCCAGAAGACGACGGCGGAGATGAGCATCATCCGCTTCTTGCCCCACAGGTCGGCGGCCTTGGTGATCAGGACGATGGTGGCGCCGCCGACGATCCCGATGATGGTGACCATCCAGCTGATCTGGGCTCCGGCGGCCGGGAAGGACTTGCCGACCAGCGGCGTGATCACCATGGCGAGCGAGTACGTGAACGGGATGATCTCCGCCAGCAGGACGACGGTGACCAGCACGGTGATGAGACGGGCCCGGCTCGTCGACTCGGGCAGGCGCCCGTCGTCGGCGGGGCCGGGCGGCGCGGCCACGGGCGGCGCGGTTTCCTCTGCCAA
>Ga0131853_10010433_pt1 | contig 16982 bp, 15 predicted proteins | sample TergutLab28metaG_FD_92764 | JGI IMG/M metagenome (GOLD analysis project Ga0131853, IMG submission 92764) | Labiotermes labralis P1 segment gut microbial communities from Petit-Saut dam, French Guiana - Lab288 P1 (version 2) (version 2) | ecosystem: Host-associated > Arthropoda: Insects >...
AGAATAGATTTTGCGTCACATTGCGAATGTGCAGCGGGATGAAGCGGTTTGCCAAAGGCAAACTAGCGTTCCCGCCAGCGTTTATGAGCAATAGCAAAATCTATTTTCCGAATTGGAAATAGTGTGAAAACATTTTATACTTAAAAGTTGCCATACATCCTACAATGGTGATAACCTATTATGCCACATTTTTCGATTGTTTTCAACCAGAAAATATTTCAAAAATATTAAAATTTAAGCGGCCCGCAAATTATTATAGCGAATCCACCACACCCAAACACAAAGCCATTATTTTATCTATATAATGATAATATGTGCCCCTAATTTAGCCGAAATAATGATAAAATTACGATAAAATATGTCAGATGAAACGCAAAAAAGCTGGTATCGCCAGACACCAGCTTCTTATGCTGTTTTTTTAAGCAGCTCTATTCTTTTTTGACTTACCAAGCAGCAACAGCGCGCCAAGTGATACAGCTAAGCCTGTTGCCGACAAGGTTCCAATATGACCAGCGTTATCACCTGTTTGTGGGTTGATACGTCCGGTTTCAGTGCTTGCATCTGTGCTGGTACCGGTTGCAGCCTGTGGTTCATAGCCAACGGCCTGGCCTGTTTCGCTGCCTGACTCCGGTCTTGTTAGCAAGCCAACGTCGCTATCACTGCCTGTTGTCGTGTCACCGGGTGGTAAAACCGGCGGCATGATTGGGGGTATAGTTGTCTCCGGCTGCTGTATTGTAACGGTGGTTGTAGCCGAAGATTGATGACTAACGCCCGGCATACTTGGAACATTTACCGTTGCCGTATTGGTTATAACTTGTCCCACAGGGGCATCTACCGTTACTACAAATGAAATGGTAATGGATTGGCCGGGGCTTAGGCTGGCGATTGTTGCGTTTAAGTTTTGCCCCGTAAAAGATGCGGTTACACTTGCCGGGTATTGAAGGTCGCGCGGGTATTGCAGTTGTGTTGGCAAGTTATCGGTTACTGTCAAACCTGTAAGGGTTACATTACCTGTATTGCGCACGGTTAGCGTATAGGTTATTTCTGCGTTTGGCCGTACGGTTGCGGGGGCAGATTTTGTTATTTGCACCGCCGGGTTGGGTGTTGGCTCACCGCCGTTATCACCATTGCTACCGCCGTTGCCGCCGCCATTATTGTTGCTTACAAAGTTCGCGTGGATGTTTACGGTAGAGAATGGCATACCTATTCCTACGCCCATAACTTGCGCCTGTACTGCTTCAAAAGGCATTCTAAACCCAAAGTTCCAATCCACTTCGAAACCTGCGGGAACTGTTGACTGCACACCAAGATAAACTACATGTGCAAACGAACTTGCTGCATTGAAAGCATGACCAGGAATTTGACCGAGACTAAGTGATGTTGCGGGATTGGTAAATAGTAGGGTTTGGTCGAATGGGATTCCGCCGAAGTTACTAACTGTACTCGCCAGTGAAAGATTTATAGGAACGGTAATCGTTTCGACAGGTTCTGTCCCTACCTGCACACCATTTATACTATGCCAGATATTGATGGTAAATGGGTTTGTTAGCCAACGTGCATAGAGTGTACGTGTTGCTGTGTTTGTTACAGCCGTTGTATGCTGTACGCGCCCTGTACTTGAAGTGGTATTGTTTGCGTTTGCCTGCGTATCAAACCAGCCGACGAAATAATAGCCTTCTCTGGTTGGAGCAGCAAGTGTCGGGCTCTGTAAAACACCTGAATGATTAAATGCCGCCGCATACGTGCCGTTGCGTAAAATGGTGCGCGCCGGTAGTTGATTGCCGCCTGTAAACACGCCGCCATTTGGGTTGAATGTGACTACTTGCTGGTTAATAAGCATTGGTTCGTTGCCAATGAAGTTGATATCAAAGTTATTGATAGCGTGGAAATAACCGCCGGCAGGGTTTGGGACACTGGTGCCGTTAAAGCCAATATTTGGCCACAATGTTGTAGCATTTGCCGGTGGAACATACGCTTCGGAAGCGCTATTGCCGCTGAAAATAACGGCTGCACCAATGGTAAGGTTTTGGAAGTCCGCTGCGGTTAGGTTATCATAGGTGTCAAAGGCTGCCGTGAAGATGCCGCCGCCTTCGTGGGTAGCCGTATTGTCACTTATTTCGCCATTGTACATCCTGAATGTCGAATGGTCTGACACAAATACGCCGCCGCCGATTACAGCTTCATTGCCACTAATTTCACCATTATACATTACGAATGTAGCGTCCTCAAGTGATACACCACCGCCGCCATCCCACGTTTCGTTGTCACTGATAGTGCCGTCATACATGACGAACGAGCTATCCCAGGTAATAAACACGCCACCGCCACCGAAGTAGGCCTCATTGTCAATTATCTCGCCGCCATGCATTTCAAAGGTGCCGCCACCATTAGTAGCACCAGAAATGGCAGCTAAGTTATCGGTTATGATGCTGTCCTCCATAATAAGGATACCGCTGTTGGCGACATTCACACCACCGCCATTCATGATAGCTGTATTGCCGCGGATTTCGCCGCCATGCATTTGAAACGTTCCGCCAGCAACGTGTACACCGCCGCCAGAAATATCCGCTTCATTGTCGCTAATTGTACCACCATACATTCTAAATAATCCATCAGTCCAAACAAATACACCGCCGCCGTGGCCCCAAGCTGCTCTATTCCCACTAATTGTACCAGCGTACATATTAAATGTACCGCCACCAGAAACAGCGATAGCAGTATGGGTAAAGCCGCTAAATGTCAAGCTGCCGTTTTGGTTTAGTATCGGATTTCCTGCGCCTAAATTAAGCATACCATCGACCGTAAAACCGGTGTGTGAACCAGCATGCGTTATCGTCCAATCATTGTCAGCTAACAGCGTGACTTCTGTACCGGAAGGAATTGTAATCCAATGACTTGTCGCGTTAATATTGCCAGTTATAGTAATTTCTACTACTGTACCAGCCGCGGCATCAATTTCATCGCGTAAATCTTCCCAAGTACCCACTTGAATTGCGTTAAAAGGCATTGACGCAATTGTTGGTTCGGCTAGTGCTGTTGCGTCATCTTCCTCGTCATCATCAACACTATCATCGTCACTTTTTTCATCTACAACGTAAGCATTATCATTGCTTGGGTAGTTATACTCTATTTCTGCTACATAAATATTCTCATAGTCTGCACCATCTCTTACATTAGTCGCAATTGCTGTTGCAGGGATTGCCCCCAAAACCAATACAATGGTTAATATCAACGCAAAACCGCGTTTCATCGTGTTTCGTGTGTTAAAACTCATTAAAAAAACCCCTTTTTTTGTTTTTGCGCGAAATTTAGAGAACCGGATTGAAACCAAATATGCCCCCTATTTCTATAATGTCCATTTGAAACAAAACTATGTTGCATTTAAAAAACACAATAATAAATCGCCTGGTTTTTTGGTTGAAAAAACAGCTTATATGTAATTTTCTATTGCATTCCACTATTTCCACATTGTTGAAGTTTGCATGGAGTTATCAAGTGCGCGAATACGTACCCAGCCGAATCCTGCGTCCATTGGAATGCATGCGAACGGCACCTTGTTCCCTTGTATTTAGTATTTCACTTAAAGTAGACACATAATAACCAATAACTTGCACATTGGCGGCACTGGCTTCGGCTTCTATGCTTATGGCCGTGTTGCCAAATTTTATGTTTATACCCATGCCGCCTGTGGGTTGTGTGGATATTTGTGCCGTCTTTCTGCCAACATTTCGGATATCACCGCTACCCAAATGTACAACTTCGGGCATGGCAGCACCTGTATTGTACATAATATCCGCCACTTCGCTTAGCGCGGCGGCCATTAGCGATGCCGTTACACCGGTGGTATCGCCCGAAATATAAAATACGTCAAACCGTTCCGCCAGCATCGCCAGCCTGTGAATATCCTGTTGCCTTGGCAGTTCTGCTATTATAAGGCCGTTTGCGCGATTTACACCTTGCATATCCAAATATTGCAGCAGCGCGTATTCGCCGCCGCGCGGTGTGCCTATGACCAAAACATCGTCACGGTGCCTTATGACAGTATAATTGCCTTGGGTATCTAATGTTGTTACGTGCATCCCCCTGGGGTTATGCCACATGAACACGGCAACAACCAGCATCATAAGCAGCACCGGCAAGAACATTATCCGCCGCCGAAAGGCTTCCCCATAGCCGTTGGAGGCATATATAAACGTGAGCAAAACCGCCGCACCAAGCCCGGCAACCAACAAATTGCCGCCGCCGGTTAGCACCATGGAAAATGGCAGGTTAGAGAAAAAATAGCTGGATATTTCGTAAAACCACAAAATATAGTACACAGTGCCCGCAATAAAAGTGGCACCCGCAGTCCAAACCAGCCCCAGCAGCCCAATAACAACCCCTGCAACCAAGATAATGGTCGTGGTTGGCGCAATAATAATATTTCCAACAATGCTGTACAGCGGAATTTCGTAAAAATGGAACGCAAACACAGGGTAAGTAGATGCCACTGCTGCAATGTTAACAGCCAGCCCGCTTCTAAACTGCCCCCATTTGGGGAACCGCAACTTTGCCAGCAGCCTGTCCACCGGCGCGGTTAAAAGCCCGATGCCAAAAACCGCAACAAAGGAAAGCTGAAAGCCCACGTTAAACACGAAAAGCGGCTCGTACAAAAGAAGTGCGACACCGGCCCAGGACGCCGCTGTTAGTAAGTCGTACCGCCGGTAAAGGATTTTGCCGAATATAAGAACCCCACCCATGGTAACGGCCCTAACCGTCGCGGGTGATGCACCCGTCATCAAGCAGTACAGTATCATGACTATCAGGACAATAATCCCGCTTTTGCGGTCGCTCCAAAACATGCCTAAAACGGCGTTTAACGCCATCATGAGTATGCCTACATGCAACCCCGAAATGGACAATAGATGAAAAATGCCCATGCGGCGGTATTGGCCCGTTAAGTCCCTGTCCAACTCGTATCTGTCACCAAGTATCATCGATTTGATTATTGCCGCTTCACGCGGGGGCAAAAGCTCGTCGTATACGGCGGCAAGCCTGTCCCGCATCGTGCGCAACATAACGGTCAGGGATAGCCGAACCTCTCCCAGATATACACGCTCTGCCCATATGGTCGCATCCACTTTTTGCGAACGCAAATGCTGGAATTGGTTATATCCGCCGGGGTTGCGCGCGCCCGACAGCGGATGAAGATCCCCCACCACCGTAATTTGCTGCCCAAGCTGCGCCCATGGCTGGTATGGGCGTATGTATGCCATAACGCGAATGCCGTTGTCCATTCGTATGATAACGCGCTGGTTACCGGCGGCTGTTATTCCAATATCCTGCGCCACCCCGGATAACCGTACGCCATACATGGTATAAACGGTGTAGCTGTGTAAACTATGCCCCACCCGCCATATTCCCAGCAACAAAAATATAACAAACACGAAAACCGGCCAATATTTGTACTTGCGGAACAGCAGGGCACACACAAAAATCCCTGCCAAAATGGAGACACCAAAAAGGGGCAAATTACCGTATGCCCCTGCAATTATGCCGGAAATAAGAAATGCAAATATCCAAAGGACAGGGCGTTTCATTCGCCCTCATCCTCCTCGGGTATAAACCCAACCATTACGCTTTCGTTGTACTCGAATCCGCTATCAAAATCCACTACGCCGTGGAATTCTTCCCGCCGTGCAGAATCTATTAGGAAAAACACCTGCCTGGGACGAGCCCCCGGCGGCGAATTTTCGATTACAGTATTAACAATGGAAGCAATCATCAGGTTTGCTTGCGCGGTGCTGCCGTTGAAACGGGTAAAAAATTCGCTGGAAAGGTTCACATATATGCTTGCGGTTTCCACTGCGGGAATAACGCGGCGGATACGCGTTTCCGAAGGTATTACCGAAATGGCCCCCTCGGTGACAGGGCCTTCGATAAGGCGTTCTAATGCTTCACGCGCAAGTTGCTGGAAATTAACATCGGTTGCATCGTAATACGCTCTGATAAGCCCCTCCCCCGATTCGTCTATGAAATATAGCACAAATTGGGTGTTTGCCAGCCGTACAGGGCTAATCTCGGGCGCGTTGGCTATCGTTGTCGCGGACTCTGTCCATTCGGCATCACCCGCGCGGATGATGACATTGTCAATGAATGGCAGCCCCAGCATTGTAAGGGTAAATGCGGAACGGAATAATGCCTCTTGCAAAGGCTGCATTTCCAAGTATGACTCGCAAAATACCGCTATCAACGTACCATCGTATATGACGGGATACCTAAAAAACGGCGAATCCAAGTCCCTGGGGGCAGAGGGCCATATGCTGGTCAAACGCCTATTTGTTGGGGTCATGCTTAGTTCGCTTATTGCAGATGCGACCAGAAAGTTTTCGTCACCCACAGGCCATGGCCGTCCTTCCGCAGACAACCTGCCTTCTGCCGGGTTAAAAAAATATATTTGCATTTGCCCAGGGAAAAATTGGTCGCGTCCGCCCAAGAATAATATAAACATTAGCACAACCCCGAAAACGACCGCCAGCGCGGCAGATGCGCTAATTATCCAAACCCTGCGCGCAGTCCACAAATTTTTAATAGATTCTATGTTAATAACAATCACCGCCTTAAAGGTAGCCTGATAACAAACACCGAGCCTTCGTCGGCACTGGAGCTTAAGCGAATGCTGCCATTGTGTAATAACACCGTGGCACGGGAGATGGCAAGCCCAAGCCCCGTCCCGCCCGTTTCTCTGTCGCGGGTTTTATCCACACGGTAGAAACGGTTAAAAATTTTGTCGTGCTCTTCTTCCGGTATGCCAATGCCCGTGTCTTGTATAGTAATAATGGCATTTTGATGGTCAGAATCTATAATAACTCTTACCGTGCCCCCTTTAGGGGTATATTTTATTCCATTTTCGACGATATTTGAAATGGCCAAACTTAATTTAATTTCATCTGCTTCAAACTGTACCGAACGTTCTGCCTCATACAAAAGTACGATTTTCTTCTGCTCTGCTAAGGGGGATAGCCGTTTCAAAATGTCTTCCACAAGCAGGTTAAGGTCTAAGGGGCCTATGTTTAACCCCTGTTCCCGCTGGTCTACCTTTACCAGCGCCAACAGGTCGTTGGTGATGTTGGTCATGCGGTCTACCTCGCTGGTAATGTCCTGTAAAAACTCGCGATACATTTCTTCTGGCGCGGACTCTTGCAAAAGTATGGATTCGCTAAGCACCTTTATTGCCGATAGCGGCGTTTTCATCTCATGAGAAACATTGGAAACAAACTCTTCACGTGTCTTTTCTATCTGTTCCAATTTTTCTGTCATGCTGTTAAACGCGCCGGCAAGAATGGCGTATTCGTCTTTGCCTCTTACCGGAATGCGCAGCGATAACTGCCCTGTGGTCATGCGCTGTACCACATTTATTGTGTTTTTCAGCGGCTTTATAAGGTTGAAGCTTATAGCAAAGGCCAGCACAACAGATAAAATCCCCACAAGTAATGTGGTAAGAAACAAAGTGGTGCGAATTTGCGCCAGGGACTCGAAAATATCATCCACAGGCGCAACAAGAAGAACCGCGCCCGTGCGCCCGCTGACCACATCGTTAATGCTGGTTGATACGCTAAGCACGTACCGGTCCATGTCTAAATAGCTGGCATCGTTTCCATTTAAGGCGGCCAAGACCTCATACATGAGTAATGTCTGGCCTATTCTGGGGCCGCCTAGTTGAGAGTCCGCAATAACCCGCGCAGAATCGTCTATGACCAAAATGCGCAAGCCAAGGGCATCCCCCTGTAGGGAAACCGTGTTTTGTAAAACGGCGCGCATGGTCGCCTGCTCTAAGCGTTCAAAGCCATGAACCAGGGCAACATAGTCTGCCATCCTTATCGCAGACTCCCCCATCTCCCCGATTCTATCCTCCATATAATGCGACTGGATAGCGTTTAGGGTTATGAAAAGGAAGGCAAGCAACAACAACGCACTTAGCGCGATATAGCTAAACGCAAGTTTCCATCTTATGCTATGGTACCAGAAGAGTTTATCTGAAATAGTAACCCACTCCCCATTTTGTGCAGATATATTTAGGGTCGCTTGGGCTTTCCTCTATTTTTTCGCGCAGGCGGCGTACATGAACGTCCACCGTGCGGACATCCCCCCCTGTGTTTTCTGTCCCCCAAAGCTGTGCAAGCAGGGATTCGCGCGTGTAAACACGGCCAGAATTTTTGACCAGAAACTCCAGCAAGTCATACTCCTTGGCAGTTAAAGATATTTCTTGGCCCAAGACAGTAACACGGCGGGATTGCGTATCAATTGAAATGTTGCGCACGGTAAGGGTGTTTGTTTTAGGTGCGGGCGCAGGCTTTATCGCACGGCGTAAAATGGCTTTAATGCGCGCTTTGAGTTCTAAAATATTAAAGGGTTTTGTAATATAGTCGTCTGCGCCGTATTCCAGCCCCATTATTTTGTCCATATCGTCGCCTTTGGCCGTAACCATTACAACCGGCACCGCGCTATGCTCCCGTATTTGCTGGCAAACCTCTGTACCATCCATTTTGGGCAGCATCACGTCTAAAATTATCAGGTCATAAGCGTTTTGCGTGGCCAATTGCAACGCCTCTTCACCGTCGTAGGCTACGTCAACCTTCATTCCATCCTGTTCCAGGCTAAATTTTATCCCTTTTACGATATTCTTTTCATCGTCTACTACCAAAATGTACGCCATCAGGTCACCTCAATAAATATATTTTAAAAGCGGCAGCGCCCCATTCCTGTGAAAGAAGCGAACTTCAGCTTCTTTCATCAGAATATTTATGCTTTCCGCAAGTCGGGCTTTGCCCGGCTGGAAGGATTCAATTAAGAAAGGATGAGCATCATTAATATTAAGAAAATTACACTTGCATTTATATTATATCTGGGAGTTAGCCAAATTACCAGCTTTAATGTACACATTTATGCAGAGGAATTACCCCAAATCCCACCGCCTGTATATTCCGCGGCATCTGTTGTGATTATGGAGGCATCTACAGGCATGGTGCTGTATGCTAATTCAAGCGATTATATCAAGTATCCCGCCAGTATAACCAAGGTTATGACTGCTCTTATTGTGCTGGAGCAGGTGCAGGACTTGGAAGAAAGAATATTATTTTCTAACCGCGCAATTTGGGGTATAGACCGGACGTCCTCCCATATTGCAATGGATGTTGGCGAAACACTTAGCGTGTACGAAGCCCTGCACGCCATAATGCTGCCGTCTGCCAACGAAGTGTCTATGGCACTGGCAGAGCATGTTGCAGGCACAATTGAGGGCTTTGTAGATATAATGAACCGCCGTGCGCAAGCTTTGGGCGCGTATGATACACATTTTGTAAACCCAAGCGGCTTACCGGATGCGGGGCATGTTACCACCGCCTACGATTTTGCGTTAATAATGCGGGAGGCCGTACGCCACCCAATGTTTGTAGACATCATAGGCGCCCGGCGTTTCGACATTCCACCAACGGAACGCCAGCCGGAAGTACGCGCATTGCGTAACACAAACAGCTTAATACAGCCGGGGCCGCTATTTAACCCTTCGGTAGTTGGCAGTAAAACCGGCTGGACAAACGCCGCAGGGCATACGCTGGTAACATATGCCGAGCAAGATGGCCGCAGGCTGATAGTCACCGTATTAGGCGGCCAATCCCCCAATATGTTTACAGACACTACGGCATTGTTAGACTATGGCTTCGCGCTGCCTTTTAAGCCAACGCAGATATTTAATGCGGCAGCAAACACACCAACCATACCCGTTTATCACGTGGGCGCAGATAATGCGCGCATAGAAATAGGGCGCGTTGCCCTGCGCGCCAACGAGGATATATATTTCGACCTGCCGCCAAACTTTGATACGTCGCTTTTGCGCTTTAACTTATCCGTACCGCACGCACTTACCGCGCCGGTAGAAGCGGGGGAAAGCTTAGGAAGTGTAACCGTATATGTACAAAATGTCCGTGTGGGACGCGCAACATTGCTGGCGACAGAAACCGTGTTAGATAATTTTTCCCCCGCAGCCAACCCGCAAACCAATTATGATACCATGGTTATAAGTAACTACGAACCGCCGTATGCGACCACACCCCATAACAGTTTAGGCGTTGGTGGCTATTTAAGCCCATATTACGAGGATGCACCGCCTTTTTGGATGAACGAGTATGTACTGACATTAGCCGTGCCGCTTGCGATATCTTTTGTAACCTTGCTAATTTCGCTGGTAATATACATTTTTGGAAGAGAGAAACGCATGCGAAAGAAGCTGCACGAACGGTATGCACGGTATCCGAAGTATTATCGGTATCGGTGATGGTTAATTACCATCCTTGCTTTGTTTTACTAAAAATATCAACTTTTTGATGTTTTTTAATCTCCTTCGCGTAATATTATAGCAGTTTTGCTTTCGGTGCGGAAAATTTCCTATGCATTGTAGGCGGTTCATGCACTGCAATGCATGTACGTTAATTTTCCGTATAGTTAATAAAACTGCTATAATTTGGCTGAAACACTAAAATAACCTTTACCAGAAGCTCGCTTATCACGTTAGCAGGCACACTCTCTATAAATTCAAAATTTCTGGCGTTATAATCTATTGTAACAACTTGGTCGAGCAGCACAGACCCTGTTGTTTTTGTGCCATGTAGCTTGATATACAGCGGATAATTGCGCATAGTATTGCTTATTGGGGCAAATACGGCAATATTGGCCATGTCGCTTATAATCTTGTTGCTTAAACAGATATAAGGGCGGTAGCCTTGCTGTTCATGGCCCTGCTTTGGATTAAGATTGATTTTTATTATATCACCCTGTACAGGAACACCATTTACCATTTTTCGTTCCCTACCGTTTCGCCCAAATCGTTTAATTCTGATTGAAATATGTCGCCGTCATAATCTTTGAAAAGGTACTCCAACGTTCCTTGCTTTGGGGTTGGGGTTCTTGTCAAAATAATCCTTCTATTTTCATCTACCTCAAAAAACAGCTTGTCGTTTAGGTCTATTTGGGCTTTTCTCAAAATTTCAACAGGCACACGAATACCTTTGCTGTTGCCCCATTGCGATACAACCGTTGCTTCTTGCATTCTACCATCTCCTTCAATTATAGTATATCCAATATGTATATACGGCGTCAAGCAAAATTTAAGGGTGCAAACCTGCACCCTTAAACACTCGGTATTTACTATAGCGCTTCTAGACAATGGCGCAATTTGCATAAAATTAGGATAGTGTTTCGCGCGAATTTTATCATAATTAAGCGCAAGCTTTATCATAATTTTATCGTAATTTGGCCATCGCAGGCATTCATGACTCCAACGCCCTAGGGCGTGTTCCCACTATAAGAATATACAGATTTGCGAGTTTGATTTTTCGCAAGTTTGGGCAAGTGATGACACCGCGTACTAAAAGTACGCAAGGAAGAACTTGCACGAAATAGCGGAAATATCAGCCGCAAAGGTGTGTATTCGTTAGTGAGAACACGCCCTAGTCCCGCCTTCTTACAGACCCCATCCCGGCAATAGTCTGGCTTACCTGCGGGTCGCCTATATATGTCACACTACCCACACCGCCAACTGTAACGTCTAAAGTCTCGGAAACCGCAATTTCTACTGTACCTGTGCCTGCGATTGTTACCCTTGCATTTTCTGTTTGCAAATATTCTGCATATATGCTACCTGCACCAGCTACATTTACAATTGCAGAAGTGGCTGTTCCGGTAAAGTGAAGGCTTGTGGCACCGGCAACCGATATCTCAAAATTTTCTACTTCCATGGATATCGTGCCATCTGCCGAGCCGCCTATATTTACATGCAATTCGCCGGTGCGTATTGTATCCCAGCCTTCGGCAGTAATTGCACCGCTAACGGCAACCGAGTCTAAAAACGGAGCGTATACATATATATGAGGTCTTTCGCCGCTTCCAGTCCTAAACGACCGGGTGGAATCTATGCGTAAAACTCCATTTTGCACACCTACATTCAGATAGTTAAATAGGTTTTCGTGCATTTCTACAATAACGGCATGGTTGGCAGAATACCTGTAAACCACGGTGTAACCACCGGATATATCAATGCCGGTAAAGCTGGGTATTGTAAAATTGTTAGATACCCGGTCACCCGTACCTTGTACGGCGTTACCCCCGCCGCTATTTTCAAACCCTACCACCAGGCAGCCGCTAAATAATAGCAGCATCCCCGCCAGTATACATATGGTGACAAATTTCTTCATTCTATGATCTCCTATCCATAAGATATGCCGCCCATGCAAACAGTACGGCTGACTGTACAAATAATAGCAGAAGCATCAATACTAGATGCCATACAGCAGGCTGGGATATTGTAATTGCAAATATCGGCCCAAAGCGGTGCAGCTCACCAAACGGCAACATCACTATACTAAACCAACTAAAAGCAAATAGCAATGCCACTATTGCAATGGTTGTCATAATCCTACGCAAAGGGACATGGCGGAACAACGTATTGCCGATTGCATACCAAAGGACACCCGCGGCAGAAAGCAGCCCATAACCCACTACCAAAAATGCAAACACAAAAATAGAATACCTGTTAAGCCAATCGCCCCGCAATATCTCGCCAATGCTTGTGCCGCCGTACGCATTAAAAGACATTATAACAATAAACAATATGCTGGTGCCAATGCTAATAATATCCATAGCTGCCGACGGGATAATGTACCCCAGAAGCTTTTTCCATGCAGGGACAGGGGTTAGCACCATAAGATAGTTGTTTGGCGGTTTTAAAAGTAATTTACCGTTAGACTCACTTGCAAGTATGCAGACTATAATTATCCCAATAAAAGCGAAGGACGAAAAAATTACCCCCAGCGTAGACCCCACCATTGATGCCGAAAGGCTATCGTCACCGCTAACGGTATGGCCGCTTGGTAAAAGCAGAAAGAACACGCACCCCAATATCGTAACAGCCAATGCGATTAGTCTCATAGATAGGCGGCTTTTTACATTATAATACATTTGATTAAGCATCGCCAAACACCTCCAGGTAAACATCCTCAATTTTTTTGCCTGTTTCCTGCCGCAGGCTTTCGCAGTCTTGAGCAAAAACGATTGTGCCGTTTTTGATAAGCATTATACTGTCAAACACCGTTTCCACATCTTTGATTAAATGGGTGGACAACAGAATAGACGAGTCCTCTGTATGCGTTGCGATGATAGATTGCAGTACTTTTGCCCTGCCAACAGGGTCTATACCGCCAAGCGGTTCGTCCAGCAGGTAAAGGGAAGCCTTCCTGGAAAACGTAACCGCCAATGCAACCCGTTCTTGCATACCTTTAGACAGCTTTTTAATAGAATCTTGCAGCGACAGCCCTAGTATTTCCTGCATCATAGCCGCTTTTTCGCTGTCGTAGTCCGGGTACATTTTCTTGTAGAAAGCGAATGCGTCCGATACCTTCATCCACCCGGGGAAGTCCAGCTTATCCGGCAAAAATGCCACAACATTTTTAGACTCTACCCCCCTGCGGGCATTGTTTGGATATTTAATGTCCCCCGCATCTGGTGGCAAAAGACCGGCTATCGTTTTCATTAAAGTAGTTTTGCCGGCGGCATTGGGCCCAAGCAGACCCACAATTTTGCCCTGTGCAATGCTCATGTCTAAGCCGTTTAAAACTTTTTTGCTGCCAAACCGCTTGTGCAACCCTTTAACATTTAAAAGCTCCATTATTGCCCACCCCCTTTAGAATCTGTAAAATTATCCAGCTCGTTTTTAATCTCGCTATCTTTAAACCCAAGAGCGCGCATTTCTTCTATAAATCTTGATACCGCATCTTTTACCATTTCGGTTTTAATTTCCTGTACCATGTTTTCGCCTTCCATAATAAAATATCCAGTTCCCCGCTTAGAATAAATAAGCTGCCGCCGTTCCATTTCTTGAAAAGCGCGCTGAACTGTGTTTGTGTTAACTTTTAATTGCATGGCAAGTTCGCGTATTGACGGTATCCGCTGTGATGGTGCTAATTCGCCTTTTATTAGTGAGCGGCAAAATTGCGTTACGATTTGCTCGTATATGGGGGAACGCTCGTCGAATTGAGCGTGCCATAGGTTGTTAGCCTGCATGGGTGAATCTCCTTTCGTTCTAGTGTACCGCCATACTACTACACTAATCATATGTTGTCAATAGAAAAAATAAAACGCGCTTATACGCGCGTTTCGTTCGCTTGCTAAACTCTAAATAACTCGTTCCATGTTATAACTCCAACGATACCATCAATATTCAAGCTGTGCTGTCTTTGAAAATCGGCAACAGCAGCTTCGGTCAGTGGGCCAAAAACACCATCATTTACAAGTTGTGGGTTGGTACCTAAGGCATTTAACCTTTCTTGTACTTGCTTGACACTTGGCCCTTGCATACCCCGGCGCAATACAATCCCGGGATACGGCGGCCATATATTTTCAGGCGGTTGAGGGGGTGGCGGGGGCGGAGATGGCGGCAACGGTGGCTGTGTAATAACCGGCGGCGGTGTGTTTACAGGATCCGTTGTTGACAAATCGGGAAATGCTGTATACGTCCCTGAAATCCGGATTTCGGTAAGAATCCCATGGGTGGATGGCCGTAAATCTTGGATAGACAAATCGGATGCAAGGGGTATGCGATTAACGCTGTTTATACTTTTTGTAATGATACGCTCGTTAAAAAATACACGCATCCGTGGGCTACCCCAGATACTCCTTGCGCCTACCGACAAGACATCTATTTCTCCCGGCCTTACATTTCGGGTAAAAGGAGTATTTGATATAGCTAGATTAAAAATGGATGCGCTGCTGTTGGCTTCATAAGGTAATGTGCCAATTCGTATTTCTTGGACGGTGGTATTTCTGCGTAGCGCATCGTCGACTTGTGCTTCGGTGTAGTTAAGCCTAAAGAACCCGTTAATGTAAATCTGGTGTCCGATTCTTGTCCAGTGCCCAACTTGGTCAGTGTATTGCCCTTGAATAACGCCATTCCCAATTTGCAAGGACGGTGTCCAGGTGCCATATTGGAAATCGGAATGCAAATTAATGCTCATAAAATCGTGCCTCCACTCGAATATCACTCTATAGGAAATTATATTCTTAGATTGATATTTGAGTGAATATACTTCTTGCGCAACTGAAATTTTTGCGCGTATGCATTGTCACTTTACTGCTAACGGAGCCTTGATAAATCTTCGCAGGACATTCGCAAAATAATAGTTGCGCCTTTCAAGCAGCCACCCATCAGCAGACATGAAATCTATAGATTCATTGCTTGATCGCTTAATGGCTTCGACCCAATCATAATCAACGAGTGCAAAGAATAAATCTTTCAACACGGAGAGTGTAGAAAAAGCATACTTCAAATCGTTGAGTGTTCCGTAGCTAAGCCATTCTTGGAGATAAGAATCAATTAGCATTTCTTTGGCAGACTCATTGGGTAGCGTCCTTCTTATTATGTGCAAGAACGAAACAATTTCGATAAATGGGTGGGATATAGCCCCCCAAGACCAATCATAAAAAATATAGTTGCCGTCAACCACTCTTATGTTTCCCGGCCTGACATCTCCATGATGAATAGTATCCGGCACGGGTATGTGGTTTATTGATTTAAGCAACGCTGCGGCGGTTGTAATATGATCCGATAACTTGGCTAATTCATCTTTTGATATTTCGTACTGTGTTCCTTTAAGCATTTCAAATGATTTTTGGGGGAAGGTGTCTAATTTGTCTAAAATGGCGGCGATGGTATTATCGTAATGCTCGAAGTTAAGCGGAAGGTGTAAAATCGAATCTTTTTGTATTTGTGCGTACTGTAAAATAACTACCTTCAAAGTGTCTATGTCAGATTGATTGGGTAAGTCATTACCGCCCATATCTTTCATTAAAACAACATTCATGTTAAGGTCAAAGTCAATCCAACCGGGCAAGTCAGCGATGCCCAATTTTCTTAATTCGCTTGTAAAAGAGAGTTCTGCTATATAAAGTTTGCCAGGGATTTTCATGTAAACATTGCCCATATCGGTTGGGGCACAAAGGACGGTAGAAACATATGCATTTTTAAGTTGTACAATCTCGCCATTTATGCGGATACCATTTTTTTCACACACACTGTTTAACCATGCGAAATAAGGCGTAAATCCTTTAGCGTTGACCCACGGCATGTTCTTGCTCAAATTGTAATGCAGAGAAACGCTTTTGGCTATTTTGTTCACTTCGTCACAATTGGCCGCCATAAAATCATCATATGACACCCAGTCAAAGCCATTTCGGGGAATAACATTATCCCTGTTTGCCTGCTCGAAAACAAACACTACATAATTGGGGGTATTAAAAGTGTATCGCCTATAAACGGGTATGCCTGTGATTTCCCTGAAATAATTGTTGTACATTTGAGGTTCATCAAAAGCTACGTTCTCTCCTACAAGCTCAGTGTATGATGGCAAACCATTACCGCCTTTGCAGGCCAAAACCCGCTCGTTCTTTGAATCGGGCAACATAAGTAGCAGATTAAATGATGCCATATCCGAATACAGTCCTTTCCACATCCAAGTTTATCCTTGAAGCCCTTTGGTTTGTCGTTCCATATTTTCGACGACTATATCATGAATATCTCCTAACGAGGCACAATATTCCAGCACTTGCCACGGTTCGTTGGTATGGTAATGAATCTTTAGCAAAGACTCGTCACCAACCGAAAGCAAACTATCCCCTACAATATTTGTGGAGATATATTCAAAGGTTCGATCTTCTGATAAGTCATTCCCTTCAATGAGTAGCTGCACATCAAATTTGAAATCATCCATAGAATCCGTACTCCTTTTTTTCGTTTTAGGGCGTGTTCCCACTATAAGAATATACAGATTTGCGAGCCTGATTTTTCGCAAGTTTGGGCAAGTGATGACACCGCGTACTAAAAGTACGCAAGGAAGAGCTTGCACGAAATAGCGGAAATATCAGCCGCAAAGGTGTGTATTCGTTAGTGGGAACACGCC
>Ga0131853_10010434_pt1 | contig 16982 bp, 8 predicted proteins | sample TergutLab28metaG_FD_92764 | JGI IMG/M metagenome (GOLD analysis project Ga0131853, IMG submission 92764) | Labiotermes labralis P1 segment gut microbial communities from Petit-Saut dam, French Guiana - Lab288 P1 (version 2) (version 2) | ecosystem: Host-associated > Arthropoda: Insects >...
GGATTAGAACCTTGGACATTGAAAAAGGTATTGCTAAATGGCTGGCTGCTTTTGAAAGAAAAGTGTTAAGAAGAATGTTTGGGGGAATTATAGTAAATGAAAATTGGAGAAAGTGATATGATAAAGAATTGATGCAGCTGTTTGGAGATTCAGATATACTTTCATTTGTAAGAATAAGATGGTTGAATTAGTTGGTCATGTGAATTGTATGGATAGTAACAGAAAAGTAAGTAAAGTATTTAACAACAGTCCTCACGGAAATCGACAAAGAGGACGACCAAAGAACAGATGGCAGAAGTGTGTAAAAACAGATATTAATAAATGCAAAATTACAAATTGGAAAGAGAGGTCAAGAAGCAGTGCTGACAGTGATGTCCATGCAGGAGGCAAACGTCCACATTGGACCATACTGCAACAACAGCAACAGCAACAACATCATCATCATCATGAGGAGGAGGAGGAGATGATGATGATGATGATGATGACTACGACTTGACTAATACACCAACAGTCTACATAACTTACTGACAATTTCCCAGCAGCAGGTCTGCCCTTAGCAGGAAATATTTATTCAGGCGCCCAAGACAGTTATTTTGGAACACAACCTAATCCATTTCATATTCTCACCTGAAGAACCGAGCCTGCTGCCAAACGGGCTGCCTGATAAGAGCCTGGATGCAGGTAGACTGAACGAAAGTCATCCTGCTTTTTGGTAAGCTCCTGCAACTTCATGTTGGCAGTCTCCTGCATCAGGTTTATGTGTTCCTGGGTGTGCAGAAGCAGCAGTTCCTCCTCCGTCACACAGCGTGCCTGCATCACAAGATTGAATACCAAATTCAGTGGAAGGGGGGGGGGGGTTGCAGTTCAATTACACAATGTTTTGACAATGGTGTGTTGAATTCTGAAACAATCTCCTCTTTGGACTTATTTGTTGTTGGATAATAATTCAGATGTGACCTGTCTGGAAGCCAACTCTGCTTCAACGTTCATGTGTTGAAACAAACCTATTAGGTGGGCTCCTTAGATAGAGCCCAGTGCCTTGGAACAGCTCAGTATGGTCAAGCCCAACTTCTTCTTCTACTTATAATTCTTCTTTGGCACTTGGGCCCATTTTTGGGTCACAGCTTCCTCCATCTCCTTCCTCCAACCTTCTCTGTACCTTGCTGCAGCCTTCCAGTTCTGTATCTTCATCAAATCTATGGCTTCCCTCAAAACAGCACCCCTCCATCTTCCTCTAGGCTTTTCAATGGGCCTTCTTTCTCTGAAACATCTTTCCATTACTTTTTTGGGGGGGGCAAGAATCATCTGTCCTTACTGTGTGGCCAGCCCACAAGAGTCTCTTCAGGAATAAAAATGTTGGAAGTGCAACACCATCATACAATGCAGATCTCCTCATTGCACCTACGTTTACACACCCCTTGGCCTATGTAGGCCCTAATATCTCTCTGAAGACTTTTTTAATGATGTCAATCATATTGATGGCTTTCTGAGAAAGAGTCTCTGTTTCACTACCACACAGGACAATGCTGTGCATTACTCCAAATCTCCAGCTGGTGTCATAATGCCTGATCAGTGATAAGACAGAGTGACAAGCTCTATTAGCACTTTGAATTCAGCTCCAGATTTTCTATATTGCCTAGCATTTTTCTTCAGGCACCTTCTTCTGGATTGATGACCCATCTGATAGGTTCATTTCAAAATTGGAAGACAAAAGCAGATGCCTGCCAAACTGCTGTGTTTTATGTATTATTTGATTATGGATACAGTCCAAAACAAGGAAATAGTTTTGGAAAACAAATGTGTTTAGGCTCTGGAAAAGCGTTGTTCCTTCTGAGACACAAATTAGTGAGATGTGTCTAACTGGCCATACAATCTATTAACTACACAGTCTTCACAATTTCCATAATGACAAGATCTTTGAAATATGCAACTTTCATTATGCTAATCTTGTACATGAATGGAAGGCAACATGCAAAATATATATGGAGGTGTATTACACACATATCTAATAATTGTATTAGTAATTTCAAAACCTACACTGTCTACTAAACCTTTAGAATCCTAAAATGCAGTCTTAAATATACATATTTACCTTTAGCAGGTGGCATCTTTTTAACAATCCATATTCTTCATGTCTGGAAAATATGGCTGATATTCGCTCTGGTTTCTCTGGATGACCTCTGAAAACAAGTCATGAGAACTATCAGACACTAAACATACCTTTATAAATAGTAAAGTAGTTAATTAAGCAGAACTCACCATCTTGGTAACTTTCAATACTCTACAATAAACAACATTTATGTGATGATTTTGCAGGTTTCTGAGGATGAATCTACAATGTATGGGGTAGTATCCAGAAGTACCATATGGTAACTTATCTATTTAAATGTGATTTTAAAGATGTTTCACCTTCATTAACCTAAAATGATCATAACTGCCTTTGAAAAATATTCACATAGGAATATAAACTCTCAGATCTTCCAATTACACATTTTCTCATTAAGCAGCATTTTCAAGGAATGCAAATACAATGGAATTCCTATATAAAGTTCTACAATTGTATGTTCTATTTCAATTTTCCAACGTAAAATATCTCAATGTCACATTCCCCCATTTATTAAGATTTCCTTAGTTTAGGATTCAAATCCACCGCTTTTCAAAGAAACCTTCATTGGGAGACACGGGGTGCACTGTTAACTGGACTATATCTGTACGTATCTTATACAAGAGTTGAACTACAGTTTTTTTTATAAATAACTTACGGATCAGCGATGTTCTTGTGCTTCATCATTTGTTCGTCATACACAAGGCAGACTCTGTGTGGAGGGAATGCTAACTTTGTGTTTGCTATGAGAAGATTCAGTCGTGCAGTTACATCATCTACAAACTGCTGGCTCTGCACTGGATAGCAGTTTCTTGTGGCAAACTGCTCCGGTCTGTCATCTGATCCAAGGAACTTCACTACTGGCATGTGATGTTCTTCTTGTTCTGGCAATTTCTTGTTCGATAAATTACTTACAGCATGAACACTGTACTTGTCTTGGAATTGGTAACACTGCCAGAAGTCTCGGTGAGTGTATATCACATTGAGGATCGTCTCACGTATCCTAAAACAGTTTCAAATTAAGTTCTACCTATGCACCCACAAAGCAAATTTATCAAATCAAGATATATGAACACACATCACCTTAATTAATACACTGTGATGAATAACTGATTAATTAGTTTAAATGAATGATTAAATGTTTTATTTCACAAAGACTCATACCTTATGGCATTAAACCCACCTGAGAAAGAAAATCAAGGCTGAAACATCACATGAATTTTGTGCATTTTAGAATGTATAGCTGGCACTTTTGAGTTCTAAAAGTTAAAGGTTAAAGTTCACTCTATAACCTGCCATGAAAGCACAAAGGAGTAGAGGTAAAGCTCAACTCTTCCTGTAACATCAGCACTACATGCGGGTGGGTGGTTAATGCTATGCCCCACCTACTTTAACCCCAGGAATGGCCCAGCATCCATTGTAAAAGAGGCTGGGTGAGCCACATGGATGGTCTGGATGGCTGCAAAAAATCTCATCTCCACCATGATTCCATCACCGGACCATCCAGCCCGTAATGAGTCACTATACTGACTACACTGTCCTGGCACACCATATTGTCAGTTTTTACAGTTTACACTGAGGCTTACTTCAGTACTGGCAATTCTGTTCACTGGTGTATATTCTCCCAATGTACCAACCAACTCAGAACTCAGATTTCAAGTAATATATGTATTTATGGACTCATTCATTATTTTATAATTCCTGATATGGAATAATTAAGCATTTACTTAATTAATTATGGGTAAATGATAGTCATTAAAAATTTGACTTTTTGACTGCCTGACTAACTAACAATTGTTCCTTTTTCTCAGTGCTTGTATTCACATGAAACAAAAAAGTATGTAAGTAGTGAGTCACTGTGAAATTCACCTATCATCATAATTTTGTGCATACAAGCCCCTCTCTTAAGAATACATTCATTTATTCCCCATACAATGGGTTTTATTTAAACAACACTCATGATGCCAGACAAATGAGAAAGCATATGTGAAAAATCAAAGATGCCCAGGAACTATCTACACAGACCGACTCCACAGAGAGTTAATAATTTGCTAGAATTGCACACAGCCCTATTCGATAATGTTGTGGAACTGTTAGTGTGGAAGACTTCTCCTAGTTTTCATTAAACATAAGTACAGGATAGCTTCTGTAGAATCACGAACAATGCACACGTATCTGTTGCTGGTATTAAGATGTCACAGAGTTTAAGTGCTACATACCTACACATCTAAAATGCACAGTGCTTATGCATGGGAAAAACTATATACTTACTACCACAACTACTGAAATAACACAGCAGATATCCATTCACACAGGGGTGATACACAATAAAATTCTAAAGACAATATATGGTATGTAGGAGTAAACAGAATAAAGAAATTTATATAAAAAAAGAAGGTACATAATTTTACCTAGTACTATGCAATTTGCTAAAAATTTAAACTTTAACATCTTAAATAATACTGATTAAGCCAAGAAGGATGAAGTAGGTGAGATATATAGCATGAATGCAAAAACAACAAGTCCTTACAAATTTCAATGGGACACACCATTTTGAAGTCCTAGGCATGTGTTGATGGACACTATTAAAATGGACTGTAGAAAAATATTTATAAGTCATGAAGATGTAAACTGGCTTAGGATCAGGTCTTAAATTGGGCCTGTGTGAATGAAGTAATTAACAGCAATTAATTTAAAACGTATAAACTGCACATAGAGGGCCTTGCATGAAACAATCTGTTGATGTGGATTCATTGTTTCACCATTATGACCCTATGCTGTTGGTAATCATATAACACAGTAAATAATAACTCACCCTTCACAGGGGCGTCCCTGACTGGAAAGCAGAGGACAAGGGTCACCAAGAAGTGCTCTCAGAGTCAGTGCTGCTCCCTCAGCAAGGGATTGAAGACAGTAACCCCCCTGAAGACACAGAGATAATTGCAGGGCTGAAATGAATATGTCTGACAAAATCAAGTGCTTATAATAAATGAACCAGTTGGTTTTATGATCATTAAAAAAGTATGAAATAACAAAACTGAAGGTGTTATTAAGTTCTGTCACAATCCCAGGAAATTTTTCTGCACACTCTGAAGAAAACTGGTAATTAAATGTTTCTGAATGCTCAATGACTGAAGATTCTTATACATTTTAAAATATTCACGACAAAATTTAATTTAAAATTAACATGGCCACCAAATGTGTTTTATGAATAATGCAAGATGTCAGAAGTAGCCATATTTGAAAGTGTCATGAAGTCTTCCTACCTCAAGATTTATTCTCTCTGTACACCATGAATAAAATTAGTATCAGAATATTTTTACACACAATAAATGAAGGTCACTGTATGTCCTGAAACATCTGTACCCTCTTACACTAGATCCAGACAAGCATTTGGTTAGTAGTGCTATGCAACTGAATATACAGGATGCTAGTTTCAGCAATAATGTAAGCATGTTGGTTGTGTATGACAATGCTCTGCAACAATTTTACAATACAAAGTACATGAAAATATTCTCACATGTATCAAATGTGAATTAACAATGACAGTCCACACTTTTTAATTCTATTTCTATCCTGTAAGCAAGTGAGGGAAGAAATATACATTTATCTAAGAAGCCGGAAACAATAATGACTTCTGAAGAGGGTTTCAGTGTCAATTCTCACAGAGTAAGAGCAATTAAGAATTTCAATAACTTTGTGTTGTCTTTTTCATGTTAGGGAGACAATGAGAGATGTGTCAAAATTTATCTAATGTTACCTAGTTTTTGTTATGTGACAGCATACATGAATGAGAATGTCAATAAAAAAACAAGTTGTGAAGATATGAATTGTATTCATCTGGTTGAAAATTGGGTTGAATGTCAGATTTTGTGATCATGACAAAGAATCTTTGAGTCATGCAAATGGATGTCTTGATCAGCAGAATAACATGAAAAATTAAAACTGTTAAAAAATACACTATACCATGGAGTTACAATTTATGATGAATATGACTATGACAGAAAATATGTTATTCATGGAACACATTAATATTAATTTCTACAATTCTGTACCACCTTGTTCTCACTTCCTACAACAACACATACCTCAAGTACAACGGCTACTTTTCCCCCAGCGAGACACAGCAGCGAGTTCAGAAGGTGAGCGTAGCATGCTGGTGTCACCTCCATCTCACCCTACAATTTAAAACACACTGACCATTATACCTAACTGGAACAACTTCCAATAAATCACTAAACCTTTATTAAGCAAATCATCTTTATTCCTTGAACCCTTCCACTGTTATGGATGAAACAAATTTTTTTAAAAACTGAATGCTGTAGGAGTTCTTTATTGACTTTGAGAAGTTCCCCACTGAGGAGTTAGAAATATAAGGAGCTGGTGTATTACATACACACTTTATTTAAGAGGGAGGGATGAAACACTGCACTGACATACACATTCTGACAGATAAATACTAACACACAGCAGCTGTTTGCCACATGTCTTCATTAACAGTGAAAGGGCTAACAAAATTGTAATTGTTCAAATACTTCAAAATGGTCCTTTTAAAATTCTTTACAATTTACTGTCCACATAGGCAACAACAATACATGCATCCATGCAAAAGGTCTCTTACAATACCTATTTTGGTTTTTAGTTTAGAATGCTTTAGTTAGTACACAATTGGCTTCATTTTACAAGCTGTACAAGATTATGAATCTTAAAGAATTTTCTGGCTATGATCCAACCTGTGATGAGAATACAGTGAGTGTTATGGGTTGTTAATTTCCAACATTTGACAGAATTAAAACATCCAACCTCATTTTTCCATTATGGTAAATCTTATCTTAAAAGATACTGAAAACAATATACAGTTTATGTGGAAGAAATTGATACATTTTTATCAGTAACATATTTCCTTTTCTTTAGCTTATGTTAGTTCCACACAAAATGGTTACAGAGAATCAGGAACATGTGTAATGCCTGCAACAGCAAAAGCTGCATCTGAAGCTGGATGCACTACAAGTATGAATGTACTTAATCTGTGTTTACAATCTTTACAGATAAAAATGTTCTATATTATAACAAAATACACATTTGACATATAACATTTATCTCATCAATACAAGTAAATGTGTGTGAAACATTCCTCAATTTTGGGTATACTTAATGGGAAAAATAAACATTTACTTGAACATTTCACTCGCTTCTCAGATTTAATTTGCCAACAAATATTGTTCTTGCACTTTTATGAGTATCACACATAGTTTCATATAAACCTAAACATGTGTTCAGAAACTATAAAATGGAGGAACATGCAGTGCATTCATGTAGCGTATACATGCATGAAAGTCACTGTTTTATATAAATAAATCTCTTGATGTAAGTAAACAGCTGAAAGCTCATAAAATTTCTGAGGTTAAATTAATGGTAAATACATGCCCTGCTATAAGGTGTACTGGGGTTTCTTCCATTTTGTTCATGGCCAAAAAAAACAGTTTCTTTCCTTAATAGCAAGGCCCAAGTTTCACACCCAACAAAATGACAGGCAAAATTATAGTTTTGCATATTTTAATTTTTACATTCTTAGGAAGCATATGGATGACACAAGACTCTGGACCAAATGGTAACAAGCATTCCTAAATTTAGTTTTAATTTCTTCGAGCATGCGATCTTTGTTTGTTACTGTCATTCCCAAATATATGAACTCTGCCACATTTTTCAAGGATGATCAGTTTGTCCTGTATTATGTATGTTCACAAGACATGAACATATATGTAGCTTGCTCAGCATTTAATTCTAGACCAGGCTCCTTACTAGTGACTAATAAAGCTTCAGTGTTTTTTTTGCCAGTATGGACCATATTTGTGGGCTGGGTAGTTCAGTCGGTATAGCAACTGACTATGGGCTGGACAGTCCAGGATCGAATCCCAGTGGGGACGAGATTTTCCGCCTGTCCAGACTGGCCCTAGGGCCCACCCAGCCTCCTGTACAATGGGTACCGGGTCTTTCCCGGGGTAAAGTGCGGCCGGGGCGTGCTACTGACCACTCACCCCCTTCTAGTGCCACGGTCATGGAAGAGTAGAGCTATACCTCTACCCACCCTCTGGGTCACACTGGGCCTGTAACGGGATCATTTTACCTTTACCTTTATGTACCATATTTACTCAAATGCAAGACGTGGTTTTTTCCTTAAATTTGGCACTTAAATATGTGAGGTCATCTTAAATTCATGTATGAAATGCTGAACTGGACTGTGCCAAACCAGACCGTGCAGAGTCAAACCAAGGCCCGCATTGCCTAATCATCATGAGATATGCACTCTGCTGAGATATTAGGCAGCAGAGAGTGGTAATCCCTTACTGACGTTTCAGGACAATGTATCAGTCCCATCTTCAAGGGTCAAGAAACCGAAAAGAGAGAACAGAGCATGATAGACGTTAACTGGCACAGCCCTAGTTTATAACGAAGCATGACATTTTGAAAACCAGCTTTGTTTCCGTTTCCAGGCAAAGAAGCACTTAACCTGGTGGACCCCTTACAATGAGTTATTCTCATTCCCTGGGCACCATATAAACAGTAACTTGTTAAGATATGTATCTGAGAACAGATGTAGTCCAAGGGTAGTAACAGGAAAATGGCTATTAAAAATTAATAATTAATTACAAGTCTGAAAAATAAAACCTGGACCAATCCACAAATTAAAAGTCCTAATCAGACCACAGACATAACAAAAAAATCCAGAACACTATAGTTAAATTAACACCACTAACACCATATGTGGAGAAAACTGTGCAACTTCTTTGTTCAACATGAGGGGTTCTAAGAAATGCTGTATATGCACTGCAGTGGATGAGACTGATGATGATATGTTGTGGAATGACACTGAAGAGGATGGGAATGTTAGGAGCCAGTGTATGGAAGACGAAGGCACTGACTGTGAAGATGAAGACAGTGACACTGACGGGTAAAGATAGATAAAAATCTGACATGCTTGGTGTATTAAGTGTATGAAATTAGTAGTAAAATATTTTTTTTTAGAATACATTTTATTTTTGTGGGGTCATCTTAGATTTGAATAAATACATTTTCCCATGGAAGACATGTTTTTCTTGGGGGTCACTTCAATTAGAATTGTCTTGCTTTTGGGTAAATACAGTATGTTTTCACCCCATAATCATCTTCAGCATGGGTAAGAAGCTGATTTGTCCCATTCAGTTTCAGGTCCTCCTGGTTTGCCTGGACATTCCTAACAGCATATTATAAAACAAAGGTAAAAAGCAATGGTAACAAAGCATCTTTGATATTAACTAAAGAATGAATTCAACAAAACTTGCTCAGGTTTGCAACAGCATCAGGTGGTTAAACAGCAGGTAAACCAAAGTTTCAAAAACCATGTCTGTTTTCATCAGTGGCCCAAGAAAGTTTTAATGAAAGCATTTTCCATTTCAGACTGGCCTGAAGCGGAAATATATCAAATGTTTACCAATGTGGACTTTACTATAGGTTCAATTTAAACACACTGTGGTTAACCTAAATGGTTGCATGATACAACAAACTCAATGAGAATATTATAAAAAATGTTCCCTCCTAACTAACATATAAACTTTTATGAAGTTCATAACTAGATGACGTATTGCCTGCCCCACTGTATTCCCATTTTTTGAAGTATTTTAAGAATGCAGGATACAATCAGTAGCTGATATGTTACATCAAAATCCACGTTGAATATCCCCAATAATTTCACATACACAGAGAGTTAGCCTGGACAGAAGAACAGTGATATGCCTTGATGATTACCAGAATCTCTTTTATCAGCCTTCTTATAAATGGTAGTAAGACTGCCTTCTTCCATATTGAGGCAATTCTTCCATATTCGAAAACAGAATAAATAAGTTTATGGATCTCAAAACTTACCGTTCAACCTAAAGCTTGAAACAGTTCTCATGGAATTTAATCGCTACCTTGTGATTTACACAATTTGCCACTCTTCAATGCTATATCTCCTCTACATTAAATGGAGGTAAGTGGACAGCCTCTGTACAGCATGAAATGGTCAAAACACCAAAGTGTACTGGTGCATGGTTGTAAAGCTACAAGCATTCTCAACCTGAGCTACAACAAGGGGGACTGGCTAGCTTAACTCTGGTCACATTCATCCCTAAGAACACAGTTCCTGGTACCATGAGATAGGAGATTTGGTGATGAACAGAATTTGGATCCCAAATGTCCAATTATGCATGGAAAAGCAGCATACATTAGTAATCATCTACTTGTAATAAAAAGCATTTCTTTATTGACATTTAAAAAACTACCTTCTCATCTCCAAGGGCAGAATCATAGCCAGCAGACACTACTACAAGTTCAGGCCCAAACTGAATGGGGGAAGAAAAAAAGAAAAAAAGAAAGAAAAAAAAAAGGAGAGAAGAAGAAGAAGAAGAAACATTACTGACTACAGAATATAATCCATCAATCAGACAACACAGCAACTATGAATGGACTGGCAAAATGTGTTCACATATATAAAATCTTAAAGTCTCATGGTGACCAAATATAAATAAATCTTTGCAGGGAATAAGCCACAATGAGAGAAATACCTGTATTTTATGCCTTATACCAATTCTTCTACATGCTCAACCATTTTTGAGGAATTTATATAGTATACAAATCATACTAGATTAACAGCACCTACAATGTGCTATTCCTTATACTGGATTAGCAGCAACTACGATGTTCTTTCCTAACAACTTTTAATGCATACACCTAACAATACAATAATATCAGTAATATATTCAAAAGCATGCTTCACTGCCTCAACACACAGATGGTCAGTTGCAGATAATTGCTGAAATGTCTGTTAATAAAACTACGGCAAACCTCAGGACAGCCAAGTGCAGCATCATAACCAGCCGACACCAGGATCAGCTCTGGCTGGAACTAAAATACAGCATGATAACAGTAAAACTGTACATTAACACATCCAGACCAGAAATGGCAGTCAGCAGATACCTCTCACTGTTTTGTCAATACAAAACAGGTAAAATAGTCTCTCAACAGTCAGGCTATGACATTCTGAATTAAAATTTGTCTGTACACATGTAACAATAGTTCAGGGTGTGGTGACAGCAGTGAGATCACATTCAATCCTGTTTTGTAGTCTCACAGATAAATGATTAAATGCATCAACTACTGCATCAATTAATTAAACCTTTCACAGTCAGGTTTCCCACTAAGCATGTCATGTTTCAGAACAATGTTTGTCACAAGTTACAGAAAGATTATGGGTAAAATGCCAATCAGTAGGCAAATTATCCAGGCCTCCGTTACTACAGAGGCCTGGATACAAGTGAAAGCTAAAGATACAACTGTTGTTCATTAAGCACCATGCCATAAAAGGCATATGGGGAATGGAAGAATGGGTTCCCTGCATTTGTAAGCTTGGCATTAAATGGAGATAAATAGTCAGTTTCACACTTTGGCCACTCTACTCCGGGGAAAGAGCCCCTTGTAGTCAGTGAATAGGAGGTTAAATCTCCTGGCCCTGCCAAGACTCAAACCATGATTCCTCAGTCTATATGCCAACAGAGCTATTCTGGTTCCTTATCCAATAGAAGTAAATATATATATATATATATATATATAAAGAAACTCTTGCTACACATCATAATGTTTTGGGAAACAATAATACTACCTATTTATAAAAAGAACAAATTAGTTTTAAAGTCATACATCCCATTGTGTTCTTGTGGGATTAGTTCATAGACAAAATAAAAACTGTTAACACAACTAAAACTCTGGTAGTCTTTAATGTAGCTACATGATTTAACCTTGTAAGTTCCTCATCAGGCTACCATTCAGTAAGGTCAAAATACGTAGCTACGTTAAAGAATACCAGAGATTTTTTGTGTCAATGATTTTTATTTTGTCTACTAACTAAGAACAAATTAGTACTTGAAACGTAACAAAACAAAAATGTTCAACTCTGTTACTGTTCTGTGGCATGCTCAGAATGAGCTGTGGAAAATTTCTGCACCCAACTGCCAGCTAGTAGTGCCACAGGTTACGAAACACACACTAATATCCAGCCACAAATACAGTATTTACTGTCACACTTAGACTGGAGAGTGGGTCACAGAAGCCTAAAGCTTCAGAAGCAACCCTGAAACAAAACATATATCAACACTCTCTTCAGTAAAACTATACCTCACTGGCCATTGGAAGAAGAACTTGGTGGAAGACAGCAAGGTAGTCTGCATCAGTCATGCCAACATTGTTCAGAGGGACATTGAAGTTGTAGCCCCGTCCAGGACCTTCTCCAACATAGTGGAAGTCAGATTCCCTCAGGTTTGGCCAGAAACTACCATACTCAAATCGATGTAAGGAAAAGTATACAACCCTAAAAACAAACACATTAATTGGGATAAAAATACATTCGCTGTCCCCCGACCCAAATTTTCTTAAAAGACAATTACTTAATAATCTATACCTTGACGTTAATCTTCTTGGATGCGCAAAAAACATCCAGTGATTAATAAATCTGTTTTGCGTAACACAGCTAAAAATTTTCAAACTGACAGAGCTGCCACCTTTTAATGGCTCAGCATTTCTTTAAGACATTGTTTATTCCATATTTCTTTATTTTTCACAACATATGTGTTACCTAGATGTTAACTAACGAAACACCATGATCTGAGATTCACACAGCAGTGTGGCTAACACTTAAATCTTCTGGGATGTTCAGACATGTTGACTGGTAAAACTTTACTGTGTTTCAAAGAATCACATTGTCTTTTTCTTTAGTGTCAAGTAGTTATGGTTTAGTCTTCATGGACTGCTTGACCTGCAGATGAGGGCAATATGACCTTTCAAAATGCTGGTAACTAGGAAAGGCAAGAAACAACATGTGTAATAAACATAGCTTGATATTCAACTCACCGTGGATCACTGTAAAACATCTGCTGTGTCGCTTGTCCATGATGAACATCCCAGTCAACAATAAGCACACGTGAGACATCACAATGTGTTAATGCATGAGTGGCTGCCAGTGCTACATTGTTGAAGAAACAGTAACCACAGTACTCACTTTTCATTGCATGGTGACCTGGTGGCCTGCACAAAACACAAATTTATAGAGTTCAGAACACATTATTTATACCAGGTAACTGGAAAAATGGAGTATGTTTCATGACACAAATGACTTCATGCAGGTTGCTGTAACGTAAACAAATTTCATGAAGTTTCCCAAACTTCTTGCAGCAGAATCCAATGTAGATGCACTCTGTCACTCTGCTGATCTGCACAACATGCAATTTATATCAATACTCTGTCTATTACCAAATACCAATAATAGCCACTTCATCAGAATCAGACAGGAATTCATGCCTTTGCACAAACTGATGATAAATTTAAAAAATGTGAGGTAAATTACTATTCAACAAGTGGGTTCATTTAAGATATTTCCCATTCCATTATCTGCTTGTGATACTGAGTATTTACTTTTAAAAAATCACTGCAATATTGCAACTGTTACATCCGATAAGCTGACAAGTATGAAGAGACATTTATGTAGACCAGAGGCTTGTCAAGTGAATTTTCCCATTTAAAAAAATGTTACTGTCGGTTACTTCATAACATACAAACATTTTTCAGTGACATGACTATTCACAGCACAATACCTTAATCACTGACCTGATAATAGCCATGCCATTTTGAATTTTTCCTGTACAGATGGCATCCACAAGTTCTATTGTGCTTCCTGCTGAGAGGAGAGAGAGCTGGTATGTTTTCTGCAAAACAAAAAAATACCCGTTGTTATATGACTTAAATGCACAATACATGATGAGACGTGGGTTTGTATATACATTTAATGATTGTTCTTCAATTGTTAAGTTACACAGAAAATGACATTAACCCACCTGCTTAAAATGCTCTTTTAGAACACCTTGTAAATAACCATTTTTATGCCTTTATAATGTGAACATTTGATTGCTACATAAGTTGCTGACCTTCTCACCAGATCTTTTGTTTTACAGTTCATATGAATGCCAGAAACTTAAACAGAGCATTGCATACATCTTGTGGTAGTCAGGGAAACACTTAGTAACAGCTAACAATAAATAACAAAAATCAGAGCTCTACAATTCCATCTCCAAGAAGGCTATGTAATTTGAGTACATGTTTGGAAGTTCATCTCTGCAACAGAAGGGGAATTTCCTTAAGACAAGGATGCAATCAAAAGAATTTGGAAGGAAGAAATGGCTGCAGACATTATAGTACAATCCAGCACTCTTACGGAATTGGCAAAATCCATGAAAATGTGTCAACACAGCCAGTCCCAAAATACGTGAAAAACAGACTTCTTGAACATGAAGCAAATATTATAACAACCATCAGTAACATTCAGTCAAGATGCATGTTTCTTCAGGCAAAGGTTGAGATGCCATAAGGCAGGAAATGACTGCTTTCACACACTTTTGGAATGGTCATTCATGTTGATTAAATTACCTGTTTGACAGCACACATTTAATGCAGCTGAAAAAGGAGAGTTAAAATACAAAGAATCAAACCACACCTTTGCAGCTGTGAATCATGAATGGGTTGTTATGGCTGTTTCTGTGGCCATGCCTACTGCTTGCAATCTCACACAATTTCCTACTTACAGGATGAATATAAATGGCATCATATCCGGAGGACAGATCTTCTAGCAACTCCTCATCCTTGCACTCCCTAGTTGCTTTCAGTATCTCTATCTGCTCAACAGAGTGCTGCTTGAGAATTTCTTTCTCTGTTGCTTCACGTGGCTCCACAAATAAACAACGAGAAACAAGTCCCAGAGCTTCACACCTACAGCAAAAAATATTCTTATTGCACAAATATGTGCTAACAGGAAACAAACGTTTTCTGCTGTACTTTAACATAGATTATAAAGGACAATTAAATTACCCTGTCTCAAATGTCACAACACTGTGAATTTCAATGGTGAGGCCAAGGACTAAAATTTATGTATATGCAAATTACATAATATGATGGTAGGGACATGTTCTTGAGAGATGAAGCACTCTTGTGAAGTAAAACACAATGTAACTAATTAAAGCATTTCTGAATGCAAATATCAGTAGCAGACTATGCCTTCAACAATTACAAAAATTAAATTTAAACAATCAAATGATTATAAAAGACAATGGGCTGAACATCCAGAGGAGACAGACAGTTGCTGAAATTAGAAACACAACGAAAACTCTTGGTAGACTGAAAAAGGGTTATAGTCTGACCACAGACTGAACAGTTATCTGTTCCTTGATGGTAATAAGTCGAAACAAGAGTTGCTCTACATAGGTGAAATTTTACAACTTGTGAATTCCTTCTGATAATTACACACTACAGTCATGAGAATTCTAAATGTGTTGAAAACATGAAACAAAATATATCATTACAATGTCTCAGGTTTAGAAGACTAAGAGCCTCACTTAATATAGCACTGAACTTCTAAGAACAGAAATGTTATATTTCTAGATTAAAAAGAACCTTTTCCACGAATACTGCCAAGTCATTTGCATACCACTACCTCAAGCTGACCACTAGAGGCACTTACACCAGGCTGAAATGAACAATTTTGTATAGAAATGACCAATGAACATGTACACAAACATTAACATTTCCACATTGATATATACACCATTACTCCATAAAATCTTACGTAATAGAATTGTTTATTTATTTACTCCTAACAGTGCAGAAATAATTCTCCCAAACAGAAGAAGCAATCTGGTAACAATATTTCATTCTTTCAATTCACTGACACATTTCCCTGAAGAAAGACAGATCTGAACAATGATAATCATGCAGCAACAATGACTTGTTACAACAAACAAGAATATTATTTTGGACATGGTTCACTGTTTTGCTTTTTTCAAACTCCACATTTCAGAAACTGCATTTTCATCATCAGACATAAGGATGGGAAGGTTCATCCCATCCTGTTGGAGCGACCAAAAAGAGTTGGTTCAATCTCTGGACACTTCAAGTTCTATCCAAATTACGTATTCTTTTAATGTAAAATATCAACAGGAGGCACGAGACAAGACCAGAAAAATTACTAATAAAAATTATGACATCCACAAGAAAAGAGAACTGAAATCAACTTAAAGGTCTAAAATCCATCAGTCACTAGGAACAAATAACAGGATATAATCACCAATTACGGAATGCAGGCAGAAAATGAACGAACTCTCAATTGCAAGAGTGTCCCGTATAATACTGGAGGAAGACTTTCACAGAGTGGCCCAAAAACAGTAAGTCACAATAAAAAGAATTACTGCATTTTATGTGTGGTCACTGTTGAGATAAAGCAGTAGCTTTCACAAATTAATCAAATAAGGCTTGCAAGAAATACATGGAATTAGACTGCATGGCTCCTAGGACTGATCTGTTAAGCCAGCCCATTCTGAAAATCATCCTATTTTGGAGTCTACTTATCACTCAGCAAGATATGTGGGCTGATTGAAAAGTTTCAAGACTGGTTTTTTTATTCAGAATCAGATGACTCTACAAGCCCTACAATTTTTTCTTTTTCAAAGTAGCGGCCTTCACACTGAATACATTTTTTACAGCATTTTATGAACGATTCAAACACATGAAATAGATTGTTTTGTGACATCCCTTTTAGCGCTGCGGCCGTGGCGTTTTTCACTTCATCATCTGAAGAGAACCTCTTTCGCGCAGTTGTGCTTTCAGTGTTGGGAATGCCCAGAAATCACATGGCACTAAGTCCGGGCTGTATGGAGGATGTTGTAGTGCTGTCCCACCAATTTCAGTCAGTGCTGCCAATGCCACAGCAGCAATATGTGGCCAGGCATTATCCTGGAGCAAAAACCACTGTTTCTTGATCAAATCC
>Ga0131853_10010435_pt1 | contig 16981 bp, 5 predicted proteins | sample TergutLab28metaG_FD_92764 | JGI IMG/M metagenome (GOLD analysis project Ga0131853, IMG submission 92764) | Labiotermes labralis P1 segment gut microbial communities from Petit-Saut dam, French Guiana - Lab288 P1 (version 2) (version 2) | ecosystem: Host-associated > Arthropoda: Insects >...
ATTGCGACACCGAAACATGAATATTTAAAAAAAAATTTTCTCCCCTTTTTTTTTTTTTTCTTTTTATATATTCAAAGAACCCCCCCCCCCCCCCCCCATTCTGAACCACATTGGAACTGAAATAAAATCAGAAGCATTTTATTTCATTTGGTTATTAAAAGGCATGAAACTGAGTGTGGCAAATATGTTTTAATTTTATGGAAATGGGAAGAATCGTATGAAATTCAGGGAATGCCAGCATATATAAGATAGCAGAGGGGTGCAGGTATATTTAATCACACTGTGTTTGCACAGTGGCAGCATTTCTAACATTTGGGAGTTACACAGCTTGAATCTTGCTGTAGATCCAGTATTCTGAATGATATTTCCTTTGTTTTCCTAACCCCCCTGTATCATGCACATTAATCTTACCTTGACCTAGAGATACTAAGTTGATACAGTGTCATAAAAGCAGACAGGAAAGTTTGATAAAAAATTGTCAGATATTGTGGAATTTATTTTAAAATTGAGCCCAAATTTATGACCATTTGTGCTGTTGAAAGCTGGAATGAGGATATTAAATTTCTGTGTGTTATATTCTGTCTCATTAATGAAATGAAAGAAATAAAGAATAGAAGAGAAATATAGTGATACCCAGTCATAGCTGCATGTTGAGTGCCGTAATTGATTGCACATTAGCCCATTTGGCAAAGTATACTTTATTCAGACAGAAAAATGTTGTAGGAGAACTTACAAGGTCATTTTTATTTACTGGGTGATGTCATATGTAATGACTTCTTTGACATGATATGCTGTGTTTATGTGTAGAGTTTCTGGTTCTGAAAAAATGCTGAAAGCAATTGAGTTTGTAAATATTCGTAACTTATTAAACCATGGTTACTTAAAGTGTGAATTGCTGGAGGTACAGTAATACTGTTTGCATTTAAAATAAGAAAAAATTGAAAAGGTAATTGGTTCTGTGCTAGTTTTGTTACTGTCAGCACAGTGTTGTGACATCTTATTCATTACTGGCATTACCAGTGTACAGTATATAGCACAGTGTTGGCAGTGTGTAGTGTATTTTATATACAATATATCACATGCATGCACACACTGCAACAAAATGCAGATCTGAGGTGTAGATTGAACTTGTTTGAATAGGATATTTGTGTAATGTATCAGGTTCTCTATTACTGAGAGTTACATAATTTATATTTTCTGCTGTCATTGAATAATATTAATGTGAGATATTGAACATTTTGTTACTGACATTAATAATTTGTTTTGGCAGTTGCTGGTATCTCAGATGGAGCCTCGACCGATGCGAACATTCCGAACTGAATTCAATATTTTTGAATCATCTACAGCAGATACCACCGACTCCAGCACTGTTCATTACACAACACAGTCAGAGTGAGTATTGCTCATATTTATACCTTGAACACTGGCACTTTCATTCAGCAGTAGTTGTGTGTTTCCTCTTTTCCTCCAGGTGATCTCCTCCACCAATATGTATGCGGGTGCACACATGCATGCGGATGTGTAGGAACCAGTTGTATTTAAGAACATATAAGGAAAAATTTGTGGAGAGCATTTTAACTTTCACCTTTCCTTGACTGCTGTAATGATTGTAGTTTTATACAAGTCATTAGATGAGATTTAGTTTATGTGGCCCAATATTATTGATATTCTTATGATCAATTTGTAAGGGGGATATAACTTCCATATTTAGTATTGTTTGAAAATTTGATCAGTGTTTGGACATCCTGCTCTGTATGGTTAACAGAAATATATTTCATGATTTTCATGTTTTTAAAGTGATATTAATGGTGAATAATTGATAGATTTTAATATAAATAGCAGTATCCTTAGTTAACAAGTTAGACCAGTGGTATTCAAACTATGTTCGACAGGGTGCTAGGGTTCTGTTTGTGACTTTCAGAGGTTCCACAAGAACCTTTCCTTTATGGTGGAAGTGGTAAATGTAATTTTGATGATTTTAATTTTCAGTGTTTCCTTTTCCTCTCCATCTGTTAATATAAGTAAATAAAACACTTTGTAAATTATCACTTTCTGTTTGTAATACACAATTTTTGTTGGCATTTTCCTTGAATTAAATGGTGTCTTGAACACTGTGTACCTGTTTGCACTTGTTTACAAGTGTCAGCAAAATTTAATGCTCAGAACACATAATGAAAGAGTTAAACATTTGCAAATTATGATGACAGGTGGTACAGCTATCATGAAAGTTTATATTGTAGTTTGACTTGAAAGTATGCCCAGGATTTGTTTTTCAGTAATAATAATGATCATTCATATAATTATTAATGTGCTGCTGTCTGAAAATGGATATTTGCATGTAAGTTCTGGTATGGTTTCATGGAAAAGGCATCATTTACAAACTGAAGGATGAGTATGTCTTCTAAAAATAATTTAATTTAATTGCTTGCAATGGTGTTTGGTTCTGGATTCTGTAACATAGCACTTGTGTGTAATAGGAGTATAAGTGATAATGTGTAATGTAGTTAAAAACTAATATGGTTGTGAGTTACAAATTTGAGAGAACTTTATGTCATGATATATTTTTTTTGAGGGTATGTGATAACACAGGTGAACACATTATTTATTCAGCAGATATTTCCACCATGTGAGTACCTCTGCTCATCATGACAACCATACAAAAGCATTTGCTGATGACCATCACGGTAGTGCAGGATCACTTGTGACAGTAACCACATCAAGTGTACCACCTACAAAGAAGCGTTCAAAGCCAGACTCAGACACTACAGATTCAGCAGCGTTTACAAAAGGAGGGACCAGCATCTATTCTAATGCTGTTGTTTCAACAAATGGTGAGGCTGGCTCTGGACTGAGTCCATCCAAGATCCGTAAGGATTCCCCTATGAAATGGTCTGGGAGCTCAATGCAGTTTTCAGAGATACGATCGCTGAAGAGGATACACAAAGTAGAAGAAGGAATTGGAACTGATAACATTATTGAAAGTCGAGGGATAACCCATCCTTCAACTGGAGAGGTGCTGACTGTTGGTGATGCCATAAGTCTTCGAATTTTAGATGTAAGATCAGGCCGGATAGTGACATCACCAGATGGGCGATCACCAACAGTCAGCATTGAAGAAGCTGCAGCTAGAGGCCTTGTAGATCCTGCTTTGGCAGAAAGGCTTCTTGGACCATGTGGAATTGTAGAAGATGATGGTCAAGCGGGACGACAACTATCACTCCTGGAAGCAATACAGCGTGAACTATTTGATGCAGAACGGGGATTTATGACTTCGGCAGAAGGACGGGTAAAGGTAATGTATACTAGTGATGAGGACCAATACAAAAGAGTTAGCATTGCTGAAGCGGTCACAAAAGGGATGGTTAATCCAGAGACAGGGCAGTTCATAAATCCAACAGGTGGGGAACAAATGTCATTAAAAGAAGCATTTGCAAGGAATTTAATTGATAGGGATCCTACAGGAGAAAAAGGAAAGAAGAAACTAAGTAATGTCGGAATTTGTCTATCTGATGCAATTTCTCACGGCTTAGTAGATGATCGCAGTGGACAGATTGTGGACAGAAACTCTGGTGACAAATACCCACTGGCAGTTGCAATTAAAAGAGGAATCATTGACTCAAGTGTAAGAGAGGTTGTGGATGCCTCCGCAGACAACAAAGTTACTGTTTCTGAAGCAATTGCTGGTGGAATTCTAGATCCAAAGCAAGGGAAGTACATACATGGAATCTCACAGGAAGTTCTTCCATTGCGAGAGGCAAGGAGGAGAAAGTTAATTATTAAACCAATGACATTAAAAGACTGCAGTGACTTGGAGTTGATAGATAACACAGGAAAGATTCTTAGCCCCTTACACAAAAACAAACTTCCAATTCTAGAATGTATAGCAAGAGGTGTCCTTGATTCAGATAATGTGAAAAGTATTACAAATACAAAAACGGATAATTTAATGACACTGTCTGAAGCACTGGCTGAAGAAATAATTCTCCCAGAAGGAAAATTCAAAGATGTATCAACAGGAGAAATTTGCACAATTCCAGAAGCTGTGAACAGGGGATTAATAACATCAGTATCTGTGAGGTCAATCTTTGATATTGATGGATTTAAAGACCCAGATGGTAATGACTTTGTAAGTCTTAATACAGCAATAGCAAAAGGTGCTTTGAGCATGAAAACTGGTGTTGCACTGTTTGTTGTTGATCCAAAACTGGGAAAGACAATTTCTTTAGATCAAGCTGTGAAACAGAATCTTGCTCGCCCAGAAGTTTTGGAAATGTTGAGCAGGAAAATTGGTATCAGAGATAGAGGGAGGGAACTGACTGTTCTAGAAGCTGTTGCAAAGTGTTATCTTGATCCTAAGACTGGCCAGGTATTGGATCCAAAGAACCGGAAACCCCTCCCCTTGGATGAGGCTGTTCGGCGTAGACTGATCTCTCCTGAGGGGGCTGCTTTGTTGGGGAGCCTCCTAGCTATTACAGTCACAACACAGACTGTCACAAAAACCATAAAGCGTTACGTGACCATTACTTCCAGTGGTGTTACTACATCCGATATTAAGATGACATTTGGTGAAGCAGTCCGCCAAGGTTTAATTGATGAAACTAACCAAACTTTTCGAGACCCAGATACAGGTAGGGTGCTGTCTGTTCAGGATGCAGTGGATGAGGGACTAATTGGCTTCCCATCTCCTGATGGCAGCCCAAATCATTCACCTACAAGACCAGAGTCTTCAGGTTCAACCTCGCCCACAAAATCTCCCAGTGTAAGTCCAGTGAAGATTAGAAGCCCAGGCAGTATGTCCCCTGTGAAAGAAAAATCCTTAGATCGTGGGCAGCCCATATCAAAAAGTCAAAGCCCTGGAAGCTCGTCACCTGTTAAAGAGCGAAGTTTTGATCACAGTTTGGTAGGATCTCCTGTTAAAGGGAGAAGTCCCACTGTATCTCCAGTTAAAGAAAAGCCAAACTTTGACATTGTTGTTAGTAAGGCGAGAAGTCCTTCACCTAAAAAGGGGACATCATCACCTGGAAGAGGTTCACCTCCTATGAAGCAGAAACTGCAACAGTACCCAGATGAGGATGTTGTTGATTCCTCTGTTTTTGGTTCATTTCAGTCACCAACTTCAGTCAATGTACCTTCTTATAAAGCAGATTCTGCAGAATTTCTGTCCAGTGAACGGCAAGCAGCAGCAATGGAGAAACAGGTGTATGAGCTACCCCCTGAAGGTTGGTACCTCTCTGAGGCAATTGAGCAGAGATTGTTTGATCCAGTTACTGGTTTGTTCATTATCCCAGGCACAGACAGGCTTGTTTCATTTGAGGAGTGTGTAAAACTTCAGATTATAAATCCAGCTTCTGCACTTGTTATTGATCCAAACAATGGGAGAAAGATATCTTTAATAAGAAGTTTAGACAAGAGAGTGTTGGATGGAACTGGCCATTATACTAGTGGAGGCAAGAAACTTCCAATGAAGGATGCTATCACCAAGAACTTTGTGATCTTAGAGGGAAGAATGGACCATGATCATACATCTTCACGACTCATCCAGGTTACAAAAATTACTGGAAAACCTGATCTGGTTGAATTGTCAGATGTTCGAAGTGGTTCTGCTGGAAATCCACCAACATTCACAGAAATAAAGAGCTCCAAGCCTGATGTATCCACCCTAGAGCCCTTACAGGTTGCACCTGGCATCATATATGATCCTGCTACATCATTAGTCATTTCCACAGCGTCTGGCAAAGCAGACAGTCTTCTTGCAGCTGTGAAGACTGGAAAAATAGAGCCAAGGGTGGTGAAAGTGAAGGATCCTTATACTGGAAAGAGTCTGAACATCAATGAAGCCATGAGGAAAGGAATTGTTGATAAGGAAACTGGAGATTACAAAGATAAAGCAGGACATAAGATTCCTTTAGCTGAAGCTGCCAAGTTTGGAGTGTTAGCTGTTGTGGGTTCACCTCTTGTTGCTGCTGCGAAAGCTGTCAGAGTTATCAAGAAAGCTTTGGTTTCTGATCCCAAAACTGGTGATGAAGTCCCAATAGAAGTAGCTTATGAACGTGGCCTCATTGATGACGAGACTTTACGTAGTTTTGAGGCTGCAACAGAACATTTTGTAGAAGGAACTTCACCTGAACAAGTAGTTACCACAAAGACAGAAATAGTATCCACATCTGTTGTGATCCAGGATCCAGCTACTGGAAGGGAGATTACAGCCCAGCAAGCTGTTGAAAAAGGGCTGCTCACACCTGACGACTTGATACAATTAATGGCAGCTGCCCAGGATGGAGTTGAAAGAGGCGGACCAGTCAAGACACTGAGCACAACAGCTATACCTCTGGATGATGACGATGATGATGACCGACCATCTGCTGGAGAACGTACACGAGGACGAGTGACAACAGAACCAAAATACAAAGTTGCAATAGGCCGAGCAAGGTCTTTTTCTCAGAGTCCTGAACGTGAAGCAAAACCAGTTGTTCTGCAGAAGATGCGTAAGAAGATTGTGAAACCACGTGATGCCATTGAAACAGGAATGATTGACAAAGAGACTGCTGACATTTTGGAGAAACCAGAGATTTTTACAGGTTCAGATGGGGAAAGTTTGAGTTTAGCAGAGGCTGTGAGCTGCAACAAGCTTGATGGAAATAAGGGTGCAATATTAGATCCCCAAAGAGGGGATGTCTTGACCATTAAGGAAGCCATGGACCGTGGAATACTGGATCCTGCAGGGCCCTCTGGCCGTCTTCTCATTCCCATAGCTCATAGTCTGTCTGTTCCAGGCTTGTTGGAACAGGGGCTAATGGACCCAGATGCTAAAAAAATTGTACATCCAGAAACAGGAGCACATCTGTCATTACGTGAAGCAATTGTGTGTGAGATTGTGGATCCCTTGTCAAAGATGGTAGAACCATCAAGTGGCATTAAAGTGACACTGGAGGAAGCCATAGCCAAGGGTTGTATAGATGATGATAAGTCATTGGTTAAGACACCAAGTGGTTCAGTGGATCTTTTCACTGCAGCACAGGACTTGAAGCTGTTTGAGGGAAGTCCTCATGAAAGTTCAGTTACAGGTCTGCCTCCCGCTGGAATGACATTCCCTGTGGCACTGAGACGTGGCTTAGTAGATCCAGTAACCAAAGAAATTTTGCATCCTATCACAGGTGTTAGAATACCTGTTGAGAAAGCTATCAAAGAAGGCTTCATTATGTCTTTGCCATATCCCATGTCACCATTTAGTGTGGAACTAACTCAGGCCTTGGACAGCAATCTCATTGATAGAGAGAAAGGAACCTTCCAGAACCCCAAAACAGGTGAAGTGATCCCAGTGTCAGAAGCTGTTGAAAGTGGTATACTAGTCATAAAACCAGTACCACAGCTCATTACATTTGAGCCTTCTGGAACAGTCACTGCAGTGACTGAAACAGTGACATCGTATCATACTATCACAACGAAGACAATAGAATTGAAGCATGGGTATATATTGGTTGGGCCAGATGAAGTGAAACATACTCAGACGGGAGAAATAATACCACTTGATATAGCCAGAAGACAGGGTATAGTTAAAGATGAATCAGAAACGAAAAAGGAATTCACGACAAGGGAAATTAAGATGTCATTTTCAGATGCAGTAGCTCAAGGATATGTGGATCTTGATGCTGGCACATACACAAATCCTTCAACAGGAGAAGTAATGAGCATTTCAGAAGCCATCAGACATGGCCTGCTGGATACATCTGTGCCTACACAAATTTCAGAAGAGCTCACAGATTCTCCCACAGGCAAGAAGGTCAAGAAACTAAATCCAGTAGAAGCATTTGATACACTTTATGAAGAAAAAACTAAGAAATTTCATGATCCAAATTCTCCAGCACGGACTTACACATTTAAGGAGGCTGTGGATAAGGGAATTATTGACCCTGAAGCTGTTATATATGATGTCTGTAGTGGGAAACCCATTACAACCCGTGAAGCGGTTGAGAAGGGAATGATAGACCCAAGAACTGGCCAAGTTAAGGACACCAAGACTGGAATCAGTGTTAATGTAAAAGAAGCTGCAAAACTAGGACTGTTGGCAGTCGTAGGTGCTCCAGTTCTTGCTGGAATGGCAGTTGTGAATGCTGTAAAAGGTCTGAGCAATAAGACTGATAAGAAATCCCCTGAGATATCATCTGTGAAGGAACGGATTAGCCCTTCAAAGGCATCACCAGTTCAAACAAGTGCCATAACACCAAGCAGGAAAAGTCCTCCAAAATCACCTGAACGTCAGAAGAGTCCAACTAAGTCTTTAGAAAAGGAGAAGAGTCCTATCATAACTATTAAAACAAAAGCCAGAACGCCGTCTCCAGTGAAGGACACACTTGTTGGGCTGAAGATGCCATTGAGAGAAGCTATCTACGACGGGCACATTGAACCAGAGAGTTGTAGTATTGCTCTACGAACTTCAGATGGGGAGGAGGAGCATATGACAGTACAGGATGCACTGGATAAAAGTGCTGTAGCTCTAAAGGATGTTGTGCAGGTGTTCAGTAAGGCTGAGGTCGGTTTAGTGGATGAGAAAACACGGTACAAAGTTAAAGTCACAAAACATTTGAATGCTGAGAACTTGGCAAGTGATGGTGTCTACAATTTGGATTCTGACTCATTTGTTGACCCCCTGACAGGAGATGCAATAAGATTTGAAGACTTGGTTCTAAGGTATGATGTATTTGATCCAGACTTTATTGCAGTTAAAGATCTTACAAGCCGTCCTGAGACGTACATTTCTTTACGGGAAGCTTTGGAGGTGCCTCTAATTGACAAAATCTCTGGTCACATGGTGGATCCTCAAACAGGAAAACGTGTACCTTTCTTTGAAGCTGTGAAATTAGGCTGGATTGTTGAGAAACCTGGCCAAAGTAAGCCAAGCAAAGTAAAACCTCGACCATCCCTAACATTCCAAGAAGCTATTGATGCAGGACTATATGATCCTGCAACTGGTGATATTCAGGATCCTAAAACAGGAGCTACATTTAGCTTTGTGGAAGCATTAACAAATGGAGTACTGGATCCTTTTTCAGTGAGCATCCGGAATCCAGAAAATGATGATATTCTTCCTTTATCTGAGGCTGTGGAAGTTGGAATTGTAGATCTGAATCGAGGTGTGATTGTGAATGTGGAAACAAGAACAGAGGTGGAGTTGAAGGTGGCATTCCTGCAAGGGTATGTAATTGCAGGACCAAGAAAACCAGTGTCGTTAGAAGCTGTAATAAGGAAAGGGCTTTATAATTCAAAAACTGGAATGATTACTGATCCCTTGACACAACAGACTGTAGATGTGGAGGAGTCTGTAAAGCGAGGTTTGGTTGATGCATTTGTGACAGAATGCAAAGATACCAGGTCCAATTGTCTTGTCTCTCTCGATGATGCATTGTCAACTAAACTGCTGAATCCCAAGACTGGTAAACTGTGTGATACAAGCAATGGGACCCAACTGACACTAGATGTGGCTCTTGATAGGGGTTTAATAGTTACCAGCAAATTTAGTATTACTCTAATTGAGGCAATCGTGCAGGAATATTATTTTGCACGCACTGGAAGGGTATCAGATCCAGCTTCAGGAGATGAAATTACTGTTCAAGAAGCTATTGAGCTTGGCTTTGTGGATTGTTCCTCAGTTAGAGTAAAGGATTCACATCAGGACAAAATTGTTACTGTTAAAGATGCTACTGCATCTGGCCTTTTAGACACTCAGAAAGGGATACTCACCTATCCAACACCAATGACATTAGATATAGCCTTTGAGAAAGGTTATATATTAACCACACGCAAACCCTGGTCCTTGCAGGAAGCTCTTGCTCAGGGTTGCTATGATCCTAAAACAGGATTGATGGTCATGAATGGAGATGGTGAGCGGATGACATTGGATGAAGCTATTAAGAGAGGTGAGATAAACAGGGATGCTCTCACAGTGAAAGACCCTCGTTCTGGTGACATAATCACTCTTGGAGAAGCTGTTAAGATTGGTGTTATTGATCCTAAATTAGGAACAGCAGCAGATCCTACAAACGGTGCAGAGATGCATTTCTATGATGCTCTAGAACGTGGACTAATTGTACCTGCCAAGAGAAAATTCTCACTACCAGAAGCAGTTTTCAAAGGATTTTATGATCCCAAATCAGGGAAGTTCACAAGCCCAGAAACTAGGGAGAAACTGCCAACAGATCGTGCTATTCGAAGGGGTATTATTGATCCTGCATCGACTTTAGTCAAAACTAGTGGTGGTAGGGTCACTACATTTGATAATGCTGTTGAGGAAGGGATTGTGGACTCTAAGACAGGCACCATTGCTGGAGCTGGACGATTTGGCAGGAAGATGGATTTCCAAGAGGCATTTGAACAGGGCCTTTTGATTGAGGTTCGGAGACCCATGTCTCTCAGTGAAGCTCTTCTGAAGGGGGTCTTTGATGAGGAGACAGGACAGTTCTTGGATCCATCTAGTGGAGAACATCTTACATTGGCAGAAGCAATTGAGAAAAATCTAATTGATTCGGATTCTGTCCATGTTAAAGACACTCGTAGTGGATTTTGGAAGAAAGTGTCCCTTGCAGAGGCAGTTAAGCTTGGATTCGTTGATGGCAAGACTGCAAAGGTTAAAGACTTTACACATGGAAACCTGGAGGTAACAATATCAGAAGCTTTTGATTTGGGTCTGATTGTTGATAGCAAAGCGGCAGTATCAATACAGAGAGCTATTCATCAGGGACTGTATGATGAAACAACAGGAAAACTGACAGATCCCAATACTGGTAGAAAGATAACTCTCCATGAAGCCATTCGAAGGTTTATTATCAATCCACAGCTTCCTTGTTACTGGGAGAAGAAATCTGAACGTCTCCTGTCTTTGGTGGAAACATGTCGTGCTGGAATCATTGACAGACGGGCAGGCACGTTCAAGGAACCTGGTGCTAACTGTACAGTTTCTCTGTCTGATGCGATGGAACTTGGGCTGATTGTTGATATTGAAAGTGCAGGTTTTGGACTTTTTGAAGCAATTGTCATGGGACTGTATGATGCTGATTCTGGTTGTTTTATACATCCATCTACTGGAAGAAAATTGATGTTATCTGATGCATGTAAAGAAGAATTAATAAATCCCCTAAAATCAATAGTTAAACACTCCAAATCTGGTAAATATTTCAAATTGCCTGAAGCAGTTGAAGCAGGTCTAATAGATGAAGAGCAAGGTGTGTACAAGGTACCTGATAGTAAGAGAATACTGACTCTGAAAGAAGCTAAAGAGAAGGGACTCATTGTCACATCAAAGAAACCACTGTCAGTTGAAGAAGCAGTGAGATGTGGACTGTACCGACCTGAAACAGGGAGATTTACTGATCCTGATGTAGGAGATCAGTTAGACATTGCTCAAGCTTTGGTTCATGGCTTGGTAGATGCAAATACTACAGCACTTAAAGATCCAGCCACTGGACAGCTGAAAAGTCTTAACTCAGGTATTGAGGATGGATCAATAGATGTCCCGCGTGGTCGTATTGTTGATCCTAAGACAAGGCGAGCATACACCATTGATTCAGCCTTGGAGAGGGGTCTGCTAGTCACTGTTGAACGACCTATAACTTTCCAACAAGCTGTGCGACGTGGTTCAATAGATTTCCAGCGTGGAACATTCAAAGACCCACGAACAATGAGGGAATGCACATTAGAGGAGGCAATAAGGTATGAACTGATTGATCCTGAATCTGCAGTTGTTAAGGATCCACAGACTGGACGTTTTCGCACACTCAAGAAGGCGATAACAGATGGAGTGATTGATATGAACAAGAGGGCTGCATTTGATCCTCAGACTGGGAAGGTTAAGCCATTGTGCATTATTTTTGAACAAGGTACCGTTGTGTTTCTTCGTGAACCACTTACATTTGATGCTGCTATTGAACAAGGACACCTCAATGTAGCAACTGGAAAATTCACTGATCCACAATCGAAAGAAGTCCTGACATTGAAAGAAACAGTCTCTCTTGGACTAATTGATCCAGACTCAGCTCTGATTAAAGATAGCACAAAGAAGAAACTTGTAAAACTGCCTGAAGCCTTCCGTAAAGGTCTAATGGATGCTGAGAAAGGTAATGTTCTAGATTCTGCAACATCACGTTTGTATTCCCTATCAGCTGCAATTGAATCAGGTCTTTTAACAACACCACGCCGAGGGCTGTCACTAATTGAAGGTCTGCAGTTTGGTCTTTATAACCCAACAACAGGTGGATTTACAGATCCATTCTTTTCCTCTGGAGTTATTGACAGGCGAAGGTTAAGGCTTGAGGAAGCTATTGAGTCAGGCCTAATTGATCCGTCATCAACTGTCGTGAAGGATGCTGACAGTGGCAACATATCATCATTAACAGATGCCATTTCAGTCAGCAAAATTGTGGATGCAGCAGCTGGGCGGATGCTGGAGACATCAACAGGAAAAAGCATCGACTTACTTAAAGCACGTGACAGGGGATACATTCTCGCTGCAGAAGCACGAGTAAGTACTCTTGTTACTCTTTTTCTCACAGAGATTAACTATTTTGTAGTTCTCTTACGTTCATGCATAATTCAGAAGACTTCAGTCTTATTCACTGGATACAAGTTTACTTGACATTTCTTTTTACTGAAGTCTGATAAGAAGTAGTTTAAAGACCTTGGAACCTCTGATCTCTTGTGATTGTACTGAAATGTCATTCCTCTTGTAAATTGGACTTATTATGGAATTTAACCACTGTTTAATGTCAGAGGTCATGCCATTTCACATTCTACTATTCAGTGATTTTTGGAGGATCCATTTACTTGAAATTTGCCCTTAATCAACCAGCTAATCCCAAGTCATTTGAATGAGCAAGTTGTTCAACCATCTTGTATGTTTGAACACTGGAAAGTATTTGTGGTCTTGTCTCATTTACCAGAATTCTGCAGTTCTTAATTTTGAGGCTTTCATTAAAAACACTGAACTGTGTATTCAGGTGTAGTAAAATAAAAATAAAAACCTTAATTTCCTTTGAAAGTTGCCAAGGTCTTATGTTTATTGGACCGTGCATCATCTTGATAGTTGAATAAAGAGAGACCAACTTGATGTCACTTGCTTTTTTATTTCATTATTTAATGCATTAAATAATGTAATAAAAAAGCAAGTGACATCAAGTTGGTCTCTCTTTATTCAACAATTGCCAAGGTCCTTTGATCTGAATCACATTTGTTGTTTTACAAATTATTTTGTTAAAGAGGCTTTAATTTAGTTCTTGTTAAATGTTCATTGTGTGATTTCTTCCCTCATGATATGCATTAATGTGAAGCACAAATACATACTAGTTTGTTGCACGTTTGGGAAGGTCTTTAGTTTCAGAAATGTGCTTGATGCTGCTACAGCTTTTGTGATTTTTCTTTCAAACACTGCATTAAAAAACATCTTATTTACAACGTGGTACCAAATAAAAAATTACTAATTTAAAATACTAATTAACAATCATTAGAAGAAGCAACAAATTGTTTATTTATGCTACGTGTTTTGTAGGGTAAATTAAGTGTTTAAACTATGTTGCATTCTCTAGGAATCACAGTTTTGATCATTACACAGTTTCAGTTCATGTGAAACAGCTTCTTGTACTGAGTTGACTAATATGCTGCCTAAGAGCATAGCTTTGGCTTTGACATATAGATATATATGCATTGGTTATTGCTTAAAATCACTGTTTGCATGATATTTTGTTACATGTTGAGGCTTCAAGCTCAAAACCAAGCTCCCACTTTACACAGATCTGATTGTTATAAGAATAAATTAAAAACAAAACCTTCATATGTTACTGCAAGAGTTTGGTTCACAGTATATTTTTTGCATTTGTCTTGTCTGAAATTGCTTTTATTAAAGACAGCTTAAAGATGCATGGACAGAGTAATGGGTCAGTACATAAGTGTGTTGTGTATTAGAGTCAGATACCAAAACAATACCAAATATATGTTTTTGTATCCGATAGTAATGTGTTGAGGACATGAGTGGCATATGTCAGTTTTGCAAATCTGCCCATTTGTTGTGCTTCCAGTGCTTAATTATTTACACTTAGTCTTGTCACCAGAATGATGATGTGCATGATGAATGTACCCATTTATCAGGATGCAGCTGGCATTTTGGGAACAGACATTAGCCACTTTTGCTTGTGAATGTCTATTCAGTTTCAGACTGGAAATTTTTAATCTGATTCAAATCTCTTTCAGTTTTTTAGTTTCAGGTATTTCATGGCATACTTTCAGACTAAACCATTGCAAAGTATTACTCTGTAATTGGGTGATTGGATATTGGATGGAAAATACATGAAAAGAAACTACACTGTTTTTGGGGGCAATGTTACTCATGCAAAGTGGAGAATGTGCTCGCTTCCACACCTAAAAGCATGAAGAGAACGTGGAAACTAACCTTGAATACCAGTTGTGAATTGAGCTGCTCAGCAATGCTAATTTTCTTGTTAACCCTCATGCTAACCTTTACAGTAAGACTAACTCATAAAAAGTAATGTTAAATGTCTACGCTGTTCTTATGACTTGATATGTGTTCCATGACAAAAATTCAGAGGTTACATAAATCCAGCTGTTCTTTGTATAAAAATTCAAGGAACAGTGTCAAACATAACCTGTGAATAGTTGTAATTTAAGTTGTTTCAGTTGATGTTACTCATGATTTTTACTTTTTCCTGTTTTTCAGGTTTCATATTTGTAATTTTCAGTTGTGATACACCATCATAATTGTTCCTAATTATTAACTAATCTTAACATAACAGATATGTAAAAGTGCATTCTGCCATAAATGAAATTTTATTTAAAAATATCGTAAATGGCTTTTGGTGTGAATGATGAATGTTGTAGTGTGTGAACTTTATGTATAGATAGAAACATTGTTTTTTAATAGTGTTAACCATCACATGTTCTTTGCATGTAAACAGGTTTGTGGCAGGTATGTTCACATGTTTCTGATTAAGTACTTTGATTTTCAAGTCACTGTTTCTGTGTGTTATAAGATAGTCCATTTTGAAGTGACCAGCAAATCTATAACTCACTGCTTCAAGATGCACTGCACTGCATGCAGGTGGAGGGAGTGCCATCTGTTGAAGGGGTTTTGAGTTGTTGGTCATCTGGTGGTATATTATTTAGTGCCAATCAGAGAGATGTTGATATATTTTGTGGAAATTTTTTACTAAATGTTGTGTTTTGATATTTTTCAATCAAAATTTTGCAGGCAAATTGGTCTTGTTCTTTTTAACATTTATGAAATCAGTGTTTATAAAGTTACAGATTACAAGACATAAATTTCAGTTTGGTGAGTCACAGAATTAACATTAAAGAAAATGATTTGTTGTCTGTCTCTTGCATTTAAGGTGAAAAATCGTTGGAATAAGTGTGCTGTTAGTAGCTCTGAAACTAAATAATACACATCTTAATTAGGTGCTACTTTCTGGGCCAAATGAGCATTTAGCAGCAAGAATTAGTTTGCATCTTATCTGTGCTTTAGCATGAAATCATGACAAAGACAGTTATGATTGTGTGTTGGTATGGGGTTTTATATTTTAAAGGCTAATTCTGTACAAAACATTTGTTGTCCAAAGTAAAGATTGTGTCATAGTATAGACCCAGTTGGTTGAATTACTTGTGTGTAAGAGACTGTGAGAAGAACATACACTGGAAATAGTTTTTATACACTAACTTTATTTTTTACTAGAAACTGGGGAAAGACTACCATTACTCAGTTTCAGTGGCATAATGCCACAGCCTACAGAAGATAGTTTGGGAACTATTACTGAAAAGGAATTGTTTAACTGCTAAAGCATTAACGGACTCATGCAATACAGTAATTTTAAGCACTTATAGTTAATGTTGTGTTCTAGGTTTCTCAGCACAGCTTTTATTATTTCTGTTTAAAGCTCTTGTAGTCATCTGCAGTTGTGGAGGCATGTGTGATTGCCTGGCTGTAATAGATGCGATAAAATAAACATTTCATTAGTTCCCATTCTTCAGTTAAGTCAGCAAAATTTAAAACTTTTAACAGACTGGGAAATGACACTCTTGCAACATTTTTCATGTGTTTTTGTGCAGAATTAGCCCTGCTTCTCACATTTTGCGTGCTTCTGTTTTGATTGCATTGTGTAACCTGATTTTGAGACTTAAGCTGTACTTCATGTTTAATGTAGCAAGCAGTGGAAGAGAAGTACAGACACTGTGATGAGACATTGTCCAAACTTCTGACCTGGATTGGAGAAGTGGAAGACAAGCTGGCAACACAGGATATTGTCCAAGAAGATGCAGATGAGCTTCGTAATCAGATCAACATCATGAAGGTGACTGTTCTCCTCCTCCTCCTCCTTTTGAATAGTAAACATCTGATAATGTTAAGTACAATGATGATGACAGTGATGATGGCAACAAGGACATTGATGACCATGACTATGATTTTGGCAGGGGTGGTAACAGTGATGGCAAACAGCAGTGTTATTGACATTAAAAAACATTACTAATGAGAAAGGCATGTATGGGTGAAGCTCATTTGAGAATGTTCTGGATAAAGGTATTGCAGGAGGTAGACAGTGACACAATAGGCCTTTAGACAGCAGTCCCACAGTGGCGTTGACTTGATTTGACGATCAAAATGAGGGGTCACTCAATGTCAAAGAATTTAATGAACATTCCTCTATCAGTGGGTGCTTGTAACTGAATTTCTTCAATTAGCGTAAAGTGGGTTGTCTCTCTTGTATGCCTGCTGGTTTTCCTGTGGTTCAACTTGGTGAGACCATGTCTCATCACCTAATGCAGTCTACCACCCAAACCCATCACTATCAGTATGTTACCACTAGAAATGTTGTGGTGATATTGCAATATGATGTTTCTTATGAACATGTTCCTTTGTTCACTGCCTGCCCATTTGCAACATTTGGAGCCAGTTCATCACCATTGTCTTTCACACACACACACACACACA
>Ga0131853_10010436_pt1 | contig 16979 bp, 7 predicted proteins | sample TergutLab28metaG_FD_92764 | JGI IMG/M metagenome (GOLD analysis project Ga0131853, IMG submission 92764) | Labiotermes labralis P1 segment gut microbial communities from Petit-Saut dam, French Guiana - Lab288 P1 (version 2) (version 2) | ecosystem: Host-associated > Arthropoda: Insects >...
GGAACAAGTAGGCAGCACGTCTCATTACAATTGTGATATAACAAAGGGTGATAATTCTGGGCTGCATAGGGCAGTAATCACATTCATTACTCATAAGGAGTGTATGCTTGAGTGCATATATCAACAATCAAGGTGCTAATAATATCAGTTGAACGAACAATATTAAATGAACTTGCGTGTGCAATATAATACTACATTATATAACAGTACACAACAGTGAATAATTTGGTACTATATGATAACTAATTATTGTGTATGGCAAGTCGACATTAAGAGTGGTATAGTGAGTGTGCTAACATTTATTATTTTAATTTGTGGCGTCCTTTTAATAATAATTCACAATCGTTAATGAACCAGCAAGTACTGACAAAATAATACCCTGTTTGTAGCTTTGTGTTCCTCGAGCCAGACGAGGCGACACCTGTTTGAGAGATTCTAGGTGTTTCAATGTGAAAATTTATGTTTTTGCTTTAGTTGGTTAGATAAATAAATGACTCTACAAAATGCACTGTGCAACGGTAAAGAAAACAAACAAACGTTTGTCACTTTACACAGTGTGTTCCTGCTAACGAGGCACATTTTAAACTGAAAAATATTTGCTTCTTTGGATTAAATGCTCTATACTATTAACATACTGATACAATACAAATTAGAGTTTGCCCTTGTTATTACATACCAATTCCCGCACATTTCTGTCTTTATATCATAATCAGATTACTCGTATTAGGATTGATCATGGGACGAAAACTGATGGTTCTTACGTGCTGTGTTTTGTATAAAGTGTAATAAACACGAACATTATTTTGTAACTTGTTAGGACTTATACAAGTAAGGGAATATTGAGGTATATTCTTGCTTTCATATCTTTGTTTGCTGGACTTTTCTCAGGTGTTCAACCACAGGGTGGCACGCTCTTCTTCGTCGTTACAATATACGTGCAAAATATTATTTTTGTCATTAAATTCTGTTATTTAATCTGTTTTAGGTATTACTATTTACTGCTGTACGTTGATTTTTTAAATTTATGTGTCATACATAACCTCAAAATTTCAGCCCGTTCGAAATATCTTCTAATTTCTAACTTCCGAACAATATGTAAAATACCATTTTTAAACATATTTATTAATTAAGTGCAAACCAAATATTTTATTTTTAAATATAAAAATGAAATATTGAGATAGTACTCTCTATTTTTAATTAGTTACGCCGCAGTTCATTCCATCTTTTTTTAAGCACATCTTTTTATGACCTGCCTATCTGCGCTGTATTTTTCGTAATTACCGATTTAACGGCGCCATTTTCGGAAAAAATAAATTTGACCTAAAATAAGTGTTTTAATTCTATTTACATTTTTTTTCCTGAAACATTATTCAAGTTAAGAGGAATTTAGCGAGTTATTATAGATAATCTTCAATTATTCATTTAAGATGCGTGATATTTTTGTCCGAATTGAAACAAACGTACACGTTTTTCAACATAATTTATAGTAGAAACACTTGCTATAAAAATACCGTGAACATTTTCCCAATCGGCGCCAAGTTGTTCGATGAGGACATTCGGACATGGCTCAGCCAATAGCTGCTTTTTCCAAATTTGCGGCAGCGTCTAAAAGTGACATCACGTGGTAACACGAAGACAACCAATGCTTGTTAAAACAATCATTGCAATGATATAAATAATTTTGAAATGTATGTATGTCGGTTTCAATCGTTTTTCTACGTTGTCCGACAACTAGAATCCACTGCTTCCTATCTTCCCACTGGCCTTTGTTTAGGTTTCCCTCGTTCATGGCCTTCTTTATACCTTCCTTACAGTTTTTCTTCGGTCTTCCTAGTGCTCTCTTTTGTTTCGGCATCCACTTCAATGCTTTTCTGTGTAATCTTCCTTCTGCCATTCTTTGAACATGACCGTACCAAGCAAGTTGGTTCTGTTCAATTTCTTTTACAACAAAATATAAATGCAATTTCTTTTATAAAAAAAAACTTAAATGATCCGAGAGATTACCAACATCTTTGTTGTTAGAATAGTTGTCTGTCTGTTAAGCAATTTTACAGGAGAAATTAATAACACACATTTTTTATTTTGTTTTGTAACCGCATTTCAAATGCTGTTAACATTTATTTAAAAAAAGCTCATGTTCACGTTTGTGTTATACGTGTCAGTTAAAATCTATATATTTCATCACACCCCTTGTAATGTTACACTTCATAATTATGTTGTATATCTGTTCCATGCAGATTTGAATTACATATGTGGTCACATTTTACCAACAATCGTATTTTACCATAAAGATCCAATGCTGTATTTAATTTTATTATTTTAATAATTTATAGCTTTAACTAACACAACCTATAAGCTCCCTGAAAATGATACGAGGTCACCGTAATATTTTGGAGCAATTATAATATAAATTTATGCTAACTATATGTGCATATGTTGTAATAATAAATATTAACTAATCAAAATGCACAGCACAGTTTTCTCCAGTCTGGATTCCCTCAGATTTGTCCAAGCACGGTGCTGATTTCGCTGCGTAATTTTTCGCAAAACTCACAATAACCTAATAAATTATTATATCTCCTTTATCGAGTTTCATCCAAATAGGAAGAGAGATTTAGAAAATGTGCGTAAAACTATTTATATTCTTAAGTAGAGAAAGATCTACGCCGTAAGGAATTTCAGTCAAATTGGTCTAAACATTGTGGCAAGTATTGGGAGAAAGACAATTACGGCCTTAAAGTACGGCTATCAATAAAACGTTTGTGACGAAATTCAAGCTTGCTGAACGAGTTCATGAAAGTCGGATGGTTGAGTCGTTGATAATAGGTCAGGGACGGCAGGGGGGTAAGTTATTCGATACCAGGCGTTCTTGTTTCAATTCGAAAAAAAATGCATAATATGAAATGTTACAGAATTTAGATATATCCATTCAATAGTACAAGGAATCTCTGAGGTATGCCAGTAACTTACAGTGCGCCTGCGCAACCCGACTCACCAGAACAGCACAAAAAGAAGTGCGGTTTAAATGACGCCATCCGCACGTAGTTGCTAAGGTCGCCATTATGCGATCCAGCGAGCGCGCTCAATCGCCGGTAGTTTGGCTCATTGTTTTTCTAATTGCTGTCACGCGAAGCAGGGTAAAAACAACATTTTTCACCGCGACCCAAATAAATTATTGATAATCCTACATTTCACTTAAAACGTGAGAAAATTGACGGCATATATTGTGACAACGTTGAACTCTTTTAACTCCGAATGTCTATGATTTGACTGTGCTGTCCCTGTGCAAGAAGTAGTAGTAGTAATAGTAGTAGTGGTAGTGGTAGTAGTGAAAAGTAAAGTTTTTTTCGTTACAGACCCGGTTTGGCCCAGAGTATGGGTAGAAGCATGGCCGCGACACTACAAGGGGGTGAATGGTCAGCAGCAATAACCGGCCGCACTTTACTCCCGGGAAACACCCGGTACTCATTTTGCAGGAGACTGGGTGGGCCCCAAGGCCGGTCTGTACAGGTGGAAAATCGCGTCCGTACCGGCATTCGATCCTGAACCATCCAACCCGTACTCAGTCGCTATAACGACTGAGCTACCCGGCCCATAATAGTAGTAGTAGTAGTAATTGAAGAAGAAGAAGAAGAAGAAGAAGAAGAAGAAATAGAAGAAGAAGACGGTAATGATGATGATATGATGATGATAATAAAAAACCAAAGGAAAAATTTATTATCTAGCATGGAAAAAATACAACATGAGCCGCCACATGCAGTTACATTTGTATTTTTAAAGAAAGATAAAGCCTGATTTGTGTGAAAAATGAAAGTAGTCAAGAAATGTAATTAAAATATTTTTACTTACTTAACGTGGCGGGTGTGACTCCCTGCATTTCATGACCTCATCTCAGCTTGCAATGCAAGTGCACAGCGCTACAAGCACATCAGCTGGACTGCTCAGCATGTACTGTACCTCTCATTCGTTTTCAGAGTATCGGAGTCAAAAATCCAGTTTCCTGCTGGCATATCATTCTCCGATGTACGAACAGGACGGCCATTGGCGGATGTGTTAGAATGAAATGAGCAGGGTCAATTTCCCTCTAGCCCTAGTGGGTTCTGACAAATGTCCTGCAATAAGACATTGGCCGTTCGTTGTAAGGCGTATAGGAAATGTGTCCTTCCTGAAAACAATAGGAGAAGTGCAAGAGGATGAAACAGACCTAAAGGACAGACAGAATAAGAGCGGCGACCCACAAATAACCTCTCACGGTCGCGACCCTAAGTTTGCGGAAAATTAATCAGCGTCATAAAGAGATATTGGCAGTCATACTTCATCAGAAAATAAAGTTAGAAACTGGAAATATTTGGGGTGGTTATAGGATGATTATGAGATTGTCGTGGGTGGGGCATATAGCACGTAGGGGAGACAGGAGAAGTGCGTGCAGGGTTTTGTGGGAAGACCTCAGAGAAATGGACCACCTGAAAGACCTAGGCAAAGATGGGAGGATGACATTAAAATGGATCTTAAAGAAATAGAATGGGAGGTATGGACTGGATTGATCTGGCTCAGGATATGGATAATATTTTGAATGCGTTAATGAAACTTCGGGGCCCATAAGTTGCGGGGGAATTCCTTGATTAACTGAGGAACTGTTAGATTCTTAACAAAGACTCTGCTCTCAGATAGTTAGTTTGTTAGTCATAGTTCGTTAGTTAGTTATGTGTCGATCCAAATAGGCTAAATAAGAGATAACTGTCTTCGAAGGCACTAAAACTTACTTGGGCTAATATGTCAAGCTCTTTGTTAAAATTGTTTAAAGTCATGGTCCGTGGGAACACTGAAACACTCGGAAGAAACCCTGTTAGAGTGGCACTTTGTCTATTACAAATCGCATGTGGATTGACCTAAAGACGATACCGAATCAACGCGGTGAGCGACCGGCGACCGCATCCCTCAGCCTTCGCACGGTCCGGTTATGTTTAGGCCGACAAAACTACGAGTCCTCTGGTCCACTGTCGAACTCGGCAGTCCTTCTTATTGTACCAGTTCAAATCGACAGGTTGTTTCACAAGGTCTTAGTTTCGTTTTTTCTAAGATCCTGCTATATAATGGGTGCTTTCGAAATTTGAAATTTAAAGATTTTGTTGGAGAAATAAGTTGGTTTAGAAAGTCTTAATGAATCATAATAATTTGGAATGTAAAGTTTTAGTAAGTAGAAGAAAAGACTAATGCCAATTGCTAAAATTCGCCTTTTCACTTGCTGTTGAAAATTCGTTCTTCTGTGCTGTAACTAAACATGTGTGACAGGCCGGGTGTTGCAGAACTTAGTTTGTCACTAATTCTTAGTCCTCATACCGCAAATCAGATCAGCATTTAGACTTCGGATTTCTGGAACGCCGCGCCGTTTATTTACAAGCAATTACTCTCGTTTATCCACCTTTGTTTTGTAAAATTCTCACTTCATTCAAACCCATAAAAAATCGCGAGATTTATGTCTGAAGGTTCAAACAGCTCCTTCTCGGTAATCATGCAGGATTAGACACATGTTTGGGTGAAAATTCTCCCCCCGCCACACACACAATAACCGATTCCAAAATATTAACCTGTCTTTCTTTACCACCTTCTAGAATCACCAGTGTTCGGAGGAATCTGCAAGTAGATCTTTCATTCCAACTGCAGTCAATTTGTGCAAAATTCTGTGGTGCCAGTAAAAGTAAGGATTTTCCTGTTACGCTATAAAGACATAAGGGGAACACGAGTTAGAGCTGCACAAATTATTAAGCTCGGCACCAGAAGGTGCTAGCTGTTTATCTTTACAACCCGGCCGCTTTATTATTCGCGACAATTTTCATGTTGCTTAGTGAGCCCAAGACTTCTTCTGAACGCTGTGGAAGAGATAGAAGTAAGTTAACTTTGTTGGGCACATTACCACGGTGTCTCAATCGTACGGTCTGTAGCTTAGTCACTATAGTTACTGAGCTACCCCGCTTCTTCTGCAGCTTAACCACCCAGAAAATCGAAAGTGACTCTCAGGAATGTATGGCAGTGTTTGTGAGACAAAGACCCTCAGACATAGTGAGGCTGCTGGCTCTTTTATCTCTCAACCGACCATATTCTGTTTTCGCCGTACCAACTGGCACTCTTCGTCTACCCTGGAGGAGGTTTTGCGTGCTTTTTCTTCAGTTGAAAAGCAAATGCCAGGGTATGCCTAGCAAAGACAGGCACGGCCTGCACTCTTCCCAATTAGGCAATAATTTTTACGCGGTTAGTTCATCGTTAATTTTCGTTTGACCACTGTGGGTTCGAATCCCAGAAAGTCTTCCAACCAAAGTTGTAAATTATTTTGTTCTATATACTGTTTGTGTGTCAATGTGTACTGTACTACTGCCACCGGGTGTCAAACCAACTGCAGTTAACAGATATATCAATATCAAATATCAAATAAATAAGGAAACTAAATGTACTTAATATTACACACTTTCGGTGCGCTGGTTAACATACACGAACGGCCGAAACATATCGGAGTAATTAATTTGTATATGTTAAATACTGCATTTTTTATAAATATCATCTTAAAACTAAATGAAATTATAATGCATATGTAATGACATGTGTAATTTGACATTTTACATACACATTTTACCTTCAATCTAACTATTTTCCATCCGTCTAAAAATTATGAATTTTTATAACTGTAATTGTGTATGTGTACTACTACCATATATAAGTATATCGTGTTTATAATACTATCCACATATATAAAGGTAAAGTGATCCCGTTACAGGTCCGGTGTGACCCAGACGGTGGGTAGAGGTATAGCTCTACTGTTCCATGACTGCTGCACTAGAAGGGGGTGAGTGGTCAGCAGCACGCCCCGGCCGCACTTTACCCCCGGGAAAGACCCGGTACCCATTTTACAGGAGGCTGGGTGGGCCACAGTGCCGGTCTGGACGGGCGGAAAATTTCACCCCCACCGGGATTTGATCACGGACCGTCCAGCCCGTAGTCAGTCGCTACACTGACCGAGCTACCCGGCCCATACATATGTACTTATGTGTATGTGTATTTAAGGGGCTGTGTAAATAGGCACTTCGTTCTAAGCGGTAATAAGTTTTCATATACTTACAAATTTGGCAGCTCCATATGACATACCGTACGGTCTGAAGAGCAACTATGTTATTTCATTAATTGTTCTACCTAAGAATTTCGAAGGGCTTTGCACCTGAGAGAAACAAGTTCATCCTCTGAGGTTCCGTGCTTTCTAACTGAGGTGTTAACCTATTATTTTAATTTCCGGTAGGGGGTTAATATTTTAGGGGGGGAAAAATTGCAGAAATGGGCACAATGAACAGTGAGATGCTGTTCCGTTAGTTAGTTAGTTAGATATTCAGTTAGTGTGCAGTGACATGAAGGTGGAAAATTGGTACAGCGAGTGAGTTTGTATTGTGATTGGGTTTTTATGGAAGAAACAAATTCCTCCATACAAATTCGTCGCCAGTTGATAAAGTTCATCTTTGATGGCGAAATCAGAGTGAATCAAGTCAGAAAATGATACAGATAATTCGCAACGGTTTTCGAAGCGCTTCGAAGAGTGATAAAGCAGCGCAGTGGAGCAATTAATTTTGAAAAAAATGGACGATCGCTATCGAATTAGTCGTGTTTGAATTAATGAGGAAGCGGAAGTGGCTGTCCGTAAATGGTAACGAATGCGGGAACTAGATTTTTGAGGCTAGGGACTTTAAAATTTCTGCAAAGTTAGACAAATGCTGCCTTCCGCTTGGAGATTATGCTGCAGTATATTGATATTTACGTAGAATAGACGTGCTGCATGGAACATGATAATGGCCACTTATTCTGCTTTTATAACTCAGAAAATCGTATTTACTGAACAGCCACCGTATTCATATCTGCCTGAATTAAACGCCAGATTATTATCATGCCATTCATTTAAGTAAGATTGAGTTACTTCGGTGTTTAAATTAGATTTCGACCTATTATTTGGCATATTTTTTCTCAGTAAATGTAAAAGATTTTGACTCCAAGTGTTGTGTATTTACACTTTTCTAACTACGTCCTGTCTCTGTTTATACAGTGCAGTACTGAAGTTTCATGTAAATATTATTTAGGTCTACAAATTAACATTAGTTTTCAGTACATTTGCTGCATAAATAAATGAGTCTTCCAGGGTACAGATTCATTTTTGAAAAGCTAACATTTTTTGGACCACTTTGTTTCATTGCGGTTTAATTCACACAAGGTCGTCGTTTACGCTCTTCACAAAAGACTGCTAGTCTTCCCTATTCTAAGACAAATTTATGCACTCCACCCTCCTCACTGAACTAATTAAGGCGTGTTCGAAAAATAATTTGGTAAAGACTGTTATCTGTGTTATGTCTGTCCGCTGATGCTTCCGTCCTTCTGTCCGTCCACATAGATTAAACTCTGTTCCAGCTGCACAAATTTTCGTTAAAATGTTATATTTGGGAAATTTCATTAAAATATGTAGACGAAATTACAATTTCGCTAAAGTCTGGGGGGGAAAATGAGCACTTTACATGAATACATATTTTAATATCTTGGCGTATATGAGTAAAGTAAAAGTAAAGCGGCAAAGCCAGAGATTCCGAAAGTTCAGTGGAAGTAATTCACGTAATGTGGCGCCATACAGATATAAGGATAATCGGGGCAAACTCCAAATATTTTCGGTGTTACATTATACGTACATTTTGTACCTTGTAATATCATAGTACAATCTAAAGTTGGGTCTTCCAAGTGGTTTCCCTCTTTCATTCAATGTCAGTGAAAATTATTTCACTTATCTGAATAATTAATTGAATAAACGATCGTTGTAATGGACATCAGTAAGCTAGTGTTAACTACAATGAGGCTAAGAGATTGAATTCAGAAGCTTTCTATAAGAATGATCCACTGATTGATAAGCATCTTGCAGCACAGTAAATGTCCATGACACTGCTACTGTATCTACAAACACTATAAAGTTCATTGTTAATCACTGTAACGTAATACATTTATTTACCTAGTGACTGCTCTCACAAGTCAGCCAGATATTCCAACAAGAAATTCTGACGAACGAATGGAATGTATGTTGACAACAAGAGGGGGATTTTCCAGGTTTATGTTATTTTATGGGAAGAGTAATGGACATAAAGAATGAAATTTGAGGTTTTGAGGGCAGACTGTGGAAGATTCCAATTTTGTAGAAAGAAATAACTTTCAATTAGGAAAACAGTAGAGTGTCCATCTACCGCACTACAAATCCACTGCGTTAAGAGTCATTTAGAGTTTACTTTTTATAGGTTCTGATATCGGGTTGGGATTCCGTCAGCGACGTATATTTTTTTCTAGCTATTCTCTGACAGATTTTTGAAACTCTCGTTTGATCTTAACCGTTTATGAAACCTGCATCACCAGGACTTGCATCTTTCCCCAGTTACATTTATCCGCTCCAGACCCAATATACGTATTAAGCGAAGCACGAATATTCACACTTAAAATGCTGACGTTTTCTTCTAGTTTCTGAAATTCCATGATCAGATACTGAAGCTGTAACATCTCATTAAAATAGGAAGCGAAGCAATCTTGAAGACGGGGAAAAAGCTGAACTTGAGCCTAAGAAGAGGACAGTTAGTGTTTCGAAAATAACCGCAGGCTTAGCATCCAAGTATTTAGTGCACCTCCCAAGACCCGCACTTAATAAAATACAATTTATTTCACGAAATTTTATTGTGTTAAGTGCATGCGTTGTTAGGTGAATTAACTGTAAGAATATGCAAAATAAGGAAAACGTAAAACTGAGATCAATATGTTTGAGGACATTGAATCGAACGAGCAGCAAGCAGAGACAGCTAAGCAAAGAATTGCGAGGGTGTTAAGGGTGATCTCAAGCTTCCGCCGCGATGTAAGTTAGAGCTGCCCTCTTTTGGGTTATGTAGCCAGTAGTGGTAATTTCTTGAAGACGTTTTAGAACAGATAGTTTCTACCGAAACGTTGATGAGAAATTACTTTTATTGGCTGCATAATAACCTAGAAGAGCGCAGTTCTATTTAGGATGCTTTTTTGTTGTGAGGAGATTCTGAAGGAGAAGAGACCGAAGAAGAGGAGTGGACCGAAGAAGTAGAGGCACAAGAAGCGGCCGAAGAAGAAGAAGGGGCCGAAGTAGAAGAAAAGGCCGAAGACGAAGACGAGGTCAAAAAAGAAGAAGAAGGAAAAGAAGAAGATGCCGGAAAGAAGAAGAAGATGCTGGAAAGGGAGAAGAAGAAGAGGCAGAAGAAGAAGAAGAAGAAATCTCGTTCACCCCAATTTTCATTGCTCGATTCACTCATATCAACTTCAGGTCCTTTTCCACCGTCATTTGTGCTGCTGGAACCTAGAGCTAGTAACACAAATGACCAGCCTACGCTTCATGAGAAAGTGGCACTCCCTTAATTTGTCATTTGTTTTTAAATTCCGATAGTCATTATTTATTTTTTTCGCAAGTGTAAATTTTTATTCTTCTTGCCGAAAACATGTCCTGAAACCACCCTTCCCATTTTAACATAGCTTTAATGGGAAACCTGCCTGGAATGACGTCGTCTGTAATTACAGCGCCAGTTGAGGGAGCAGATGAGTCAGCGTGCTGGCATTGTGGGAACCCGAATTGGATTTTTGTTGAGGACTATAAATTTCACCTCATCCATAGTATACAGACCTGCCGTGGGTCCCATTATACCACCTATCAACATTTCTCCTCGGCTGAATTGGCTGAAGCGTGAAGCTGACCATCCTTCGCTCTCTATTGACGAGGTGAAGAATGCGTGGAGCCACACGTCCATTTTTCCTACGTCTTCATGTGTTGGTCATTAATAATCGGAAGGATAACCTTTCCTTTGCTTGAAACACTGAAGGACAGGGCTCGATTTTAGAGGAAAAAGCAAGAAATGATTTGTGACGATTCTAGTAAAATCCGAACTGGTTGACTTGATGTTGATTTGGCGGGGCCAAGCGGAGTGTCTGAGAAATACAGCAGGGGTTCTAGCCGTTTGGTTCCTAAGTAAATTTAGTCAAAATAAAGAAATGTATTGCTTTAGTTTGTCTTACGTTGCTACATTTCGTTACTGGTTAGTATCTTTTTTCTTGTTTGAATGTTGCTTATCTTGACGGTGAAAACTTTATTAAAAGTAGGGGATGTCGGGGAATGACGCCGTGTGGCTCCGTAGATAGCCACGGAGTTTCTAATTAGATGTGTTACCTTCTGAGTAATTTCGGCTACCCTGCAATTTCATACAGAAAATTTGTCCGTTAAAAAAATTACTGGTTTATTATCTCAATTATTATATTATTATATTATTATATTATATTATTTGGTGTTTTGAATACTTGATGTATTTATATTTTTGTATTTGTAACTCATGGCCCATTATAACTTCACTGAACCAGGTGTTCATGCTACTTCTGATGTATTCTGTTATTTGTGAACGTAATAAAGCATTAGAGAAAGAATGGTCCAAAAGACACAGGATTAGCTACCGTCTGTATCAGATCAAAATGTTGTTTAACATTAAAATGCATATTTGATGCCATTTTAAACTTTAAGCGATGTATCATAGTGGCTCTCATTGCAGCCAAATGACTAGTAGGTAGGAACACGTGCATGCAACATGTAATAAAACCGTGTATAAAAATTCTGTCTGTTGTACCACTCATGTTTGCACCGACACAATGTAATCTTATCTCTCGGCGCGATGCAGTAAACTCTTGACAGCTTTGATGCTTCTATATTTATCCTTTCTTATTGTTTCAGTTTGTGATATTCACAGCTTATACTATAAGAAGAGTGATGCAGGGACGCGCTTTGAATAATTTGTCCGTACTCGTTGACATATTTATAAAATAATGCGCTAGTATCTTGCCATCCCTGCACATTTTGTTCTCTTTTGTTGCTGGGTCACGTTTTTATGAGCCTGAGATTTGGTTAGATGAAGCGAAGATGGATGAGATGCATGGGCCTCGCTTTGGCATGTCCAGCCGGGTCGCGGTGAGGTTCATCATCGCCGATTTTTTCCACTTTGAATAGTACAGAAACGAATAATTTAAACTGTCTGGTTTTTGTGGCAAAGTATGAAGGAGAATAGAAATGTACGCAGGGCTTTAGTGGAGAAATCTACAAGGCAGAGAAAACATAGAAAACCTACGCGTAGACGGAGGACGATATTAAAAAGAATGTTAATGAAATAGAATGGAAGGACATCAAGCGGATGAATTTAGGTTAGGTTAAGTACATGTGGTGGGGGCCTGTGAGTGTGATAATGAACCTTCGGGTTCCATGAATTGGCGGAGAAATTCTTGACAAGCTTAAGAACTGTTAGCTTGTCAAGAAAGACAGCGTCATGTAATAGGGTGGGATTAAATAATGAGGTTCATGAAAACGTACTAAAAATTGACTGGCGATGGTTCTTTCCCAGGTCACGATTTTGATCCATTAGTGTATTTAAATATATGGTCCTAAATATGAAAACCGGAAATGGAGAAGTCGGACGAATCGAGAACTAGAAGAGATGTGTAAATGAAATAATGTAGTAAAATGGATAAAAGGCAAAGGATAAGCTGGTTAGGTCACCTAGTCAGAATGGAGGAGGATAGGATGCCCAAAAGAGTTTTCACTCAAGAATTGGAAGGGACGAGAAGAAGACGAAGACCCAGGAAAAGATGGAAAGAGGAAGTAGAAAGTGGTCTTCAGGTGTTGGGAGTGTGAAGATGGACATAGTTGATGACGGATAGGAATAAATGGAAGGACATTGTTCGACAGGCCAAAGCCCACAGTGGAGTGTAGTGCCAATGGAAGAAGAAGAAGAAAAAAAAAGTGTAATTAAAATTCTCAGCAACCGGCAGTTGTTATTTTTACTAGGGCTCGGACAAGACAAATTTGGAATAGTCATTCGATTTCAGTTATGTATAAAAGAATTTCTTAGATGTAAAAAAACATAAAGTTGCTAGGTTAAGAATTAGTGGAGCTACAAGTCCATTCCGCCCTACGCCTTTATGGCTAAACAAAGAAAATTTTGCTTTAGGTCTCTGTTCTTCTGAGACACTGAAGCACGGAGACCTCAAATACACCCATGTCGAAACCTAAAAATTTCAAAAATTTTCTGTAATAATCATATTATCTCAGATTTTGTACGAATGAGAAGACGATTAGTAAGACATTTTTTGGAAGTGAATTCTATGAAAGGCCTTGTGAGAATTTCAGTCGCAATTCAAATATTTTAGTGAAGGAATGAGCAATTGACGAAAACTCTCACCTTACCCAAGTCTTTGGGTCGAAATTTGAATTTAGGATCTTCTGAACATTAAATGGCCGTGCCATCCACTTGAATATGGCTTCCATCTTTTGCTTCTGATCACATTTGTACATGCACAAACCGTTTAGAAATCTGTGTAAGAACTTCCTGACTGAATCTATACAGCTTTAACGTTCTTGCAGAAATAGTATTTAACCAGCCAATAAATTCTCCGCCTTGTTCAGAATATGAAGGCCTACTGCTGCTAATGGGAGCTGATTCATCCGTTTTACGAAAGCCGAAACACACAGCTGTAACCGGCTGCGGTCCGCAGTTGGTCCTCGTACTGGGATTCCAAATATGAGATTTCGTGTATTAATTTTTTTGGTGATAATTTTTAGGGAAAGTGAAATTTTGATATTTGAGTCGGTCGAAACTCTCTTCATTTATTGAAACCTTTTGCATGTCACTTGCACTTCTTGTACTTTGAGAAATTCGAGAGATTTTATTGAACAGGATTAGAGGTCATCTAACGTTACAAGGGTCAAATAATATAAGACTGGAATTCGATCGGTAATGCTCAGTGTAGCATACGTTTCACTGATAGAATTTTTAATTAAAATGGACCCATTTTAAGTGGTCTGAGATGAGGAAAATGCAAAGAGACAAATAAGTGTGCGTTAATTAATGCTGCATATTCCTTCCTTGTACTGTACTTGTCACAGTACAAATCATTATTAACCTTTGTTCTACTCATCTACTTTTGATAACACGACTATATAAAATAATGGCGTCAAGTTAAAGTAATATAACGAATAATAAGACCTGAACATATATTTTAGTGGTGTTTGACGGGTTATTTTATGCATTTTAAATAATGGTTTTTATTTTACAATATATTATATATATATATATCGTCAGTACACAAAAATAACAATGTACTAAATAATGTGTGCAATAGATTACACTGAGTCTACATGTTTCGACCGATGGCGGTCATCATCAAGCCAAAAAAGAACATTTTTTTAAGGTGCAGAAATGTAGTACTCAATGGGATCCCATTTCGTTTACAGTGGAATATAAGATAATATATAAAGATTTCTTATTTACATTTAAAACTATAAAAATTGGGCGGTAATCAAGTAGGAAAATATCTTCAAAAGCAGTGTTATTTGTGGGCACATTTTTAGCCTAAATGCTGTCACGTTATCGTAAAAAGTGTGAAGAGTTTACTGTAGGTATTCGAGCAGCATACGTTTGTGTTTGTATGAATGATTATGCTACAAATTTCATGGAGACTTACATAATAGGAAACATTAAAAATTGCTCTTAAATCAAATTCTCCGTGTTTAACAGAAGGAACTGAAGGTTACGAATCCTCAATATGTACATACATTCACTGTTAAGGGAATCCTGTTCTTTGGTCTGTGATGTTGTCAGAATATCTCGACATGTATATATATACTGTCACCTCTCAGTATTTGACAGGTAGCATTGGGATTAAGACAGCATCAGTATATATTTTATTGTGTAAAAATGGTGCTAAAAGTCAGAAACAATGAACATGTGTATATTTTCATCTATAAGAGACCTGGATTTGACAGATGGCGTCAGTCATCATACGACCTCGACAAATGCATGCTTTCACGCATAGGAGACTCCTATTTTCAGACAGATGGGGCTGATTTTCAGGCGAGTGCAACGTGTATATAATGTCTTCACATATAGGAGATTTCGCTTGAATTTCGAACAGAACAAAACTACGCATTCCTATTATTTGTGGTGACGCAGTTGGTTGAGGCACTGCGCTACAAGCCGCAAAGTCGCAGGTTCGATTCCCAGTGGGGCAATTGGGATTTTTCAATGACAAAATCCTTCCGTCCGCACTATGGCCCTGCAGTCGACTCAGCCGCTAATAGAAATGAGTGCCAGGTTTATCCCCTTGGAGTAAAGGCGACCGGGGTCTAGGGCTGACAACCTTACCACCTTTATTTGCCGGCTTTCTAGAAATTCTTGGAGCCTCGAACTCCTGTAACAATAACGGTATGGCCAGCTCTGTAAAGGGAGAGCTTTACCTCCTCTTCTAGGCTTGTATCATTTTTTTTTGCAAGTTCAGTTTTTTCCTGAACCCATAAATTTGGGTAAAGCAAAAGAGTTTATATTTTCTTCGTGGTGATCGTAGTGTTCACCCTTCTCTTGCAGTTTGCTGGAACTTTACCACATCCCGCAGAAACAGACACCGCTGTTTCTTCACTCATAACAACAAGGGCATAACTTCAGAAGGAATAATATCCTTTCATGTTCCATTATTGTAGCGGTAATAACTGGCGAGTGGCAGGTACCCACTGCGGACTGTACTGTGTCAAACTTACGGCCTTGTTAATTAAACCGAAAAATTTTAAAGCCACATGGAGACGTTTCAGTCATTTAATCCTAATGTTGGTTTGTTACAATTCTATAATAATTTTTTTCTTATCGTACTGACTTTCCATAGCAATTTATTTGAAGAAACATGGCACAAAGCGTAGGTCCAATATGTAGTCATATTGCGAACAAACTTCTAACTAAACAAAGTGTGTAGAACTTTCAACCACTGGTCTCATGGCACTAAAATAACGGGACCAGCTCGACAGTTTTTGCAGGCACAAGAAACGGAATATTTAAATCTAAAAGGCTGAAGAAACGTTGTTCCTGAGTAGATTAAGGTATACAGGGGGAATGGACATGCAGCTCTAAACATTCTTAAAATCAATACTGAATTAATTTAGTGGTAAGATTCTTGCTTCTACCATTTTACCCCCAGAGAGTGGGCTCCTGTTACCCACTGAATAGGATATTTAGTAGGCTCCAGAAGCCGTTAAGAACGCCTGGGTGAAAATAAGTATCTCTTGCCTTTGCCGGAAATCGAAACGTATTTCCTCGGCTATACGGTTCCAAGCTTAGTCACTACTCTAACTGCACTGTCCTGTCATTGCCTTGGTTGTTTTGGCAAGAATTCTGTCAATATATTTAAAGAAATTTGACGATGATTTTACGCACTTAATAAAAGTCGCAAATTTGAAACTGTCTCGCACTTAGAATGACTGCACAAATAAGAGATGGGGTATAATACTTTGTATTGCGGAAAAAAGAATATCCTACATGGAGCAAATGAAGGAAGGCTGACTGAATTGGACGCATCTTTCATAGGAACAGCATTCTAATATACTTTGTTGAAGGAAAGATTTAAGTCAAAGAGAGACGAGGAAGACGAACTATGCAGCTAATGGATGACCTTCAGAAAACAAACAGAAGTTGGAAGTTGAAGGAGGACACTAGATCGCACTGCGTAGGGAAATTGTTTTGAAGGATTCTATGTAAGTGTCGTAAAACAGGCTAAACGATGGTGATATTGAAAGCTGTAAAAAGAATGCAGTTCCCAGCATAAAAAGCAGTCCAAAAGTCAGTCAGCCTGTGGCATGACCTGTCGAAGTCGAATGCTGTGATTCGTCGTCCAGCTGTAGATCTGAGGAGATGGAGGACAATCTTGTAATTTTTCTTTCTTTCGACGTTGAAGAAGGAGATATAATTTTCCAACAAATCAACGGCACATCCCACTGCCACATGGCACGAAACCTGGAATAAAAAACTCGATTAAACCCACCCCCCCACACCCCCCCCACAACCCATAACAACCCCAAAAAAAACAAACCCAACGACAAATACAAAAAATAAAAA
>Ga0131853_10010438_pt1 | contig 16975 bp, 14 predicted proteins | sample TergutLab28metaG_FD_92764 | JGI IMG/M metagenome (GOLD analysis project Ga0131853, IMG submission 92764) | Labiotermes labralis P1 segment gut microbial communities from Petit-Saut dam, French Guiana - Lab288 P1 (version 2) (version 2) | ecosystem: Host-associated > Arthropoda: Insects >...
ACGAAATGATTCCAAATTTTCTTTCCCCCCCCCCCCCAAAATAAAATGTCTGCTAAGAAAATGTATTTTATTAATCTTACACACTTAATATACTGTTGCTGTGTCCATCTTCATAGTCAGTGTCTTCATCTTCCTCACTCTCACTCCTGACATTCCCACCCTCTTCACTGCTATTCCTCAACTTGTCATAATCAGTCTCATCCATTGCCTTGGCTATGCAGCAGTTCTTAAAACCCTTCACAGTCACTTCAGTTGAGATACACTGCCTTGTTGTTATGATCCACATTGACCAAATAATCCATTAATATTTCTTGGTTTGTAAACTTACATGAAGCCTTGAGGTTTCACAATTTTCTCTGTACTTGGTGTTAGGGCTTGGTGTTAGGGGTGTTATGAATTTAAATACATGTGTTCTGGATATTTGTATTGTGTGTATGTGTGTGTGGTCTGGTCAGTCTGAGTTTATGATTTTTTTTTATGGCTTAATTTGCTGATTGTTCCAGGTTATATTTTTGATTGTAGTTAATTTTTCAGTAGCCACTTTCTTGTTACTACTCTTGGACTATATCTGTTCTCAGGTACATATCTGAATGAGTTACTGTTTCTGTGATTCCCAGTGATGGAAAAATAACTCACTCTAAGGGATCCATCAGGTTAGATACTTCTTTGCATGAAAACTTAAATAGAGCTGGCTTCCAAAACGTTGCACCTCTTTAAGAAATTAGGCGATGGATGTATTCCCAAAAAAGAAGATTGTGTCATTTGACTTCTATTATGCGGTGTTCTGTCTTTTGGATTTCTTGACCCTTGAAGCTGGGACTAATAGGTTGTCCTGATACAGCAGTGCAGAATTACCCCTCCCTGCTGCATAGTATTTCAGAAGAGCATAGATTTGGCATGATTTGGCGACGAAGGCCTTGGTTTATCTCCGCATGGTCCTGCTCAAAGTAACCCGGTTCAGCACCGTCCAGTTCAGCACTTCATATGCAAAGTTTAGACGACCTCACATATTCAAGTACCACATTTAAGGAAAAACCTTGTCTTGTATTCAACAAATATGGTAATATTTATTGCTAGGTGTATAATACCATTTTCAGAGTGTATATCAGCACTCTTTTTATTACAGCTCACTCTACTGCCAGCCATCGCCTTAATACTGTAATCCATATTTGAAGAAGATGCTGCCTCGTGGATATTTAATCCTTATTAAACATGATGGCAGGGATGGCTCAGTCTATCCTGTCACTACATCAACTTGTTCAGTTGGTAGAGGACTGCAAAATGACGTACGCATTCGTGTGCAATCAGTCTCATTAGAACACTGTGTAATTTACACATCAGAATTCCAGCCGGTAAGGAGTCTTGAAGGCAGCAAGAGAATGAGTTCTTGTAGTGTGCTGCCATTTAATAGTTACTGTATATGATGAACCCTTTGTCAGAAAGTGTCGCTGAAGATGTAATGTTTTATTATCAAAGCCTTGTAAGGAAACTGAAAACTGCACATTTATTGTGACATCATTTGTAATTTGTTGTATTCCATCATAGGATTGTTTGTTTTTTGAAACCCATAAAGTTTTTAAGTATAAATCATTTCATTTGGTACACTGGTCATTTCAGACCCACTGTTATCACTGTAAATCAGTGATATATGAGAAACTGATCCATACAAATCAACACACAACATAGTTCCCCCCTCCACCCCAAACAAAAAAAATCTTGTAGTTCAGATGGTGTTGTGGAGGTGCCAGATGGCATTCATGGGATAACTCTGAAATCATATTAGGGCCACAGAACAGCTCAGTTTAATGTGATGCTGTAAATGCCAGGAAAATGGTAATTTTTTTTATTTTGAAAACATACATTTCTGATCACCAGGAGTTATTTGTAGTATTACCTATAAATTTTCAGTAACCTGTCTGATAAATCTGCACTTTTGTTACAGGCATTGTTGAGGAACTTAAGCAGTTCCAACCCAACTGAAATTAATAAGGTGCCAGTTCGTGACAGTGAGCATGCTCTAGAACATGGTGATATAATAACTACTGGTGAAAGGTGAGGAATTGTTTGCCAATTGCAGTTCAGTGACAGGGTAGTTAAGACCCAGGCACCATGTGCAGCCAAACCTCTTCAAAAATTTGATTTTTGTGCTTGCTAGACACAGCATGCATGTAATGTGAAATAAAGTAATGCACATTATCCTGAGACATAAGAAAATTTAGATTTGTTGTAGAAATATAAAAACTTCAAATATTGGTTGCATATTGCTTTTATATTTACCGGAATGATTACAGGTGTCTGTCGGTGCATGACATGACCATGTTTAAACACCAGGCAAAGACAGTCCAGGAGTTTTCATGCAAGAATTTTGTAATCCAAGTAGTTGTCAGAATTTACCTTTATTATCTGGGAATATGGATTTTAGCTCTTCTACAGCGCTGGCAGCCATATTTTCAGTGCGATTGCGATAACATTAGTGTCAACAATGCACTTCTTGTTCATCTGTATTGCACAGATGCATGCTGTGCTCAATAAAGTTTAGGGCATTAGATGATAGTATTTGTGATGCTTTTTAAAATTGATTGTGTTTGAATATAAGATTTTGCCCCATTTTTACAGGTCATTTCGTTGGGTATACCACCCACAGTCTCAATACTATGTATCTAGTAAAGCAAAGGGCACTAGACCTCTATCAGCATCATCACTGCCTGATAGTACTGGAATGGTTGATGTACCTATATCAGTACTGCAGAATACTCTAGGCAGTCAGCCTTTCAATAAACAATCTGTAGATATAACAGGTAACAGTGATTTAATAATTGACAGCTTTTTGTATTGAAATACCTTTTACATATTTTCATATAGTAGAATTGTGGAAGCATGTAATCCTACCCCTCTGCCTATGATCCATTAACTTTTGGGTTATTTGTATGAAGTTTATAAGATTAATGCATAGTGTGGGGGTAGCATCTCCTTTCTTCAAATGTGCTGAATGGATTTGGTAAGTTTCACATATGGTGCAGTAGACGGTTCATATCATTCCCATAAATGGTCTACATAATTAAGATGAAATCATACAACATGGTGCAATTTCTGACGTTGGGGGATGCTTATCAGGGTTACGTTTCTGGTAGGAAGTGTTACGTGTGCCATACATTTTTTGTCTTTTTTATAAGTACTGTATTTATCTCAGTATAACACTTGAATTTTTTTCTTAATGCATTATCTGAAAGAAGGTTGAATTATAACTTCTTGTGACAGTAGTCATTGTTCTGTGGGGGTTTTTTTTAATTTGAAGGTATGAAGGATGAAAGTTGTCTGACATGCAGAATCATTGTTTATTAGAATAGATACAGGATGTACTTTTACATTTAATATTCCTTGCATATTTTGAAACATACTTGATTGTGTATTCATTTAGTAATTCTGACAGTTCGTTGTGTGAATGTACAGACATACCTTTCTGGTGGTGATCTCAGTGTGATGAGGTAAAGATCCGTACTTGTTTGAATGTTTTTACTGGATGGAAGGAAGTCTGCAATGGTCAGCTCCTTGCATCTGTGATCCTGTAATGGGTGCCACTGGTGGCCTTGATGTGAACACTTAAGATAAATTGGCTTCTGCAAATGAATTGCATTTTTTCTAGGAAGTAACCTTCCATGAGAGTTTTGGTATGTTCTGTTGTGATTGTGTTTTAACATATTGCTTTGTGCCTCTTGATCCTGTAACTTCCGTAATGGTTGTAGCATGATTTTATGTACAGGGTTCAGTACATAAGTGGTGGCAACTATTCCTTTGTGAGGGAAGTAAAAAAATATTGCAATATTTGAGTGGATTATGTTTGAAAGCATGTGGCATGTACTTGTAAACAGTGTGTTGGGTGTACGTAAAGGAACCATAGGTAGGAAGCAAGCAAACCACATGCATTTTTGCCCGCAGTTTTATTGTCTTATTGCGGTGTACAGTGAGCATGGAACAAAGAGTACAACACAAGCTACATGTAAAAACTGTTGACAACATTCAGATTAGTCCCTGTGGTTGCCTACAATTTATTGTGAGTGATGAGAAATGTGACCATTGACATCGTTTGAAATGCTGATCTGTGTCAATTTACACACAGTTGCTGATAAAATGCCCTTCTCTGCAGATCATTTCCCATACACTGGTTGGCTCAGTTTGGGAATCAGATGATAGTCACGTGGACTGAAGTCAGGAAAATGGGGAGAGTGTTGTAACACTTTACAAACTTTAATGCCACAGGATGTTCTTAAATGTTTGGCACTTAAATGCCTTGTGTGATGTATAGGAGATGAGAATTTCAATGAGAGCTGCATCATGAGACCATTTAAATTTCCAATCTTTTTTTTAGAGTATCCCATACACTTGATTCTGGCACCAAAGGGTTGCAAAGTTGTCATATTATTTCACCAAATAAATATGTTAATTTGTATTTTTAACACCATACACTTAATTCTCACACCAAAGGGTTGCAAAGTTGTCTCATTGTCTTACCAAATAAATGTGTTAATTTGTGTTTTTAGTTAGATAGTTCTGTTTTGTAGAGAGGAAGATGGAATTATCTCCAGCACTTGTGGCTGCAAACAGGCAGTCTACTGCCAGTGGTGATGTGTCAATAAGCCCTTCAAAACTTGTTGCTGTTGTCAGTCCACAGAGAAGACCACAAAGTGAGAAGAAGGTATACAAACACATTTCAGTGAAACCAGTGATTATTAGTGAGTGGAACTGTCTTGGTGTTTCTCATTTTGCAGATACATTTGCAGTTTGGGTCTGTTTCTACACAGTAGCAATACCATAGGCATTGTAATGGATTACAGGATGTCAGAATTCATTTACACAATTTTTTTAACTGCTGTAACTGTGATTTGTCAAATTTCGTATCTGAGTAAATGAACAGTTATGTGTGAAGGTGCTGTCTTATTGTTCCGTTGATTAATAAATGAGTTATAAAATTCTGGACTTAATTATGAGTCTAGTGCACCAAGTTTGATAATTGCAGACAGATCTTGTTGTGCCTTATTGTGCCTAGTTATGCCACCATATTTAGTGTGTTTTAAGGCATGCACCATCCTTAATTCTTCCAGTTTCTTGCAAATATTTGCACCTCTGCTAGGCATTTCTGGATGATATTTGTGCAGTGCTAAAATGTTTCAAAACATGCAGGCATTTTGTCTGCAAGCAGTCAGAACCTAAAGGACCTTTTGTTAGCTGTCTCACAGAACATATTGTGGTGATATGCCACCAAATTCAGTAATAATTTTAGTGATTATTTTTATTGAATATTCTGAGAAAATGCAATCTGAATGGGTCACTGCAGGACATGAACACTCAACAGAAGGGATTAATGTGCTGCCATATGGTGAACATTGAGTGACCTGATGTGACAATCATTTGGCTAACCTTTTAGTGTTTTCTTTTCATTGAAGGTGAAGAAGGTTGTTGCATATAATAAGAGTGCAAGCAGTCATGGGAACAGACAGCTGTGGCTCTTCACTGATCATGCACTCCTGGAGTGATCCTTTTCAGCGAACATTACACTTTGATTCTTAAATGCTTTTCAAGACCACAACACACTTATTCCTCCTCTACCTTTCTGGTGTTCAGATTTTATTCTTTTTATTTTTTTCTAATTACTTTATTTGATTTGCTTTGTTTATTTCGGTATTTGCATTTTGTGTTTTGATTTGGGATTTTTTATTTTTTTATTTTTTAGCTTTTTCAATATTTTTGCCTTGAAATAACTGGGATGTTATATAAATTTTAATGCATGGTTTGTGAAAAATGTATTATTTGAACAGAAAAAGATAAAGTTGTGAAATTAATGCCATTGTGTGTGTAATAAAATAGATTATGCAGCATAACCTAGAAGTGCCATAAATTTTCATGTTACCTAAATGTATAAAAGGAATTTCTAGGATTTTTATATATATATATATACATATATTCAAATATGTTAACAAAGGTTTAAAGTTGAGTTGGAGCCTGGTAGAACTGTGGAGATGTACTTAGGAAGTAATTGTAATTAAATGTATGCTGTAAGCATGGGAAATGGCTGAATGCCAAATTGTAATAAAGATGTATGAGGAAAGGGAGTTTAGGAAGAACATATAAGAGATGTCACGAAACAGTAACATAACAGTAGAATGTTGGCAACGCTGATGAACAGCCAGCAGTATGCTTGATGTATAAAATTAACATGAACAGAATATGAATTTCAAAATTACAACAATTTTCATTTCCCATTCAGTTTCTGTTATAAATGTCTGATAATTAGCCTTTAGGGGATAGATTTAAATGCCAGTTTTATCTCTTCACCTGAGTTTTTGTGGCTTAGCATGGACATTTAAACTGTTACCAAGCAATTACACACAGACTAGCATACAGCATGCTAGACCATTCACTAGTATCTGTCAGAGGCCTTCAATAGCGTGCTACACCATTTACCATCATGGTCTCTTAGAATGATATAGGTTAATAAAGAACTTGTATTTAGCAGATTTTATGTTATATGGCAATACATTTTAATTACCATGTAGCTAAGATTGTTTCAGAAAGACCAGGAGTGTGTCTGTGGATCATTTATTAGTAAACCTGTAACTGCTACAGTTTTCATGTGTTTGTCTTATTGCAGGTTTTCTTGATTTTTGTAGGATTGTGCTATCTGCTAGCACTCAACTGACTTAATTTAGCCATGAACGTTGATCATTGTAAGATTATTTCATCTTGCGCTAGTGTTTAGTCCGTTTCTACAGAGGACCCCTTACAAAGTCTAATTGTGTAGACTTCCCCAAAATTGTTTTTATATGCAGGCCTGTTATGCACATCCTGTGGTACAGTATTTACATTTAGGGCATATCTTTGCATTACTATGTTTGAGTCTGTTTAAAAATTAATACAGAAGTATTTTATATAGCAGTAATGACAGGAGTTGTAGGACTGGCTCTTCCTATCTGCATGTGCCCATGTGGTAAAAATGTCTACCATACAGGCACAGGAGTCTAGCCAAAATCTGGACACTTCCACTGATGTTTGGTCATTTATTATTGCAGCATCAATGCTGTGACCTTACCTTATGATATTTGGCATTATGCTGATAAGGTTTTGGAGTTAATTATTGTGGTTTTTTTGTCAAATATTTTTATGACATTTCCTACCCTTCATTAGCCACCACTGTTCAACCACCAGGTAATTACATTTCTTGTACTTTGTCAGTTTTTCACGTTCAAGCAGACAATTCTTGGCTGTATATGTTTTCTGTAAAGGACTCTTTATTTCCTTTTTGCATACAGATATATTCCCCTGTTTCCTGTTGATCATTCATCTGTTTCCTGTTGATATCATTCATGTCCTTGAGGACAGATGTGTGCAATTTTTATTATCTACTTTGGTTTACACTCTGCATATCATTTAACTAATTATCCATATTCATCTGCCATTTGGAGAACACCAGCTCTTCTCAATGTTCTGACTGATTTTTGTGGTTTTTCTAAGCCCTTCCATATAGACATCTGCATACTACCTTGATCAGACCATAAGCACCTCCTTCATATCATTTCCAATTTATTTACCAAACATCTTATGCTAGATAATTCTGATACAGGGAGCATCATGTAATAAACCACATACAGATGAATTTTTATGTTTTGGTATTATGGAGTGTTTGAGTGACAGAGGACTTGGAATAATGACATCAGTGGTGCTTCCACTGCTGCTGATGCATGTAAATCAAGTTTGATTGTCTGTAATGTTTGTGGCTTGTACTCTGGATGTACCTGGGTAGAAGTTAGTCAGGGCAAGAATTATCCTGAATTGTAATTTTTGTGATTGCCCCCAGTCCCTTGACACTGTTGCTAGAGTCATGTAAGTGTTGTGCCATGACTGTTTCCTTTCACTTTCCAGTTCATCATTCACAAATCATTTTTTCATGTGGTACCAATAATCCTACGTATTGACACTGACAGTGCTAAAAAATGAATCATATGTAAATAAAGTATATTCTTTTCTCAAGAACGTTTGTATTGTGAGCAGATGCTTGTAACAGAATCCTTGGAGTTGATGTTGTCATTCTTGTTTTTGTTAATCACAACATATAAATCTAACAAGCTTCATCATGCAGTGTATTCAGCTTGTGCCTGCTGTGGTTTCATTGTGCCTTATTGAATTTATAGGCTGCAGAAGCTACAAATGTAAGTTTGCCAGCTGGTACATTAGTAACAGCATCAAGGAACCAGTCTTCTGCAAAGAGTGTAGACATAACACCACCTAAAAGGAAGTCAAACAGACTGTACAGTAAATCTGCAGGGAAATCAACAGGGTCGGATGATGGGATGAAGACATTGCAGCATGAACGGTCTTTGCAGGTAAAATAAAAAGCCTCTTCTTCCTCTCTTTTTTACTGTGTGTTACTTTGAATGCCAGTTTCTGTACAAAACCATTTTTCATACACTATAATACAGAATGATCACTGGAAAACTTGCAACTTTAAAAGTCATGCAGAAAAAAAATGTGGCCTACTTATATCTTGACACCTACATCAGTTGATACAGAAATAAATTTTGTTTGAAATGACCCAGTTGTTTGTTATTTTCTGCTGATGCCACTAGGCTTGAGGATGGCTACCCCTGATGTAAAAGAGTTGGTATGTTCTGCAGGTGTGGAGAAAGAGTCGGTAACAGCTGTACAACATGCATTTCACACACAATCTGACATGAAATCACCCAGCCAAGTTCCCATTTATGTCTGATGGAAGACATTCAGGCAGAAACTTGCTTTTCATTAGAGAAGACAAGAGTCCTGGTCTGCCTGCTGTGTCTGATGCCACTGTGGAGCATGTTTGGGCTTCCTTCCACATAGCCTATAAAAATCTGTGCACTGATATTGTGTGTGTATGCAGAAAGCATGCTGCACACCCGTTACTAACTCCATTGCCACTTGTAAAGCACACTGCTCTTGTGGGAGTAGCATTTTCTAAAGGTACTGGCATCTAGCTGCAGTTGTGTGCAACAACAATCACCTCATGTCATTTGAAACAAAACTTTGAAGAGTTTCTTTATCAACTGATGTGATTGTGAAGTTGAAAATATAAAGCAGTTCTTTTGTGCTCACCGTGTAGTGTAATGGAAACTTTAAATGGAACAGATTTGCAACCAGAGTATAGGTGATGTATTATTCAGGAAAACTAAATGTTTTGTGAAATAATTAAAAATATATGCTCTCTTTCATATTTACAATAACTGCGTTTTGTTAATTGCTGTAATAATGCACTAATGGTGGCAGTGTTTTGGTTGCTGGACAATTGCGCAAATATAAATCTGTGTCTGGAAGATTTATGTGTTTGTACTGTCCACTAATGTACAGCTGAGGTCACTTGTAAGTTGTGTCAAGCTTGTTGAACTGTATTTACATTGCACGGTATAATCTGCTCACAGCATACCACAAATCTTATTCACTGCCCACCTCAAATGGGAAAGGGGCTTGTTTTGAACAGGATGCTGAGTAAAATTAAGGAAACTTTAATTTCAATACTAGATCTATTAAAGAAGGTATTTGCATGGAGCATCATTGTTTAATCAGTAAATCCAGGAAACCAGATGTTTATTCCATCCTGAAGCATTGTGGAGACTGCTGAATTTGAATGTGAATCATGGAGTAACAGGGTGTGGTACTCATAAATGAAAAGTGTTGGCAGAGAATGCGCCTTGACTCGTAAGAGATGTTGGTGTGCAGTTAAAACCTTTTGGTTACTTCAGGAGTTCCATTTTAAATTAATTTTCTGTCTCTGTTCTTCCAACTTTTGTTAAAACAATAAATACATTGGATTTGAAAAATACTGTTGTGTGGGATGTGATGCCATGTAGTCTGGTAGATGTGTTTTAACATTTCAAATGAACTTGCTGCCTCCATCCTGAGACTAGGTTTATTTATTTATTTCTAAAGATGGAGACCGGAAGTTCGTCTGAAATACCGCACCTAGCTACCAAACTACATGTTGTCACATCCCAGAAGACAATGCATGGTCACTGGTCTGGAGAACCTCAGTTATTACAGCAAATTTAATGTCACTTTCTTCAATGGATAACTCAAGTTCATAAATTTATAAATAAATCCATCAACATGATCAGTTATAGAGAATGGAACCTTCCTCTAAGATTTAAGAAACTTATTTTTCTTTCACATAATTAATCCTTTGGTGCTGCGCACCTAAGTATGTATCACTTGTTGTACACTTGCACAGCGCTCAGCTGTTATGTAGTGCTTTGATATATACAGTTGTCTGTGTTTGAGTTTGAAGCAGTTTTCTTTATCATAATATTTGCTCCCCACCCCCTTAAACACACTAATTTAATTCCAGTGCATAAGTGAGAACATCAAGCCTACTACTTTAAATTATTTGTACTACAGAGAGTATTTTTTATCATGTCCTTGAGCACCTGCAGCTCTTGTGTAGGTATTATCTTAGGAAATCTGCAGCAATCAGTAGAAATTTCACAAATGCTCTGCGACCACTTGCACTGTGCTGGTAAAGTGTAACCAAGTGCCCACAGCTTGGCTCAGACTGTAGTAGGAATCACCCAGTGATATGTTGGCTAGCGTATGTGCATAAGCCAGGACCAGTTTCCTAAGCTTGGGGTATAGAAAATCCATCTCCCTGCATTTGATTGTGCTTGTACCTGGTACACATGTATGATTGAATGTGCAGGCATTGGTGACCACTAGGAAGACCCGTAAGTCTGTTGGCACACCGCAACGTAGCCGAATTCCAAGACTTGTGTATGATTTCAAGCATTCTCGTACTGGAACGCCTCGGAGCTCTAAAAAACCTAGTACTCCAAGTGGAAATTTTAAGAAAATGGCTGCCATCTCTTCTGTGAGAAAGGTACTGTTGAAAGTAGAGAAATGTCACTAGACCCACATCTCAAAGTTCGATCTTTGTACTGATTTGTATACTTGAGGATGAAAAGTGCTGCATGACATACATTGTGTATGTTTGTTTTACCAATAATTATCAGTATGTTCCATTTGTTTATTATTATCTGGTAGCAAAAATGGACACTACATGAAAGCCAGTGTGTTGAGCATATATTCCTAAATATTATAATGAGGGAGGTTTTAGATAGGGGTGAAACACATTTTATATTTCATGCATTTTTCCTAAGAGTTTTCAGGTAATTAAACCAAATCTAGTAACAGAATTTTTGTGTTTGGTGTATATTTCTAACTTGTTATTCTGTTGCTTAATTTTTGTGTTTTCTGAAGAGCTCCTCTTGTCATCGTACAGTATTTGTGCTCCACTACTGACTTCTCATTTGCAGGTTTAGGCACCATTGGCACAAATACCTTATTTACTCGAATGCAAGACTTTGGCACTTAAATATATGAAGTTGTCTTAAATTCAGTATGAAGCACTGAACTGCACCACGCCAAACCAGATCATTCTGAACTGGACCTTGTGGAGCCAAACCAAGGCCTGCATCGCCAAATCTTGTGAGATCTGTGCTCTAGTGGGATATTACGCAGCTTAGAGTGGTAATTCCCACCAAAGTTTCAGGACACCCTATCGAACGCAGCTTCAAGGGTCAAGAAATCCAAAAGCTTGAGGAAAGTTTACTGACACAGTATTCTTTTTTGGGACTTTCTCGACTGTCCTAATTTCTTCAAGATGCACAGTGTTTGGAAGCTGGCATTGTTTCCTCTTTCAGGCAAAGAAGCACCTAACCTGGTGGACCCCTTAGTTTCAATTGTTCTCAGTCACTGGACACCACAGAAACAGTAATGTACCTGAGAGCAGGTCTAGTCCAAGGGTGGTAACAGGAAAATGGCTATTGAAAAATTAAATATTAACTACAAGACTCAAAAATATAACCTGGACCAATCCACAAATTAAAAACCATAAAACGAGCCATGAACTCTGATCAGACCACAGACATGATACAAAAATTCGGGTCGATTTTGAATACTAACTGTGGAGAAAATTGTGAATCTTCATGGATTGAAGCAAGTTTATAAACCATGCAATATAAATGTTGTATTTAGTCTGTTTGATCTCGATGGCATGGCAGAGCATCTCACCTGAAGTGACTGAAGGTTTTTAAGAAGTGCTGCATATCCATTGCAGTGGATGGGACTGATGGTAATATGTTGTGGAATGGCAGGGAAGAGGATGGGAATGTTAGGAGTTGGTGTGAGGAATATGAAGGCACTGACTGTAAATATGGACACAGTGACACTGATTGATGAGGGCAGTTAGTATCTGACAGTGTGAAGTTAATAGTAAAATATTTTTTCTTAGCAGACATTTTATTGTTGGGGGTTGTCTTAGGTTTGAATAAATATATATTCCCGGCATTTTTTTTTCGTGTTCAGGTAAATAAGGTGTGTGTGCATGCGCTCTCTTTATAGTATTTTTCTCCTCTTCTGTGGTTGTTGGTTACAAGTGTAGAATTTGTGTGACTGCTTGCAGTTTGTTTGGAACCATGTCCTAGTATATTCATTCATCCAGTTAATATTTTTCTATGGGAAGTTTCTCTCCATCTGTCTGTCTTTGCAGCAATGACTTCTTAATATTCTCAGATTGAATGAATAAGAACGTAACTCCTATTAACTCTTAAGCTCCAGATTTAAATCCAGTTTGTAAAGTTCTGGATGTATGGGTATTGTTACAGGAATGTTAATTGTTCAAGAAACTACTGGATGAACTGCACCAAAAAAAAAACTTTCAATTTAGCTACAGAAATTACAGAAATAATGTCTTAAACAAGCCACCTAAAACTAAATTTTGGCTTACAATTCAGAGTTGAAGTGTTCATGATGGTATACCCCCTTCCACCCAGTCATTAATAAGCAGTTCTTCTTCCTGGTGTTTGAACGATAAAAACGTTTCTTTATATTTTGGATATACACTGTTGTGTTCGAATCTTCAAATGTTGTTCATATACATTCACCAAAAAGAGGCAGCTAATTGGCTTGAGGAACAGCTATGGAGTCCAGGAAACAATTAAGCGCATTTGGTTACATTTGTTGGGTGGGGGTACAAAATTCAAATGAAATGGTGTGTATTGTTTTTCCAGCATGAGTGTATGACCTTGGGAATTGTCCATACAATAGTGAATGCTAAATTGTGGCTGAGAATTTAATCTATAACATAAAATGTTAATGGAAGCGAAGTGCTGCTTTACCATTGGATAGGGGGGAGTGGAGTATGTTGAGTCTCAGTGTGTTAGCAGGAATGGTAGTTCCACCTGCTGTTGTAAGTCCTTCATAGCCATGAAGGTCTTAGCCATTAATTAACTGAAAATGGTTGTGTGTAGCAGGACCAGTGGATAAAACTTGGAGGGGGGGGGGGCCATAGCCTTGATGAATCTCTTCCCCATGCTTCCTGTCTGAGGAAGTGACAGTTTGCTAGGGAAGTCAGGCTGCCAGATTGCATTCACATTGGGCAGTTTTACTATGAACTGCAAACTGTTGTTTCTACTTTTCTTTGATGACCGAGTAAAGTACAAGTCGATGGCCAGTAGAACAGCAATGTGAGGGTGGCTTATTTGAAGGGGAAGAACCTGTTCCAAAAATAGGGCTGAAAATGTCATCTTTGCTTGCTGTTCACATATTTTGTAGGCTGTCAGATCCATCGGCTGCATCGGAGTTAGTGTTGCCATTTGTTTCACCTACAAGAATTCCCATATAGCGGTCAAAATTAATTTAATACAGTGACTGATAAGTATGTGGGTGTATGTCATTCTGCAGACAGAATCTGAACAGAAACAACCACTTCCTGCAAGTGCTGAAGAGAGGAAAAGGACGCTTGAATCTGGACTTCGTTCTGCAGCAAGAGCTGCTAAGAGGTTGAAAGTAGAGAGCCCAAAAACACCTGACAAGAAGAAGATGGCTGCCCTGTTAGTTTGTCATGGAAAAGTGTCACGTCCCAAGACCCCACAGCTTGTTTCCGATGTCCCTCGTGAAGTGTCACACACATCAGCTGGTAAGGGAAGGTCCTTTTTGTTTATTTAGAACAATTTTCAAACTCAGATTTGGTGCATAGCAGGGGTTGGCATAATTCCTTTACATGTCAGAGACCTGATCCATCACTGAACAGTATGCAGTTGACTGCACACACACACATGCATAAAACTCCTCAAATGCATACTCGATGTTGTACCTGGCTAGCAAAACCAAATTTATCTGTCAACATGATCTTTAAGAAACCTTGTCACTAAACATAAAACATACCACACTACATAACTCACAGAAACAATCAAGCCATTATGATTGCTTGGTTGCTTAAAGATGTTTTGTTGAATTATCAGAGAAGGTTTGATCTGACTGTTTTCAATTCTCCTGTTCCTTTCTGCTCTGATAAAGGTGCCTGATATATTCTGTCATTATAGAAATGTTTCTGTTACAGGTAAGACAAACAGTTTTATCTGCATTTTCAGTAGGCAGACATTTGCTTCCCCATTTGCCATTAGACACTTTGCCTTCATCACCAAACTTCTGTTTCTTCTTTATTTAGATCATTCCATTGGTGTAACATTCATAATGTGTGTGATTGGAAATATCGATACACATTAGTGTGTTTCCTCTATGCCAGGCTCATGTATGTGTTACAGCACTAATATAATCCACTAAATTCTTATCCTGTTCATATTTATACAAAAAATACCACTGAACAAAGGCATGTTGTCATATCTGAAGTTTGTTGAACCCCCTGGGTGTAGATGTATAAAGTGGTACTCAATTTCCTGCAGCTAACCATCAGCAGATTATTATTTGCTGCTTTAAACTATAGTGATCTCTTGAATTCTAGATCCCCCCCCCCCCAGAAAAATTGTTTATGAATCTGAATTTTTTTGCTGATAGCAGGTATCTGTGGGCCACATGAAACACCAAGGAGGCCCACAGGTTGCTGATCTGTGATGCTTATGATTAGCGCTGTTGGGAAATGACTGCTGACTGAATTCAGATAAAGAAGGGCAATATATATACACGAGTATTTTTATGTCACATGATGTATGTATTCAACTTTGACATACAGTAGCATAACATATCGGGGGACTTGTGCGTGCACACACTGCGTTTCTCTCTGCCTCTGTCATTTTTTAAGTCCTGGTTCACACACAAACAGAATGGAAAGCTGTTAATGCCTGTTTCGTTCTTATTACAAGATGAATTTTTTTTTTGTGTTATGATAATATGGTTGAAATCGCAAGTTATGAATTCATAATATTGATCTAACGCATCTCTGTCAGTAAGGTGGTAGTACACTGTATTGTTGTGTACCGTTACAAACATCACTCTGTATATCTGTAGCAAGGATTGTGTTTAAAAAAAGAAACTTTGATATATGGGAAATTAGATGTTACATTTGTAACTTCTTTGTGACAGTGAAAAGTATGAGGAGGAGCATGACAGCAGCATCATCTTACAGAGATGCTGTACAAAAGAGTGCAAGGAAGAAGTATGAAAATGTACGGAATTCAGTTGGTGATGAAATAACATCATCTAGTCAAGCATACTCCATGGTAAGAAATAATACTACTGTTGGCAGTTAATCAAAACACCACATTGTTTTCATGTCGCAGAGTTTGAAAGTTAATGTTTGTGTTGACATCAAGAATTATCTTCCTAGCTACCTGACCATTTAGCCTAGAGATCTTTGCGTGTCTCCTTTGTATAGTATTTGTTGTATTATATTATTAACCACAAGTTTGTAGTGTCAGTGTTTATACTGGGGAGGTCCTATGCTCTCAGCTGTATGTTTGGTCTCAGTAACTGCTAGCTGTAGTTCCAAGTCTATATTATAAGTTGTTAGGAAAATTTATTTCGCATTCTGTTACATGGCCTATGCTTTACATGAAGCTCAGATAAAGTTTATATTTTATTGTTATTATTGCAAATTTAAGTATTGTTTTTGTTGCTGTGATTTTGATTTTGAAAATGTTCTACATATTCAATCATTTCATTCCCATTTATAGAAGCTGTGTTTCTTTCTGGACAAATTCTTTGAACATTTTTCATTAGATTCTCTTCTTTTTCTACTGTATGTAGTTTTTGTTTATTACAGTAATTTTACATTAGGTTTTCTTCTTTGTTCTCCCCACCCCCAGGGAAATTGTCTGATAGAATTTTTATTGTATGTGGTGTCTGTTTTATGTTATCTTTAAATATGGAAATTACCACCATACTTGGTTCTTTGGTTTCTAGTGCCCTGTCTTTAGGATTGCCCAGTTGGAGCCACCAGGTGACTGATCTCAAACATGCATACTGTGTATGTGGCAGAGATCTGTGTCATATAATTTGTTTTTGAATTGTAAGAATTAAAAGTGTTTTACATCATGGGCCAAAGACCTACAAAGGTTTCTTATCCAAAACAACATACACACCAAAGGGAATCTTGTTATTAAAACTATGTCATATTTTAATGGCATGTTTCAGTTTAAACAGAGTGATTAACTTGAAATGTCATGTGGCCTGCCATAACTTTCAAAATGTCTTTTGTCTCCCTACAGTTTGTGTTTGTGACCCATGCTGCAGATTATAATGCAACTCTTGTGTTGTGTTTCATAATGAACGAAAAGAGTGAAAAATGTAATTTATGTGATTGAGGCTTCAATACTGATAGGTTTGTTGAAGGCCATGACACCAGCTCTACAGTCCAAACTGTGCTGGGAGAGTGGGTTTTTTTCATGTTTTCAGAATCAGAAATTGTCTCTCCAGACAGGTAACAGAGAAGATATACAGAGCGTTTCATAATGTTCTCTGTGATTGCAACATTTATAACAAGAAAACCAAAAGACCTACCTTAATGGAATTGTTTACAGACACAGAAAAACTGGAAAAGTGTGTGTGGGTGTCCCCCCCCCCCCCCCCCCCCCCAGGTCCGTTCGGGGCCCCCCCCCGGGCAAAAAAAGGTGGGGGGTTTTTTTTACGTGTGTATGTCACCAGGGGCAACACATACCGATAACTG